>Ga0308157_10009839_pt1 | contig 10496 bp, 9 predicted proteins | sample PhyBR1_FD_201035 | JGI IMG/M metagenome (GOLD analysis project Ga0308157, IMG submission 201035) | Phyllosphere microbial communities from UC Gill Tract Community Farm, Albany, California, United States - DLSLB.R1 | ecosystem: Host-associated > Plants > Phyllosphere > Unclassified | place: USA... | reverse complement strand
GTAGCTTAATGCGTCCATAATATTATTTTAATTAAACATTCCATCCCCAATAAAGGGGATGCAAAAGTACAATTAATTATTTTAAAACCAAATACCTGAAAGAATATTTTATCTGCTGAAAATCAGGTACTCAGTTTTTTAATTAATTAATGAATAAAAAAACCGTCTTCACAATAATGTCAAGACGGTTAAATATTTAGAGAAAAAAGTAATTATACAATAAATATATTGGCAATATCAACCACTTGTTGTGTTGTAAGTGGCTCATCATAAGCTTCTGAGCCTGCTGCAGCTCCAAAAGCGGCGGCAGTATTAAACCCGGCTTGCATGGTTACGCCTTCGCCATCATAAACTGCTTGTGTTGCTGCCGGCATGCCAGTACCTCTTTCGGCATTAGAAATCCATCCTTTTAAGCCTCTTAGTCTTCTAACTTCAGAAGCATGACGAGCTTCAACAGAATGAATCTGCAATGCAGCAGTCAATAAATCGGGTGTCGTTATCAAATTTGCGGCTTGTCCTTTATATGCTCTAACTCCTGTATCTTCAAAAGCTTGTGCCAAAGCTAAAAACGTTGGATAATCGTGAAAAGGATCAAATGCTCCACCCACAGTAAAGTCAAAAGTTGGTTTAGGAACAAAGTTCGGGCTTGCGGTACCGCCTAGGCCTGCAATTAAAAATTTGACATGATCAGATTCATGATCCGCAATCTGTTGGAATACTTTTAAATCGCGTCCGCCATTTTCAGAAGCTGGAATTACCCCAGAATCTAAAGCCATTGCGTAAAATTCGTTTTCAAGATACTCTAAGGTCAGGGCGAATTGTAAAGCTCCAATAGGAGTTGCCGGAGTTGCTGTGATGTCTTTTGCGAAAGCTTTATTGGTAAGAGCCGATAATCCGAAAGGAATTGATGCTAAGGCTAAATTTTTTCCAATATTTCCAAACTGCGAAAAACTATCTCTGCGGGAACCAGTACTGTTCATTAAATTGTCATCAGTAAAGGATTCTATAAATTTTAAAATGTTCATAATTTCTAAGTTTTACTGGTTAAGATTAAGGCAAGTATTTAGCTGTAAATTTTGTGGTAATAAAACCAGCAGCAATCGGCAGGATTTTAGATGGATCTTTTGCGTCATCTAAACCGGTTGACATATTTACGATATCGTCTCCAGCAAAATCCTTAGAATTTGGGTTGATCAAACTTCTTATTGCTGATGCATGTCTGGCTTCAACGGAAACAATTTTCCCTGCTAATAATAAGTAATCTGCAGTTTTAATTAATTTTCCAGCTCCATTGTAAGCAGCAACACCTGTGTCTTCAAGAGCTTTTGCAGTAGCTAAAACTTCGTTACGGCTATTAAAATTTAAAGAGCCATATGTAAAAGACAAAGTCGGAAGCAATTGAGAACTAGGATCGGGAAGTGCGCCAGTCAAAGCTGCTTTGAAAAAATCTCTGTGAACTACTTCATGATGATATAAGTCGGTCAAAACTTGACGCTCAGTGTCATTAAATACAGTATTAAAGCTTGTAGAATTTACAACCTTAGTATAAAAGTCCGCTTCTAGCTGCTCTAGAGCGTAAGCGTAAGTGAGGACGCCAAAGTCACCTGAGCCTAGGTCAAAAACGCCATTTCTGACTCCTGGCAAAGATGTGTCCTCCATATTGTTGTTATCGTCATTATCGCTGCAGCCAGCAAGAACCAAACCTGTGGTAACTAATGTTAATCCACTGAGCTTAAGAAAGCTCCTTCTGCTATTCAGTGAAGGGTCAACTTCATGAATTTTAACTTCGTTTTTCATAATCAAGTTTTTTATTAGGTTAACAACATTGGCCATAGTTGTTTGGTATTTAATTATTAACGAAATTTTAGGAGATGCGGTTTCAGAAAAATCTTCTTTTATAGATTTTTTTCGAATACGTGGCATAATTTGAAAGACAAATGGTTGTTTTTTGTTTTATTTTCGGTAATTCTACTATATTTGTATTAATTACATAAACTTTTATAGATGAAAGCTAAAGCAACTCTAAAACAAATTGCGAAAGAACTAGGAGTTTCTGTGTCAACAGTGTCTAAAGCATTGAATGACAGTCCAGAAATTAGTGAGCAAACGAAGGTTAAGATTAAGGAGTATGCCAAACTCAAAAATTATAAGCCGAATGTTATTGGTCTAAATTTAAAAAATCGTAAAACCAAAACGATAGGAGTGATTATTCCTAATATTCTAAATTCTTTCTTCGCGAAAGTTTTTAGCGGTATTGAGAAAGTTGCCGATAAGAAAGGATATAATGTAATTACTTGTATTTCTAACGAATCTTTAGAAAAGGAAATTCATACACTTGAAATGTTGAGTAACGGAACCATTGACGGATTTATCCTTTCGGTTTCTGAAGAAGCCCAAAAACTTCAAGATTACAATCACTTTTCTGAAATAATTAACGACGGAACACCAATCGTGATGTTTGATCGTATTGCTGATGAAGTAGATTGCGACAAAGTTGTTGTAGATGATTTCGATTCAGCATTAAATTCAACACAGCATTTAATTAATCTTGGATGTAAAAATATTGCCTTAATATCTTCTGTAGATAATTTGAGTGTTGGAAAATTAAGAGCTGATGGATATTTGAAAGCTTTAAAAGACAATAATATTCCGGTAAATGAAAAAATTATTCTTCGTACCGATTCTGAAGAAGATATGAAAAGTAAAATTGATGCGATTTTTGACAATAAAATTGACGGAATTTTTGCTTTGGACGAAAATGATTCGGTTGCAGCTTTACGAGTAAGTTTGAAAAAAGGATACAGAGTTCCAGAAGATATTTCGATTATTGGTTTTGCAGACGGAATTTTAGCTTCAAGACGTTTGTCACCAAGTTTGACTACAGTAAGTCAGCATGGTGTTGAAATTGGAGAAGTTGCTGCGAAAAGATTAATCGAAAGATTAGAAGAACCAGAAGGAACAGTTTCAGAATACGAAACAATTGTCATCAAGACTAAATTGAAAGAACGAGAATCTACTCGAAAAAAATAATAAAAAAACCATCAGTTTTCGCTGATGGTTTTTTTATTATAGGCTTTCTTGAATGTATTTTATTAGATAAACAAATATAATTACGGAAATAAGAGTAATTCTAAAAGTTTTTTGTTGTTTTGCTTTTAAGGTATAACCGTCCTTTTTTAATTCCCATGTAAATAATAATTCAAATAAAGTGCTTTTGGGTTTAAGTAGAAAATCTGTAATTTGATAGCTTTTGTTTGCTTTTCTTAATCTTTCCTCTTCTTCTTTTAGTTCAGACAATTTTATAGCTTTATCTATTTCTGAAGTATCTACATTTCTATTGGATAATTCATATTTGGCAAGATAAGCTGCATCGCGATTCCATTTTTTAGGAGATCCTACAATGTCTAATAACTGTTGCGTTGTTCTTGTTTTTATGGGAGGTTTAAAATTGTCAATCATTTCTATTTAAGGTTATATAAGAATTTTGGATTTTTGTATTTCTTCAATTTCTCAAAAGGAACTAAAAAAGATTCTTCACAAGATCTTGCTGCTCTATAAAAAATAGGAGTAAATTCAATTCCTTTTTCTGTGTAATTCCAAGAAGGAAAATCCCAATATTCTTCATTGGTATAATCACAATAATCATCTTCATTTTTTGGTTTTTCAAAATGTTCCTGAGAGTTAATTACAGCCAGTAATTTTGGTGCAAAATAAGTGCTTCTGTATTTTGAAAAAGCATCAAAATTATTCTCTTTGTCACCAGTTACGCTTTTGTCAAAAGCTAGAATATCATCAATTCCATATTGTTTTCCGTTGTTTAAATCAATAAGATAACCGCTGCTTCCGAAATCTGGATGAGCGCCTCCGCAGTCCCAAAACATCGAAACTTGAAAACCTAATAAATCATTATTTAGAAAGTTAATTGTTGTATTTCCTTCAATGCCTTTTCCTTGGCTGTATTCAAAACTAGAAGCGCAATTAAGCTGAGATAATGTATTTTCAATATGTATACTTTCTAAGATCGGATTAATCAAAGCCTTGTTTTTTTCAGAAAAATTGTTTCCTAATCTAAAAAAATCAGAATCGCAATGTTTTTCAGAATACCAAACAAATTCTTTGTTATTGTAAATTGTGGTTTTCTGTTTTTTGAATTCAAGGAATTTATATTTCACTAGATTAAGACGTTCATCCTCAAATCTAATTTTGAGATTTGATTTGTAATTATCAAAATTTACTGGTTCAAGATGAACAGCCAATTGTTTTTCTTTAGCATCATACCAGAATCCATCAAAATTATTGCCCGATTTTTTCAGGTAGAATTTTTCAGTAATATTATCGCCAGGTTTAAAGTAGAAAGTAAAATTATTACCGTCCTTTAGTTTTCCTTCCAGCTTAATATCTTTTAATGAACTTTTATAGAAATATACGGCATTGAGATTATTCTCGTTATCTGAGTTGTAGACCTGAACAGTCATGAAAATAGTGCTTTTGCCTAAAGTTCCTTCTAGATAATAAATTTTGCTCTGACAAATTGCAATTGTTGAATAAAGCAGAAATAGGTATAAGAAATATTTCTTCATTTTACTTTCTTTTAAATCTTTAAAGGTTGTTATGAGTTGTAAATGTAGCAAAAGTAATATTCTTACAATGTCACTTTTAATGATTAAAAAAGCCATTCAATTTGAATGGCTTTTTCAATATGAATAATATTTTTTAGTGAGCTTCTAACCAGTCTTTTCCTAAACCGAGTTCAACCTCTAAAGGAACCGACATTTTAAAAGCATTTTCCATTTCGTGTTTAATCATTGGCTGGATTTTTTCGAGTTCGTCGTTATGAACATCGAACACAAGCTCATCATGCACTTGAAGTAACATTTTAGATTTCCAGTTTTCGTCACGAAGTTTTTTATGAATGTTGATCATGGCAATTTTGATCACATCGGCAGCACTTCCTTGAATTGGCGCATTTACAGCATTTCGTTCTGCTGCACTTCTTACAACAGCATTAGCAGAATTAATGTCTTTTAAATAACGGCGACGACCTAAAATAGTTTGTACGTAACCTTTTTCACGAGCAAATTCAACTTGTTCTGAAATATAAGATTTAAGACGCGGATATGTTTTGTAGTACGCATCGATCAAAGCGGCACTTTCGCTTCTTGAAAGTGAAGTTTGGCTACTTAAACCGAAAGCAGAAACACCATAGATAATTCCGAAGTTTACTGTTTTTGCATTGCTTCTTTGTTCGCGAGAAACTTCTTCAAGAGCAACATTAAAAACCTTTGCAGCGGTTGCTCTGTGAATGTCTTCTCCATTTTGGAAAGCTTTAATCATATTTTCTTCTCCACTTAGAGCTGCTATAATTCGCAATTCAATTTGCGAGTAATCGGCAGAGATTAAAGTATGATTTTCATCGCGAGCGACAAAAGCTTTACGAATCTGACGTCCTCTTTCGGTACGAATCGGAATATTCTGCAAGTTTGGATTATTAGAACTCAAACGGCCCGTTGCGGCAACCGCCTGCATATAATCTGTGTGAACGCGTAAGGTCTTTTTGTCAACTTGTTCTGGTAAAGCTAAAATATAAGTACTTTGCAGTTTTACCATTTGGCGCCAATCTAAAATATCTTTTACAATTGGGTTGTCATTTGCCAAATAAGTCAACACTTCCTCACCAGTTGCATATTGCCCTGTTTTGGTTTTCTTTTGTTTTGCTCCACCAATTTTAAGTTTGTCGAACAAAATATCTCCTAATTGTTTTGGAGAAGCCAAATTGAATTTCTCGCCAGCTGTTTCGTAAATTTTCTGTTCCAAAGATTTGATCTCGACATCCATTTCTTTCGACATTTGATTTAAGAAATCAACATCTAAGCGAATACCTTCCATTTCCATATCGGCCAAAACACTTACCAAAGGAATTTCGATTTCGTCAAATAACTTTTTAGTTTCAGTTTTGTCTAATTGAGTTGTGAAGATTTCTTTCAATTGTAACGTAATATCGGCATCTTCCGCAGCATATTCTTTAATATCTTCCAAAGGAACATCGCGCATATTAAGCTGATTTTTTCCTTTTTTACCAATTAAGGTTTCAATTGATTTTGGAGAATATTTTAAATACGTTTCAGCCAAAATATCCATATTATGACGCATATCTGGATTAATCAAATAATGCGCGATCATAGTATCAAAAAGCTTTCCTTTTACAGTTACACCGTAATTAGAAAGGATTTTTAAATCATATTTTAAATTTTGTCCGATTTTCTCAATGTTTTCATTTTCAAAAAACGGAACAAATTTTTCTACCAAAGCTTTTGCTTCTTCCTGATTTTCTGGAAACGGAACATAAAATGCTTTTCCTTTTTCATAAGAAAATGACATTCCGACCAATTCTGCGTGCAGAGCATCGATTCCTGTGGTTTCAGTATCAAAACAAACGGAAGTTTGTTTTTGTAAATTCTGCAATAGCAATTTAATTCCTAAATCACCTTGAATCGTCTGATAAGAATGTGGCGTGTTTTCTAATGAATTATAGAAAGAAGTTCTTGGAGCTTCTGTATCTTCATCTTCAGCGCTTCCAAAAAGATCAAATTGGTCTTCATTTTTAGCGGCAGTCTTTTTAGCTGGTTTCGCATCTGGAGCTGCAGTAGCAGTCTGAGCGCCATCTGTTTTAAACAAATTGTCAAATTGCTCAGCCATTCTTCTGAATTCTAGTTCTTGAAAAATAGCATCTGTTTTTTCAATATCTGGGCGAGAAAGCTCGTAATCTTCTTCATTAAAAGTAACATCGCAATCTGTAATAATCGCTGCCAGTTTTTTAGAAAGAATTCCTTTTTCTTTATTCGCTTCGATGTTTTCTTTCATTTTACCTTTTAGCTTGTCTGTATTAGCCAAAAGATTTTCCATAGAGCCAAATTCTTTTAGGAATTTTTTTGCTGTTACTTCTCCAACACCAGGCAATCCAGGAATATTATCGACAGCGTCACCCATCATTCCAAGAAAATCAATTACTTGCTCTGGTCTTTCTATTTCAAATTTTGCCAAAACTTCAGGAACTCCCCAAATTTCGATTCCGTTACCCATTCGGGCAGGTTTATACATAAAGATATTTTCAGAAACCAATTGTGCAAAATCTTTATCGGGCGTTACCATAAACACCTGATAGTTCTGTTTTTCAGCTTGTTTGGCAATTGTTCCAATCAAATCATCGGCTTCACAGCCCGCAAGTTCAATAATCGGAATATGCATGGCTCTTAATAACTCTTGAATATAGGGAACAGCAATTTTAATTGCCTCTGGAGTTTCGTCACGGTTTGCTTTGTAATCAACAAACATTTCAGATCTTACATGACTACCGCCTTTGTCGAAAGCAACAGCCAAATGGTCTGGTTTTTCTCTTTTAATAACATCCAAAAGTGAGTTCATAAAACCCATAATTGCAGATGTATCCATTCCTTTTGAGTTGATTCTCGGGTTTTTTATAAAAGCATAATAACCGCGAAAAATTAATGCATAAGCATCTAGAAGAAAAAGGCGTTTTTGAGTTGACATATTAAAAATATTAGTCTGTAAAAATAAACAATTGGCTTCTCAAAAATTAGACTAACAGGATTTTTTTTCGACCATATAAGTTATATAAGTTCATTTTAGTTGAGACACGCCTGTAGAGACGCACTGCAGTGCGTCTACATATTTGTGAAGAGTTTTTAAATGAACTTATATAACTTATATGGTAAAAAAACTCAAAGCGTTAATATCAAGTTAAAATTTTTTATTCAGGTATTTCTTCATTTTCTCTTCATGTTGCGAAGGTAATTTTGATCTGTAAAATAAAAGGTATTAATTCTTAAATCTTAGAAATCATGAGAAATTTATTAATGTTACTAGTGGCAGTTTTAGGAACAAGTGCAATGGTTCACGCATTCCCTGCAAAAGATGGAAAAACAGCTCCAGCAAAAGAAGTGAAAGCTACAAAACATCCTAAACACAAATCTGATAAAAAAGCAAAAACTGTAAAAGGGGAAGCTCCAAAAACAGAAGCTGCAAAACCAATGGCGCCGAAAGCAGAAACTGCAAAAGCTAAAAAATAGTAATTGCTCTCGTTTTGTTTTCGAAGCATTGTAACGAAGGCAAAACAGGAATAATGATTATGAGAATGCGATTGAATAAGCTGATGAAGAAATTTATCAGCTTTTTTTCATTCGTTAATTTTTTAATAATGTGCAGCTGGATTTTTGATAATTGATTAATTTTAGTTGTGCTTAAATGCTTTGTTTATGAATGTTTTAATAGTTGAGGATAATAAAGAACTTGCTGTAGAAGTTTATGATTTTCTGTGCAATGCAGGTTATATCTGTAAAATTGCAAATAATTGTGCTGATGCATTGGAAGAATTTGGGAGCAATGATTATGATGCCATGCTGTTGGATCTTGGTTTGCCTGATGGCGATGGTTTTGAGGTTTTGCAGGCGATTCGAAAAACAAAATCAAAGATTGCAGTAATTGTCCTTACAGCGCGCGGAGAATTGGACGACAGGATTAACGGACTTCATCTTGGAGCCGATGATTATTTGACAAAACCTTTTGCCTTGACAGAATTGGGAGCAAGATTGTTTGCTGTGATTCGCAGGATTCATGGTTTCACTTTAAACAATTTAAGTATCCATGGATTTTTATTGCAACTTCAAGATTATAAAGTGAGCTTTGATGAAATTCCCTTAAGTCTCACTAAAAAAGAATTTGATATTTTTCAGTATTTAGTTCTCAATAAAAACCGAGTTATTACAAGGTTACAATTGACCGAGCATATTTGGGGAGATATTTTAGAAGTCAATTCGGATTCTAACTTTATAGATGTCCATGTTCGAAATCTTCGAAAAAAATTAGACAAACATACTTCGATAGATTGGTTTGAAACTGTTAGAAATGTGGGTTATCGTATAAACGAATAAATCTATTCTTGTGAAAATAAAACATCAATTAGCCATTTTTAACGCTATGACCAGATTGCTGGTCATTTTGGTTTTATGGTTGATGCTTCCTATTTTGGTAGAAAATGTAGTTTATCATCATATCAATAACACGCTACTGGAGAAAAAGAAAAAATTTATTGAGCATCTGAATAAAGAAGAAATTAATGATTTTATCGAAAATCCAGACGATTCAACTGACGCGTTTTCTGAGTTTTCGACGCTTCATAGTGAGTTTTTGGTGCTATCTAGAGTTTCTATAAAACCACATCAGAAAAAAACAACGTTCAGTAATGAATACCGAAAAATAGAAGGGGAAGAAAGCGAGTATCGAATCCTGCAGCATCATTTTACGTATGATGGTGTAGATTATCAGCTTGAAATAGGAAGCAGTTTGAGCGAGGTTAACGATTTGACTTTTGTCATAAAGCTTTTTATTATAATTGTTTTTGTGATAATTCTCTTGATTACTTTTTTGGCAGATACTTTTTATATTGAATACCTTCTAAAACCATTTTATAAAATTATTGATACCAAAATTAGGCGCGTAAACGAACCAGAGACATTTGACCATACTCCAATAAAAGCAACTTCAAGAGACTTTAGAGAATTAGACTTTGTTTTGAACCAAATGATGGATCGAATTACTGAAGTTTTTAAAAAAGAAAAACAGTTTATCTCAAATGTTTCACATGAACTTCTTACCCCGATTGCATTGCTCAAAAACAAACTTGAAAATTTGTTGCAGAATCAATCTTTAGATGATAATGCAGTCGATAAAATTGCGGGCTCTCTAAAGACGTTAGATATGCTAAAAAAAATCATCAATAATTTATTGTTGATTTCTAGGATAGATAATAATCAATATGAATTGAATGAGGAGATTAATCTTCGTGAAATTGTTTCCGATTTGCAGGAAGACCTTCAAGATCGAATTGAGGATAAAGATATTCAGTTCATGAACGAAATGGAGAATGATTTTGTTTTTATAGGAAATAAAACCTTAGTTCATATTCTTATATATAATCTTGTAACTAATGCCATCAAATACAATAAACCAAAAGGAGGCATAATTATAGAAGACGGTTTTGCGGATGAGCACTATTTTATTTCGGTAAAAGATTCGGGAATAGGAATGGACGAATCTCAGTTGGAGAAAATATTTACGCGTTTTGCTAGAATCAGTTCAGACCAGGAAGGGCAAGGGTTAGGACTTGCAATTGCACAAAGTATTGCTTCTTTTCATCATATTCAAATCAAGGTAAAATCGGTTTTAAATCAAGGAACTACTTTTACTTTGCTGTTTGACAAAGCTAATTAAAAGTTAAAATTTCTTGTAGGACTTTATCTTCATTTCATCTTCATTTTGCGATTCTATCTTTGACTTGTAAATAATAAATTAACAATCAATAAAAATTTAGAACCATGAAAAAATTAGCAATTTTAGCAGTAGCAGTTTTAGGAACATTTGCAATCGCAAACGCGCAAACAACTCCAGCACAAACAAAAGAAGTGAAAACTGAAAAACAC
>Ga0308157_10009837_pt1 | contig 10498 bp, 9 predicted proteins | sample PhyBR1_FD_201035 | JGI IMG/M metagenome (GOLD analysis project Ga0308157, IMG submission 201035) | Phyllosphere microbial communities from UC Gill Tract Community Farm, Albany, California, United States - DLSLB.R1 | ecosystem: Host-associated > Plants > Phyllosphere > Unclassified | place: USA... | reverse complement strand
TGTTGATAAGAATCTTGATGTAGCAAACGGTAAATTAACCAATCATTATAACTATAGTGTGGCAAATGGATTTAATGATAAGGAATATTTTGTAAACGGATTGAGTCTTAATTTTATTTTTGATTCTAGAGATAATCAAATTAATACAAGAAAAGGTTGGTTTGCAAACTTAAATTATAGGTTTAATTGGGATATTTTTAATGATCAGGAATCTAGTAATGTATTATATTCTGAATTGCGATATTTTTTGCCTTTAGATCCCAAAAGAGAACAATTTGTTTTAGGATTTTGGACATACGGACAGTTTGTAACGAATGGCGTTGTGCCTTATTTAAACTTGCCGGCAATTGGTTGGGATCAACGTAATCGTAGTGGGGAAGGCTATACGCAAGGATTATTTCGTGGAAATAGTTTGGTTTATTTTCAAAGTGAATTGCGATTTCCAATTACCTGCAATCAAATTTTAAGCGGAACTGTTTTTGCAAATTTGACAACTGCTAGTAATAAGTATAATAATGTTAAGCTTTTCGAATATATTCAGCCGGCATTTGGTGTTGGATTAAGGCTTTTAATAGATAAAGCGACCCGCACCAACCTGGTTTTTGATTATGCTGCAGGAAATCATTTTAATGGTTTCTATCTAAGTGGCGGCGAAACATTCTAAAGTTTTTTTTGAGTTTGTGTACCACGCATATATTAGACATTAAATAATCTGTTTTTTCTTCTTTTTTTATATAAAAATTGTAAAGGCTAATAGGGATAAATCCTTATATTTGTTTATACATAACTAAAAACAAACAATTATGAAAAAAGTATTTTTATTATTGGCAATAGTGTTTTCAACAACAATTTTTGGTCAATCTACTCTAAAAGATGATGTCGATGTGGTGCAATCTGTTTACGGTAAATCCAAAACAGAATTAGTAAATCAATATATGGGGTTAAAGGGAGCGCAAGCAACAGCTTTTACCTCAATTTATAATGCGTATGAAGTTGAAAGAAAGAAATTAGGACAAGAAAAAATTAAACTAATTAATCAATACGCAACAGATTATGAGGCTTTAACAGACGCAAAAGCAGATGCAATTGCCAAACAAGCTTTAAAAAACAATGCTGCCTATGATAAATTATATGCAACATATTACGAAAAAGTAAAAAAAGCCATTGGAGCAGTAAATGCAACTAGATTTATTCAACTTGAAATCTATTTGCAAACGGAAATTAGAAGCAGTCTTCAAAATGCAATCCCTTTTGTCGGTGAGTTGGATATGACAAAAGTCAAATAATCTTCTACTATTAAAAAAAGAGTGTAATCAAAATGATACACTCTTTTTTTTTGATTTCGTAAATACTTTAATACCGCTACGCATTATGAAAAAGACTATTTATTTTGTAGCTATTTGAAATACAGTTTTTTATAAATCAAAATCCTTTGTTAGTTAAAAAATCTTAACTTAAATAAATCAAGTCTCAAATTTTTTATCAAGCATTTCTTATTTCAGATTTAATGCTAAACGTTAATTTATTAGTCTTTTTACAATAATTCTGTTGGTTTTGGCGTCTTTATCTCAAAATAAAATGTTAAATTTGGATAGGAATAGCATGATTTTATAATAAAAAAATTAAAACATGAGAAATTTAACTTCGCTTAGAATAGCCTTTAGTTTAGCTTTTGTATTATTTATTTTTTCTAACGTATGTGCTCAGGAACCCATTCGGGATTTTAAAAACACTGTAAAATTTAATATCACTAATACAATGCTTTATGATAATTCATTTCAGTTTTCGTATGAACGAATTATCAAGGAAAATCAGTCTATAAACGTTTTTGGTGGATATCAGGAATTTCCCTTATTTACGATAGATCTTGATCAGGTTAACTTTGCTAAAAAAAACAGCAGAACTGGATTTTCAATAGGAGCAGATTATAGATTTTATTTAGGAAAGGTCAATAAATATAAAGCACCTCGGGGTGTTTATTTGGCTCCGTTTGTAAGTTTTTTTCAATTTAAAACTGATAGACAGCTAATTCACACCAATCCTGACAATGGAGCAGTAAGCACATCAGATTTTACTTCCAGACTTAATTTGACAAATGTTGGAGGAGAACTTGGGTACCAATTCGTTTTATGGGATCGATTTGTTATCGATTGTGTATTGTTTGGACCCTCTGTAACTCACTATGGTTTTAAAGCAAAACTCGCAAATGATATACCGGGCTTGGATGAAAATGAAGTGCTTCAAAAAATTATTCAGGCAATAAAAGATAAATATCCTAGTGTTGGTGATTTAACAAACGGTGAAGGTGTAAAAAGATCCGGAGTACAATCTATTACAGCTGTGGGATTTAGATATAACATCAGTATAGGATATCGATTTTAAACTATTTAAATGAATTTAAAATAGACCTCAAATGTTTTTTTTGAGGTTTTTTTAATTTAAACGTTAACAATGCTGAACATTGATTAAAGTAATAATTATCTAATTTCTTGGATATGGTTTTAGGTTTTAGAGATTTTAAAATAGATATTCTGTCCATTGCTATCTTTTTTTTGTTTTGCAATTTATTATCAGCTCAGGATTTGGAACCCAGAGCTTACGCAAACATGCCAAAAGATGGGAATGTCATAGTTGGTAGTTACGGATTTATGAAAGGTGATGTGGTTTCTGAGCCGACCTTACCCGTTGATGATTTTATTATTTCAAGTAATAATTTAGGGGTAGGATATATGCACACTTTTGGTCTGGCAGATAAATTGGCTAGAGTACAAGTGGCACTTCCATTTGTGATAATGGATGGACATGCGACCGTAAATGGCGATAGGATTACTGGAAACAGAACAGGATTTGGTGACATGAGAATTAGATTAGGAATCAATTTATTAGGATCTCCTGCTTTGGATAGAAAAGAATTTAGTAAATACCAACAAAAAACAATATTTGGTGTAAGCTTAGTAACTTCGGTACCCACAGGTCATTACGAAGCTGATAAAAGGGTGAATATTGGTACCAATCGTTGGGGATTTAAGCCAGAAGTTGGGATTTCAAAACGATTTGAGCACGTTTATGCCGAGCTGTATTCTGGAGTTTGGTTTTATACAAAAAATGATGAATTTCTTGGTAATAAAGAAATGGATCAGAATCCTGTTTTTTCATTTCAAGGTCATGTGAGCTATTATTTTAAAAATCAAATGTGGGTTGGAATCAATGCTAATTGGTTTAGCGGAGGAAAAACAGTAGTTGATGATTTGCCTGCGGGAAGTATAATCAATAGTTCTAGAATTGGCGCAACTTGGTCTGTTCCATTGTCTCGAAGCCAATCGGTTAAATTACAATTTAATACAGGTGTTTTTAAAAGTTTAGGTCTCAATTACGATTCGGTGATGCTTTCGTATCAATATATTTTCTTTTAGGTCGCGACGCTAAATTGGTTTGAATTTTAATTTATAAAGAAGTTAATTAATGGATTGTTCAGTTTTGATAAAAATAAGAAGAGGGGCTGTTAGTTTTGTAGCAACCTGTTTTTGTTACGGTCTAAGTTATTCCCAAACTGACGATTCTGTTCGGATTATAAAATTGGACGAAGCCATACAATTAGGAATTCAGAATAATAATCAACTTAAATTAGCCAATTCTGATGTTGCTATCGCTAATGAAAATTTAGACCAGACCAAAATTGCAAAATCACCTTTGATTGCTTTGAATATGGGTTATAATTACATTCCAAATCCCAAAATTTATGAAGGTTTTTATGAAAAGAACATTTCAGTAGATTATTTTAATCATCAGGGTTCAGCTGGAATTTTAGCATCATTGCCTTTGTATATTGGTGGTGTAATCAATAATCAAATTGATAAACAAAAATTAATTGTCAGTATGCAGGAATCGGTGGTAAAAATGACCGAAGCCGAAATAAAACAAACCATTACCTCTCAGTTTTTTAACCTCGAAAAATTATACAAGCAAATTGAAGTTACAAAACAAAATATTATCAATACAGAGCTACGAATAAAACAACTTAATTCCAGAGTAGCCAATGGTCAGAATTTAAAAAGTGACTTGCTAAGAACCGAACTGCAAAAATCAAATTTTGAAGTAGATGTTTTTCGAAATTCAAATTCTATTGAGTTAATTAGTAATTATCTCGATATCTTAATTGGTCTTCCAACAAACACCAAATTAAAACCAGTTTTAGACGGAATTTTGATCCCAAAAATGGATGCCAATTTAGAAGAAAGTTTGTCCGAAGCATATCAAAACAGATATGAAATTAAACGTTCGGAAATCAGTGTCAAAATAGCCGAATCCAACATGGATATTACTAAAAGTGCTTTCAAACCTAATCTGAATGCTAATTTGTTATTCAATACTCAATACCCGGCTTCATGGCCAAATTATCCCAACATCGTCAATTATTGGGCTGCAGGTTTGTCGTTGAATTGGGATGTTTCAAGTTTTTATAATTTAAAACATCGCGTTGGTAGTGATCAATTGCAAATTGACAAAAGCAATATTGCACTAGATGCGACCAAGGATATGATCAATCAGGATGTAAAATCGGCTTATGTGCGATTTACCGAAAGCGTTAAGAATATTGCCACTTTCAAAAAAGACGTGGATTTGGCACTTAGTAATTATAAAATTGTAAAAAGCCGTTATGACAATGATTTTGCTTTGATTAGTGATATTGTCGACGCCGAATTGCAATTGAATGAAGCTAAAATTTCATTAAATAACGCCAATATCGATTCGATTATTCAATATTATTTCTTGCAATACGCAATGGGTAAACTTTAAATTTTTTTTATGAGCGAGGAAAACAAAAGCAACGAAACTGCCAATCAGGGCGAAAAAAAAAGAAATACAATATTGACTGTTCTGTCTTTTGTTTTTATAAGCATTGGAGGGATTTGGATATTGAGTTTGTTTTTTGATTTTCATCGATATGAAACAACTAATAATGCTCAGGTAGAATCGTATATAAATAGTGTAACAGCAAGAGTTTCTGGTCATATTGAAGCAATTCATTTTGAAGCGAATCAATTTGTTCATAAAGGAGATACATTAGTGGTTTTGGATGATGTTGAGTATAGAATAAAAGTAAAACAAGCCGAAGCCGATTTGGCTGTAGCCGAGGGAAATTTGCATTCGTTGGAACAAGGGATTGTTACCGCTACTTCCAATGAGGCGGCTTCTAAAAATAAATTGGCAGGAGATAAAGCCGATCTTGATAAAGCTGAAAAAGATTACCAACGATTTAGAAATATGTATGCCGATTCGGCTGTAACCCGTAATCAATATGATCAGGTAATATCAAAATTAGAATCGACTAAAGCTTATCTCAAAGCAGGAGAAAAGGAATTATTAGCTAGCGGTTCGATGGCAAAACAAAGTTATACCAATCTGGAAGCAGCCCGAGCAACAGTTGCCCGCAAAAAAGCCGATTTAGACAACGCATTACTGCAATTATCCTATACCCGAATCATCGCTCTTGCCGATGGTTATGTTGGTGAAAGAACTATTTCTGTAGGTGAATTAATTAATGCCAATCAAGTGGTGGCAACATTAGTTTTAAATCAAAAGCTATGGGTTACGGCTAATTTTAAAGAAACACAAATCGAAAAAATAAAACAAGGTCAGGAAGTAACTATTACTGTTGACGCTCTTGATGACAAAGAGTTTGAAGGAAAAGTATCAGGCTTTTCACCAGCAACGGGTGCTAAATTCTCTATGGTCGAACCAGATAATTCCACGGGAAATTTTGTCAAAATCACGCAACGAATTCCTGTAAAAATAGATTTTGAAGCTTCTGCTGAAGAATTGAAAGACGTCAAGCCAGGAATGAATGTAACGGTGGAAATTAAAAAATAAGCGCAATTAAAAAGACACGAATTTCACGAATTAACACAAATTCGGATTCGTGAAAATGATTACACGATTTTTTTTTGAATTTCAATTAATGCTAATTCGTGCAATTTGTGGCTAAAAAGCAATCAGTATTTAAAAAAGAATAATTTGTGCTAATTAGTGCAATTGGTGTCTAAAAAATCAATGTTATGATTCAAATCAAAAAAGGAAGCGTGTTTACACTGGTAGGACTATATGTTCTTACGGTTCCTTTTTTCAATGCGATGAATGTCACTTCTTATGATAATTCACAAATACTGGGACATTTTGGAGCATCAACTCTCGTTTTTACTTATTCGACATATATTCCTTTTTTCGCCATGCTATTTTTTTTGCCTTTGGTACTAAAAATAGCCAAGCAAGTTCCTCTTAAAACTCTTGTTTTGTCCGTTAGCTTCTTGTCGATTATTTGTAATACAGCAACATTATTTACCACTTCAATCGAATGGTTTACTGTTTGGCGTTCGCTATTAGCCATTTTATCCATTATCGGGATTTTTGCTACAATCATTCCAATACTTTTAAAATACAATCCTACTTTCAACATGCCTATTTTGTACGGTATAGTTCAGTTTATAATGCAAGGAAGTAAGCAATTGTATCAATATTTTGGAACACAAATGAGCAGTATTCACAATTGGACTTTTGGAATTTATTTTCTGAATATCAATTTTTTGATAGCAATACTTCTCGCTTGGATTTTTTATAAAAAAGACGTGGCACCGATGAAAACACCCTTTGAATTTGATTGGCGTGGCTGGCTTATTCTGCTATTCTTTTTTATTGTTATCCTTTTTCTTTGTGCCGAAGGACAAACATACAATTGGTTGAGCGATTCCAAAGTAATATTAGCTGTAGCTTCATTACTGATTATTTTGGGAGTTTATTTAATCCATGTTCGATTGACAAAATCGCCTTTAATCAATACCGATGTTTACAAATACAAAAATGTCATTTTGGGTTCATTCCTCTTTTTTTACACTGGAATGATGAATGGAACGGGAAGCATTGTAACTGGTTTTATGACAAATATTTTAGGGTTTGATAGTATTTATGTAGCCCGAACTCATTTGGCAATGCTTATCGGTCTTTTTATTGCAATTCCGTTATCGACTTATTTATTGTTCAAGCGGATTTATATGTCAACTATTTGGGTTTTAGGTTTCGCTTGCTACGGAATGTATCATGCTATCCTTTATTTTAGATTTTACCCCGAAATTGATTCAACCGATTTTTTCGGACCATTTATTTTCAAAGGGTTGGCTATCGGTTTTTTGTACCCGGCAGCATCTCTTTATATTTCCGAAAATGTACCAAAACCTTTAGGCGATTCGCGAATGATGAGTGGTGTCATTTGCCGTGTTGTTTTTGCTTCGCTGTTGGGCGGTGCTATTTTGGGAACTTTTATATCGAATTTAAACGTACAACATAAAACAGGTCTTAGCCAGCAATTATCGGCTCTAAATCCAATGGCACAAGCACAGCTAAACAAAACAAAATATTATTATTTGAGCAAGGGATCATCAGCAGATCAGGCACAAAAAAATGCCGAAAAAAGCCTTTCGAATCAAACTGCTAAATCTGCATTAATGTTAGCTTATAAAGATATTTATCTGGTAATGACAGCACTTTGCTTTTTTCCAATTCTAATTCTTTTGCTTTTTAAAATAGCACGAAGACCAATTGGAAGTGTTGTTGTAGAACCAATTCCGTTTTAATAAAAATTAATCGGATTTTGGCATAATTAATTGTTGATTGATGTTTCAGGTTTTAAAATAATAATAGTTTCAATAACTAAATATATAATTAGAAAATTAAGTGAATATGTTAGATAAAAATAGATACTTTTTTTTAAATCATTTTTGGACAAAAGAAAGCGGTCTCAGCGGAATGTTTGTGCTATTGTTTGCCATGCATTTTATTATCGTTCCAATATTTGGAAGTTTTTCTTCGTTTATGGTCATCATCAATATATTCTGGATGCTGTTTATAATTGGCGGAATTATCGCTTTATCCAAGTCCAAAAGACGAACAGCATTCCTTTTAATTATTCCAATTTTGTTCATCCTTTTCAACTGGCTTATAGTTTTTGAAAAGTCGCCATTATTACTTTTAATAGATATAATAATGACAATCATTACATTCAGTTTGCTGATATATTTGGTGTTGTTAAAAGTCTTCGAACCAGGCCCAATCACTGAGTATAGAGTAATCGGTTCAATTGTAGTGTATATGCTTTTGGCAAATCTCTGGTCGGTTTTGTATTTATTTGTTTATCAAAATATTCCAGGCGCTTTCCAAATCACTTTGCCTGCTTTTGAAAGCAATACTTTAGAAGCTAACTTTTTGTATTTTAGTTATATAACAATCACGACAACAGGTTTTGGTGAGATTGTGCCATTACATCCTTTTGCCAGATCATTGGTACAAGTCGAAGCCATAATAGGAGTGCTGTACCCAGTAATTCTTATTGGTCGATTAGTATCAGATGCTAATGAAAATAAGTCGAAAAATAAGTCGCAGAATCCTAAAATTTAAGCGCTAAGTTGCAAAGTTTAATCATATTTCCAATTATCTCATTTTCTAATTTAAAAAAAATGCTATGAAAAATTCCTCTGAAATCAAAAGCAAGCAAATCTTTGAAACCATTCTGCAATTAGGACTTGTTTTCCTTATTTTGGGATTCTGCATTAAGCTTTTGTTGCCTTTTATGATGCCAATCCTGTGGGCAATTATATTGGCAATTGTATTGTATCCGCTATTCAATTTTTTGCAAAAAAAATTAAATGGTCGCAAAAGTCTGGCCTCAACAATTATAACATTGACCATTCTGGCACTAATTATTTTGCCAACAGTTGTTTTTTTTAATTCAGTTACTTCTTCGGTTGTTGAACTAAAAACAGGTTTAGAAAACGGTACGATCAAAGTAGCAACACCTGGTCAAAACATCAAAGACTGGCCAATAATAGGGGAGAAGGCATACAATTTTTTATATGCATTATCTACCGATATGGAGAAAGGAATGCTTGAATACAAAGCTCAAATTCTAGAACTTTCTAAAGTAATATTAGCCAAAGCAGCGAGCTCTATAGCCTCATTACTGCAAATTATTCTTTCAGTAATTATTGCTGGAGTTTTGATGGTTTCAAAAAGTGCTCAGGATTTGGCAACCAATTTTATCAAGAGAATAGCAGGAGAATCTGGCGAAGAGTATTTAAATATATTTGTATCGACAGTTTTCCAAGTAGTCAAAGGAATTTTGGGAGTAGCCATTATTCAAACCTTGATACAAGCGGTTGGACTTTTTGGTGCCAATATCCCTTTCGCAGGAGTTTTGACCGTCATATGTTTAATGTTGTCCATTATTCAGGTAGGGCCAATCATTATCAATCTTGGAGTAATTGCTTATCTATTTTCATTAGACAATACAACCGCTGCGATACTATGGACAATATTTTTCATCCTCAGCGGACTTTCAGACAACGTATTGAAACCATTATTGCTAGGAAAAGGCGCCATGGTTCCTATGTTAGTAATCTTTTTAGGAGTAATCGGAGGATTTATGATGTCAGGATTCATTGGGTTATTTGTAGGGCCAATTGTGTTTTCTATAGGTTATAAATTATTTGTTGCCTGGATGAACGACAATCCAGAAACCACCACAGTCGAAACCTATTTAGAGGAATAATTTGGGCGTGACCACGTTGAGAAAAGGGGCTTACCAATTGGAAAGCTTATACAGCCCCTTTCCTCAACGCGGTCGGGCTATCCATGCTACTTCGGTAGCTTATTCCTATCCCTCACGCAGTAAAAATCAACTTCACAAGTTAACTTCCAAAATTCAAGTTTCAAAAACTTCAGGATTCATGAAATATTAAATACTGAATTATGATTACTAATTAACTGATTATTGACTTCAAGTTTTATGGGAATTAATAATATCTTTGTATAGATGTAATGTGTTGTATTATAAATATTTATAACTTTTAGAAGTCATGATAACAGAAAATTCAACTCCCGAAGAATTAATTCAAGAAATCGATAGTACTTTCAAACAACTCATCGATATGATTTCACTGCTGGATTACAATCAAATCAATCAGGTTCCGTATGAGGATAGTTGGACTGCAGGTCAATTATGTAGCCATGTAATAAAATCTACAGGTGGAGTTGCGCAAGTCATGAAAATAGACGGAAAACCATCTGAAAATAGAAGTAGTGAAAAGGTTATTGAACTCAGAAACATCTTCCTCGATTTTTCAATTCAAATGAAATCACCTCAGGAAATTATTCCAGATGATGGTCCATTCGAAAAGCAAACTTTACTTACTGAATTATCAGATTGTTTGAAAAAATTAAAAGAAAACTCAAATGCCACCAGCCTTGGCGAAGTAATAGAAGGTCTCCCTTTTGGACCAGTTTCCAAATATGAATTATTGCATTTTGTTTTATACCATTCCCAACGCCATTTAAGACAATTGAAAAGGATTTATGAAGCGGTGCTTATTTGAATTTTTCTAGAAATACTATAAATTATTCAATTCATGCATCATACTGATGTTTTACCACTATATTGTCCTCCTGAGGAACG
>Ga0308157_10009836_pt1 | contig 10499 bp, 8 predicted proteins | sample PhyBR1_FD_201035 | JGI IMG/M metagenome (GOLD analysis project Ga0308157, IMG submission 201035) | Phyllosphere microbial communities from UC Gill Tract Community Farm, Albany, California, United States - DLSLB.R1 | ecosystem: Host-associated > Plants > Phyllosphere > Unclassified | place: USA... | reverse complement strand
TGACCGGATTGAAGGCGCCATTCTTCTTGCAGTCGTCGATGACGGCCTGGTAGACGCCGGCGTAGCTGCGGTCGGGGATGACGGCCTTGGTGTCTTGCAGTTGGCCTTCGGCGTTCCACATCTTGCCCGAGTCGCGAATCATGGCGGGCATGGACGCGTCGACGATGACGTCGCTGGGCACGTGCAGGTTGGTGATGCCGCGGTCGGAATTGACCATCGCCAGTTGCGGCAGCGTCTTGTAGGCGGCGTCGATGTCGGCGGTGATCGCGGCTTGCTGGTCAGCGGGCAGCGATTGGATCTTGGCGTACAGGTCGCCGATACCGTTGTTGGCGTCGAAGCCGGCTTGCTTGAGCACGGCGGCATGCTTGGCCAGCACGTCCTTGTAGAACACGGACACGACGTGGCCGAAGATGACGGGGTCCGAGACCTTCATCATCGTGGCTTTCAGGTGCACCGAGAACAGCACGCCGGTGGTCTTGGCGTCGTCGATCTGGGCTTGCAGGAACGACTTCAGCTTGGCGGTCGACAGCACGGCGGCGTCGATGAGCTCGCCGGCCTTGACCGGGGTCTTTTCCTTCAGGACCGTCTTGGTACCGTCAGCGGCGGTCAGTTCGATCTTGACGTCGCCGGCTTCGGCGATCAGCGCCGATTTTTCGGTGCCGTAGAAATCGCCCTCGGACATGTGGGACACATGCGACTTCGAATCGGCCGACCAGGCGCCCATCTTGTGCGGGTGCTTGCGGGCGTAGTTCTTCACCGACAGCGGCGCGCGGCGGTCGGAGTTGCCTTCACGCAGGACCGGGTTCACGGCGCTGCCCTTGACCTTGTCGTAGCGCGCTTTCACGTCGCGTTCGGTGTCGTTGGCGGGGGCGTCCGGATAGTCGGGCAGCTTGTAGCCCTGTTCCTGCAGTTCCTTGATGGCCGCCTTCAGTTGGGGCATCGAGGCGCTGATGTTCGGCAGCTTGATGATGTTGGCTTCGGGCTTGACGGCCAGGGCGCCCAGTTCGGCCAGCGCGTCCGCGAGCTTCTGGCTGTCTTCGAGATAATCCGGGAAGAGGGCGATGATGCGGCCGGCCAGGGAGATGTCGCGCGTCTCGACCGTGATGCCTGCGGGCTTGGCGAAAGCCTGGACGATGGGAAGCAGCGAACGGGTTGCAAGCGCCGGAGCTTCATCGGTGAGGGTATAGATAATCTTCGGAGTAAGAGACATGATCCTTGAATCTGTTCGGCTGAGGCGCTTTTGGCGCAAACCCGAACATGCTAAGCGGCGTACGCCGGTAGATGTTATCGAGAGTGGGTTCGTATGGGCTGACCCGGATCAACGATCCGGAGCGGTCCAAATCGGCAGGAGCCCGCCCTTTATTTGATGCCCGGTTGCCCGGCGCATTCCGAGAGGTGCGACTGCCACGAATCGAACATTGTAATACCGCGATACGGCCAGCGTGCACGGAAATAGGCGCCAAAGGCCGTCTTATGGGCTCGATATCGCATCAATACGGCCTCGATATGGCGGGATGGCCGAATTTCAGCAACGGACCCGGCCAGGGCATGGCGCCCGTATTTGACAAACCGGCGCGCCGGGCGCAAGCTTTGGCCCATGACTTCCCGCGCCGTCCGCATTTCGCTGATTATTACCATCATTCCTGGAATGGTGGGTTAGCGCGCGACCGCAGTCAGTCACAGCCACCCGCCCCACGAGGCGGGTTTTTTGTGGCCGCCTCTGCAGGGCAAAATCCCAACGCAGAGAACCCCATGTCCGCTTGTTCCCCCGCCGCCGCCGTCGACTCCACTGCCGACACCCCCGCCGCCACTCGCGCTTTCCAGGACGGCAACGCCTCGCCCATCGAATACCTGCGCCAGATCCTGACTGCCCGGGTGTATGACATTGCCCGCGAGACCGAACTGGACCCGGCGCGCGGCCTGTCGGCCCGGCTGAACAACACGGTGCATCTGAAGCGGGAAGACAACCAGCCCGTCTTCTCGTTCAAAGTGCGCGGGGCCTACAACAAGATGCGCAACACGCCGCAAGCGGCGCTGGACCGCGGTGTGATCACCGCGTCGGCCGGCAACCATGCGCAAGGCGTGGCCATTTCGGCGGCGAAACTGGGCGTGCGGGCCATTATCGTCGTGCCGCAGACGGCGCCGCAGGTCAAGGTGGACGCCGTGCGTGCGCATGGCGGTCCGACCGTCACGGTGGTGCAGGCGGGCGACTCCTACAGCGACGCCTACGCGCATGCGCAAACGCTGGCGCAGCAACAGGACCTGACCTTCATTCCCGCCTTCGACGATCCGTATGTGATCGCGGGGCAGGGCACCGTCGGCATGGAAATCCTGCGCCAGCACCGCGGCGCCTTGCATGCGATTTTCGTGCCGATCGGCGGGGGCAGCCTGGCGGCGGGCGTATCGGCGTACGTGAAGACGGTGAATCCAGAGGTAAAGGTCATTGGCGTGCAAACCGAGGATTCCTGCGCGATGGCGCAATCGATCCGGGCGGGCGAACGCGTGAATCTGCCGGAAGTGGGGCTATTTTCGGACGGGACGGCGGTCAAGCTGGTGGGCGAGGAAACGTTCCGCCTGTGCCGCGAGTATCTGGACGAAGTCATCCTGGTGGACACGGACGCGGTATGCGCGGCAATAAAGGATATGTTCCTGGATACGCGCAGCGTGCTGGAGCCGGCCGGCGCGCTGGCGGTGGCGGGGTTGAAGAAATACGTGGAACGCGAAGGCGCGCAGGGCCTGTCGCTGGTGGCCGTGACGTCCGGCGCCAACATGAACTTCGATCGCATGCGCTTTGTGGCTGACCGCGCCGAGGTCGGCGAAGCGCGCGAAGCCGTGTTTGCCGTGACGGTGCCCGAAGAGCGCGGCAGCTTCCGCCGCTTCTGCCGTGTCCTGGGAGCGCGCAGCGTGACCGAATTCAATTACCGCATCGCCGACGCACGCACCGCGCACATCTTCGTCAGCATGCAGATCGCGCGTCGCGGCGAGGCGGCCGACATCATGGCCGCCCTGGAGGAACAGGGGTTCTCGGTCAACGACCTGACGCACAACGAGGTGTCCAAGCAGCACATCCGCTACATGGTGGGCGGGCGTTCGCCCTTGGCGGGCGGCGAACGCCTGTTCCGCTTCGAATTCCCCGAACGGCCGGGCGCGCTGATGAAGTTCCTGTCCGAAATGGCGCCCAACTGGAACATCAGCCTGTTCCACTATCGCAACCAGGGGGCGGACTTCAGTTCGGCGCTGGTGGGCATTCAGGCGCCGCTGGCCGACAGCGCGGCGCTGGACGCTTTCCTGCTGCAACTGGGCTACGCGCACTTCGAGGAAACCGACAACGAGGCGTATCGGCAGTTTCTGATTTAAGCGCCAAGTAGTCTGCGGCGTCAGCCCCGTTTGCAATTCGGCTTGGAGGGCAAGGCCACGCCGGGTTTCAGCTGCAACGTGGCACGGCCCGCCGCCTGCGCCAATTGCAGCATGGCGGCGCGCCAGGCGGGCACGTCGTCAAACAGCACGTCGCGCTTGCTCGAGGACGGATATAGCGGATCCGGCCGGTTGAATTCGATGGCGGGCAAGGCGACGCAGGTGTCCTTGACATCCAGGCGTGCCACTTCCTGGCCAGTGGACAGGCGCACCGCACGAAATGCCAGCGGCGTGTCCACGAATTTGGCCACCTCCGGCACGATCCGCATGTCTCCCTGCGCGTCCTTGATGCGCGTTGCCGGCTGCACCACCACGGCGTCGCGGCCAGGCGGAATGGCCAGATAGGCCACGTCGCCATCCACATCCAGCAACTTGCCCACGCCCAGGTTCACGGCCTTGAGGGTCGCGTGCCGGATCATTACCGTTTCAGCCCATGCGGTTTCCACGCGGGTCCAGCCGGGCAGGCGCGCGTCTTCAAAGCGCGTGCCACTGGGCTTGTCGCGGTCGGGCTGCGTGGACAGCACCAATCGGTTCACACGCAACGCGCCATTGACCACTTGCAAATGCGCCAGCGCGGTGTTGGCGCTGGAGCTGGTGAAGTAAGCCAGCACGGCGTCGGTCTCCAGCACACGCGCGTTGGCTGCACAGAAGAAGGCGGCAGCGGCCATGTTGCGCCCATCCGGGTACAACAGCTTGCCCACGTCCTTGCCGCAAAGTTTGTTGCCCTGGAACGAAATGGTGGTGCTGCGGGTATTTTGGCGCTGGCCGGTATTCCAGTCCTGGCGGCCATGGGTGGTGATGTCGACGACGAGGCCGTGGTTATCGTAGACCACGGAGGCGCCCGCGGGCGCGGCAAGCAAGCTGAGAAAAAACGCCATGATGCGGCTTCTCGTCATTCGGCGGGCTCCCCTGGATGGCGTGCATGATGAAACGTGATGGGGGTGACTATATACCGCCCGGGATCCTGCGCCCGCAATCGCTGCCTTGAAATTAGGAATGTTATTACATTACACTTGCGGCCCGTTTGCTTCTTTCTGACGCGGCCGATCCGCATCCGCCGCAGCCGCATCCATGTCATCCCAGCCTTTCGCTTCACCCGCCGCGCCGGGCGCGCGCCTGCGTTCCATTGACGCCTTGCGCGGCTTGGTCATCGTCATCATGTTGCTCGACCATGTGCGCGAGACCTTCTTTTTGCATCATCAGGTCGTCGACCCGATGGATGTGTCGGCCACGGACCCCGCGCTGTACTTTTCACGTCTGCTGGCGCATCTTTGCGCACCGGTGTTTGTTTTTCTGACGGGTATGTCCGCCTGGCTGTACGGCGCCAAGGCGGGTAGCCGGGGCGCGGCAGCCGCATTCCTGGCCAAGCGCGGGCTGTTCCTTGTCCTGCTGGAAGTGCTGGTCGTGAATTTCGCGTGGACGTTCCAGTTCCCGCCGTCGGTCGTCTACCTGCAGGTGATCTGGGTGATCGGCCTGAGCATGCTGGCGCTGGCCGCCTTGCTGTGGCTGCCGCGCGCCGCCCTGGTGGTGATCGGCGTGGTGTTGGTGGCGGGGCACAACGCGCTGGACGCCGTGCACTTCGCCGAAGGCGAATTCATGCACGTGCCTTGGGCGGTTCTGCACGACAGGGGCTGGATACACCTGGGTGACGCCTTGCGTCTGCGAACGTCGTATCCCTTGCTGCCCTGGATCGGCGTGATCGCGCTGGGCTTTGCCGTGGGTCCGTGGTTCCAGGCGGGAATGCCGGCCGCCGTGCGGCAACGCCGCCTGTGGCTGGCGGGCTTCGCGGCGCTGGCCGGCTTTGCCGTGCTGCGCGCGATCAACGGCTATGGGCAGGCACAACCGTGGGCCGTGCAGACGGATGCGCTGCATACCGTGATGAGCTTCCTCAATATCACCAAGTACCCGCCGTCGCTGATGTTCCTGCTGCTGACGCTAGGACTTGGCCTGTGCCTGCTGGTGCTGATCGAACGCGCACAGTCGGCCGCGTGGGTCGGCGTGCTGTGTGTGTTCGGCGCCGCGCCGATGTTCTTCTACCTGCTGCACCTTTACGTGTTGAAGGTGCTGTACCTGACGGGCGAGGGCGTCTGGGGCTTGAACCACGGCAAGTTCTTTGGCGTGGGTCAGTTATGGGCGGTCTGGCTGATTGCGGCGTTGCTGGCGGTAGCGCTGTATTGGCCCGTGCGATGGTTCGGCCGCCTGAAGGCGGCGCGCCGCGACATCTTCTGGCTCAAGTACCTGTGATGGCTGTGCGTCAGTGCGGGTGGCGTGTCTGGAGCGTGGGCGCAGGTGCCTTGTCGGCGGCGTGCGCGGTCGGGGCGGAGTCCAGCCCCCAGTCCAGCTCGGTCACGCTGTATGGCGTGGTGGACTTGAGCATGGCGGGCGTGTCGACGCCGGGCCGTGGTACGTCGCTGAGCATGCAATCGGGCGTGCAATCGGGATCGCGTTGGGGCCTGCGCGGCACCGAAGACCTGGGCAACGGCCTGCGCGCCAATTTCCAGCTGGAAAGCGGTGTCGCGGCAAACAACGGCAAGTCCGCGCAGGGCGGGCGGTTGTTCGGCCGGGCCGCATGGGCGGGGGTGTCGGGGGCGTGGGGCGAGCTGCGGCTGGGCCGCCAGACGTCGGTGTCCTCGGCCACGCTGGCGGACTACGATGCGTTCCTGGCGTCCTACCTGAACCTGGGCGCACAGACCGCGCTGCTGCCGTTCAACGCCAACCGGGGGGACAACACCGTGGCGTTCTGGAGCCGGTCGGCGGGCGGATGGCGCGCGGGGGCCGGCGTCAGCCTGGACTACGACGGCGGCGGCGGATTTCAAACCTCGTCCAACAACAAGCTGTACAGCGCGGCGTTGATATACGAACAGCCTGCCTACGCCGTCACCCTTACCTACGAGGGCGCGCGCTGGGCGGACGGCACGGCGCAGTCGGCCGCCATGGCCCAGGCGGGCGGCGCGCAGCAGCCCGATGCCTACACACTGGCGGGCCGCGCCACCCTTGGCGAATTCACGCTGTATGCGGCCGGTTCCGTCATGCGCCACGGTTCCACGATTCCTTCCGTGCCATCGCCAGGGCAACGCGCGTATTTTCCCGGCAGCACCGTGCATGGGTTGATGGCGGGCGCCACGTGGCGCATCGGCGCCGGCACGATCATGGCGTCATGGCAGGCCAGTTTGCCCGGCGGCGGCGGCTTGGCCCGCCAAGGCGCCACGCATACGCAGCAGACGTATTCGGCGGGCTACGCCTTCGACCTGTCCAGGCGTACCAACCTGTACGCCGTGTATGGCTATTTGCGCGGCGCATGGGCGGACCCGTCGTGGCACGAGTCGCAATACGCCATCGGAATCCGGCACCGGTATTGAATCGGTGCGCGGGGGGATGAAGGCACACCGGCTTAGTGCAGGATCTGGCTCAGGAACAGCTGTGTCCGCTCGTTCTGCGGGTTATCGAAGAACGCGTCCGGGTCGTTCTGTTCGATGATCTCGCCGCGGTCCATGAAGATCACGCGGTTGGCGACTTTGCGCGCGAAGCCCATTTCGTGGGTCACGCAGATCATCGTCATGCCGCTTTCCTGGGCTAGCGTCACCATCACGTCCAGCACTTCCTTGACCATCTCCGGATCCAGCGCGGATGTCGGTTCGTCGAACAGCATGACCTTGGGGTTCATGCAAAGCGAGCGTGCGATGGCCACGCGCTGCTGCTGGCCGCCCGACAACTGGCCCGGAAACTTCTTGGCCTGATCGGGGATGCGCACGCGTTCCAGGTACTTCATCGCCGTGGCCTCGGCTTCGGCGCGCGGCTGTTTCAGCACCCACATGGGGCCCAGCGTCAGGTTTTCCAGCACGGTCAGGTGGGGAAACAGGTTGAAGTGCTGGAACACCATGCCGACCTCGCGGCGGATGGTCTCGATGTGTTTCAGGTCGTTGGTCAGCTCGGTGCCGTCAACAATGATCTGCCCCTGCTGGTGCTCTTCCAGCCGGTTGATGCAGCGGATCATGGTGGACTTGCCCGAGCCCGACGGGCCGCACACCACGATGCGCTCACCGGGTGCGACGTCCAGGTTGATGTTGCGCAGCACGTGGAACTGGCCGTACCACTTGTTCACGCCCTGCAATCGGATAATGGAATCCGGCATGCTTGGTCTCCGTAAGGGTTACCGGGTTGACGCCGCGCGATCAGCGCGCGTGCCCGGTGGCCAGGCGCTTTTCCAGCGCCTGGCTGTATTTGGACATGGAATAGCAAAAGACGAAGTAGATCAGCGAGATAAAGAGATAAGCCTCTACCCCGAAACCCCGCCACGCCGCGTCTGACAAGGCCGCCTTGGCCGCCAGCGTCAAATCGAAAATGCCGATGATGACAACCAGCGACGTGTCCTTGAACAGGCTGATGAAAATACCGACGAGGGGCGGAATCACGATCTTCAGCGCTTGCGGCAGGATGATCTTGTGCATCTGCTGCCAGTAGTTCAGGCCCAGCGAATCGGCGCCTTCGTACTGCCCCTTCGGGATGGCCTGCAAGCCGCCGCGCACCGTTTCCGCGATGTAGGCCGCGGCGAACATGATGATGGCGATCTGCGCGCGCAGCAGCTTGTCGATGGTGAAGCCTTCGGGCAGGAATAAGGGCAGCATTACCGACGACATGAACAACAGGCTGATCAGCGGCACGCCGCGTATCAGTTCGATGTACACGACGCACAGCGCCTTGATGGCGGGCATTTTCGACCGCCGGCCCAGGGCCAGCATCACGCCGATGGGGAAGGCAAAGGCAATGCCGAAGGTGGCCAGGATCAGCGTCAGGGGCAGGCCGCCCCAGCGCGAGTTCTCGACATAGGTCAGGCCGAACACGCCGCCCCACATCAGCAGCGCCACGGCCGTCAGGCCCGCGGTCCAGATCAGGGCCAGCTTGCCGTTCCAGAAGCGCCGCATGCCGCTGCACGCGATCACGCCAACCAGGATCAGCGTTGCGATCAACGGCCGCCATTGTTCGTCGAACGGATAGGTGCCGAACAGGATCAGCCGATGCTTTTCAACGATGAACGCCCAGCAGGCGCCGCCGACGGAAGCGCGGCATTCCATGGCATTGGTGGCGGTGAAGTTGGCTTTCAGGAAGGCCCATTCCACCAGCGCCGGCAAGGACATCAGGAGAAACCACGCCAGCAGTACCGTGATCAGGATGTTCAGCGGCGACGAAAGCAGGCGGGACCGTACCCAGGCCCACGCGCCCACCTGCGTGCTGGGCGGGGGCAGGGCGTCGGTGAAGGAATGCGTAGTGCTGCTCATCTCAACGCTCCACCAGCGCGATGCGCTTGTTGTACCAATTCATGAATATCGAGATCGACAGGCTGACCGTCAGGTAGGCGCCCATGATGATGAGGATGCCCTCGATGGCCTGGCCGGTCTGGTTAAGCGTGGTGTTCACCACCGACACGATGTCCGGGTAGCCGATGGCGACCGCCAGCGAACTGTTCTTCAGCAGGTTCAGGTATTGGCTGGTCATCGGCGGAATGATCACGCGCAAGGCCTGCGGCAGCACGACCAGGCGCAGTACTTTGGCGCGTGGCAAGCCCAACGAACCGGCGGCTTCCCACTGGCCGTTGTTCACCGCCTGGATGCCCGAGCGCACCACTTCGGCGATGAACGCCGAGGTGTAGACGGTCAGGCCCAGGAACAGGGCGACGAATTCCGGCGACAGCGTCAGCCCGCCGACGAAGTTGAAGCCCTTCAATGCCGGCATGTCCAGCGTCAGCGATGCGCCGCCGGCCAGCCACCCCAGGAATGGCATGCCGATCAACAGGCCAATGGCGACGCGGCCCAACGGGAACGCGCGCCCCGTGGCTTCGTGGCGCTTGGTGCCCCAATGGCCCAGCAGCAGAATCGCCACGACGGCCAGGGCCAGGCCGCCCAGCACCCAGTCCAGCGACGTGCCTTCCAGCCCGGGCACTTTCAGGCCCCGATTGGAAATGAACACGCCCGGCAGGGGGGTGTGCGCCTGGCGCGGGCCGGGCATGTTTTCAGTGATCAGCGCATACCAGAAGAACAATTGCAGCAAGAGCGGCACGTTGCGCATCACCTCGACATATACCGAGGTGATTTTCTTGACGAGCCAGTTCTTCGACAGGCGGCCGATGCCGATCAAGACGCCCAGAACCGTCGCCGCGACCAGCGCCAATAATCCCACGCGCAGCGTGTTCAGCACGCCCACGAAGATGGCGCGGCCATAGGTGTCGGCCGGGCCGTAGGCGATGACGGATTCGCCGATGGCAAACCCCGCCTCGCGGTCCAGAAAACCGAACCCCGTGGCGATGTTGCGCATCGACAGGTTATGCAGCGTGTTGTGCACCAGGAACCAGACGCCCGCCCCGACCAGCGTCAGGGCCAGCACCTGGTAGACCAGCGCGCGGGTGGCCGGATCGTTCCAGGAAACCCGGTGCGCGGGCCGCGGCACCGGGGATTGCGCGGTGTGCTTGGCCACGGCTTATCCCGCCATCAAGACTTTGACGGCCGCTTCCAGGCGGTCCATGCCTTGTTCGATGACTTCGGTGGACGTCGCGAACGAAAAGCGCACGTAGGGCGATAAGCCATACGAACCGCCGTCGATCACGGCCACGCCGGCCTCGCGCAGGAAGAACAGGCTGACGTCCAGGTCGGTCTTCAGTTCGCCGGCCGGGCCGGTGCGTCCGATCAGGCCTTGCACGTTGGCATACACGTAGAAGGCGCCGTCGGGCATGGCGCACGAAATGCCGGGAATGGCGTTCAGGCGGCGCACGATCAGGTCGCGTCGCGCCTTGAAGATGTCGACCATCTGCGTGACGCTGGACTGGTCGCCTTCCAGGGCGGCCTGCGCGGCCACCTGCGAGATCGCGCTGGGGCAAGACGTGCTTTGCGACATGACCGTGCTCATCGCCTTGATCAGGTCGGCGGGGCCGGCGCCGTAGCCGACGCGCCAGCCGGTCATGGCATAGGACTTGGACATGCCGTTGACGATCAGCGTACGCGGAATCAGGCGCGGTTCGACCTGCACGGGCGACGCATGCGCCTGGCCGCTATAGCAGAAGGGCGCGTAGATTTCGTCGCTAAGGATCCAGACCT
>Ga0308157_10009835_pt1 | contig 10501 bp, 9 predicted proteins | sample PhyBR1_FD_201035 | JGI IMG/M metagenome (GOLD analysis project Ga0308157, IMG submission 201035) | Phyllosphere microbial communities from UC Gill Tract Community Farm, Albany, California, United States - DLSLB.R1 | ecosystem: Host-associated > Plants > Phyllosphere > Unclassified | place: USA... | reverse complement strand
CGCGTCGAGGGTCTCGAACACTGACCCCTATGCGGTTCGCAGGGATTCGCCTGATGAGGTGCTCGACGGCGGCGCCGTTGAGCACGCCCGTCGCTCCGGTCACGATGATCAATGTGCTTCCTTTCGTCGATGCGGCACGTGCCTCGATGCTGCGAGCCATAAATTGACTAGCACAGTCAGTTTTACCGTCGCTACTATGGTGCAGGAACTTGACTGATCGGGTCAAGTTGAGCTGCGAGTGACGGAAGGTGCTTCGGAGATATGTCTGCCTCGTCAACGCTGCGTGCCGACGCGCGTCGGAATGTCGGACTGATCCGTGCAGCCGCGGTCGGGGTGTTCCGCGAGCGCGGCCTGTCTGTGCCGCTCGAGGACGTCGCCGCTGCTGCCCGTGTGAGCAAAGCGACGATCTTCAATCGCTTCGGCGGGCGGGTCGGGCTGATCGACGCGGTCATCGACGAGGTCGTGGCCGTCGAACTGCTGAGCGTCATCGATGAGGCTCGGTCGGTCGCGGGGATCCGAGAACGCATCACCGCGTACGTTCGAGCGATCCGAGACCTGCAGTACTCGCTACCCGCAGTCAACGACGTCCTGCTGCAGGAGTTCCCTGACTCGGAGCCGCTCATGGCACTCTGCCGCGCCGGCCGCGCCTTTCATGGTGAGCTGGTCGTCGAAGGGCACACCGGGGGAATCCTGGCGGACGGAGTCACCATCGACGACTTTCAGGCGCTGGCGACGGACAATGCGGTCGCCCTGAAACACGGCCGGGCACGGCCCTCGCGCGAAGACTACGACCGACGGACGGGCTTCATCCTCGGCGGAATCTGCACGCCGCCGGTCTGAGGGGCCGTGCGGAAGTTCGGCCGAACCGTGTTCAGGAGCGGGGGTGCGTGATGCCGTCGAGCAGAGTGTCGAGCGCCCATCGGCGTCGTTCCTCGGGGGTCCCCCGAGTGAACGTGGACGTGTCGTACGCGGCGAGGGTCGGATGACGCTCGGGGTCCGCGGAGGTGAGTGTCGCGGCGAGTTCATCAACCTCTTGGCCGGTGCCGGATGCTCGCGCAACCCACTCCGCCGCGGTGATGCTCGCATGCTGGAGGAGCAGGTCGATGCTCCACGCCGCGGACTTCTCGTCGGCACCGGCGGAACGCAGGAGGCGCAGGAGCACCTCGATCAGACGGAGATAGTGGGGTCCGTCGGGCCACACGAACATCGCTGAACGGGCCAGGTTTCCATGCGTGGTGAGGAGATTGATGTAGTCCTCGATCACGCGGTGAAGTCGTTCGCGCCATGGTTCTGCGCCGTCCCAAGCGAGGTCGAGGTCGGCGAGCAGCCCGTCGATCAGAAGGGCGTGCAGCACGGTGACGTTCTTCACGTAGACGTAGAGCGAAGCGGGCCCTGTATCCAGCTCTTCGGCGACGCGCCGGATCGTCAGCTTCTCTGCGCCGTCGCGCTCCAATACGACCCGTGCCGCCTCGACGATCGCCTCCCGTGAAAGTGCCGGCTTCGCCGGCCGCTCACGCCTGCTGATCGGTGCACGAGTCGTCATGGCATCGACTCTAGCAAACAACGATCTTGATCGTAACGAACACGTTCGCTACGATCATGTTCGTTGCTTGAGATCGGAGTTCCTATGACCACCAGTACCGAAACACCGCCGTTGTCCACGCGAGCCGTCTGGCTCACCCTGATCGTCGTCCTCCTCGCGGACGCCATGGACCTCATGGATGCGACGATCGCCAATGTCGCAGCGCCCTCGATCGTGAAAGAGCTTGGGGTGAGCGAAAGCGTGATCCCCTGGCTCGGCGCGTCCTACGCGCTGGCGCTGGGCTCCTTGCTCGTCCTCGGCGGGCGCATCGGAGACAAGTTCGGCCAACGCCGAACGTTCCTCACCGGCCTCATCGGCTTCATCGTCGGCTCCGCACTCGCGGGTTTCGCCCCTTCCGCCGGAGTGCTGATCGCCGCTCGGGTCGTGCAGGGAGCGTTCGGAGCCCTGCTGATCCCGCAGGGCATAGCGATCATGGCGGCGACCTTCCCGAAGCCGATGTTGCAGAAGGCGTTCGCGGTCTTCGCGCCGTTGCTCGGCGTCTTCGCTGTCGGTGGCCCCATCCTTGGTGGCCTGATCATCGACGCCAACATCTTCGGACTGGGGTGGCGGCCGATCTTCCTCATCAACATCGTCCTCGGAGGGACCGCTCTCCTCCTCGCCCTCCGATACTTGCCCACCGTGCCCGCGCACCGCTCAACCCGTATCGACTTGATTGGTAGCGTCCTGCTCGCGCTCGCGCTGTTCGGCCTCCTATTCGGGCTCGTCACCGGGTCGTCGGACGGATGGAACGCGCTCACGATCAGTAGCGTGATCGTCGGAGTCGTACTCCTGGCGCTGTTCGGGTGGCGGCAGGCTCGCGCCGACGAACCACTTCTCCCGCGTAGCCTGCTCGCCAACCGCGGCTTCACATCTGGGCTCATCGTCGGACTCTGCGTCTTCGCGAGCTTCAGCGGACTGATGTACGTCATCAGCCTCTTCTTCCAACTCGGCCTCGGCTACACCCCGACCGAGACATCGCTCAACCTCATCCCGCTCACCGTCGGGATCATGGCCGGTTCCGGCATTGCTAACACGCTCATTCTGAAGCTCGGCCGGCGGCTCGTGCTCATCGGCATGCTCACCACACTCCTCGGCACCGGCCTGCTGCTCGTGTTCGTGGTCGCTTCCGGTATCCAGGTGACCTGGTGGCAGAACCTCATCGCGACCAGCCTTCTCGGGATTGCCGCAGGCATCTGCTTCAACTCGGTCTTCAACACCGCCCTCGGCAACCTGCAGCCCGAAGAGGCCGGCTCCGCCAGCGGCTCCCTCAGCGCCATCCAGCAGATCGCGAACGGCATCGGCTCTGCCCTCGTCACCACGATCTTCATCGGCACCCTCGCCAGCGGCACCGTCACAGCGATGACGACCACGCTCATCGTGATCTTCGCCGTCGCGGCGCTGTGTCTCCTGGCCGTGCCGCTGCTTCCGCGCGCGGCGGTTGCCATCGAGGAGTAGGGAGCTTGCGGGACCCGTATCGAACGGGCGTCACAACAAAGCGGTAGCGGCGAGGACTCACCTCGCCGCTACCGCTTTGTCTATGCGCGCGTCAGTGCCTCCGGAAGGCCGCCGCGTGCTCGTTCGCGAAGTCCGCGAAGCTACGCGCCGGACGCCCGAGCACGTCAGGAACCGCTGACGAGAGCTCGGCGGCCTCGCCTCGCGCGTAGTGGGCATAGTCCTCGAGCAGACCATCCACCTGCCATGGCGGGAGAACGCCGGTGAGTATCTCCCCGAACTTCACAGGCGGTACGTCTTCGAAGCGGATCTCGTCGCCAGTCGCGGACGACAGGTGGTCGGCGAGGTCGGAATGAGTGAGCGATTCACGCCCTGTGAGTGTCTGTATTCCCAGGGGAACAGAGGAAAGCAACGCGTGCGCGGCCATCTCGCCGATGTCGCGCACGTCGACGAGACTCACCTGCGCATCGCCGATCGGTGCCGGGAGCACCCCAGCTGATTTCACGATGCTGGACACAGCGAGCAGACCCTGCATGAACAGGTTGGGACGCAAAGCCGTGACCTCAAGACCCGACGCGAACGCATGGTCCTCCACGGCAGCGTGATACCGCAGGAAGCGCACCGGAGAATCGATGACGGATCCGAGCTGCGACAGCAGCACGATGTGGCGCACTCCGGCTGCGACCGCGAGATCGATGAACTGCTTCTGCTGCGTCTCGGCACGTTCGGTTGACGGCGTTACCAAGTATGCGGCTCGGATCCCGCTGAGCGCCGCTCGAACGGCATCGGCGTCGTCGAGATCGGCCTGCACGGCGAACTCGGCGGACGACAGACTTCGGGACATCGGGCGGAACGTGACGCCACGCGCGGCAAGGGCGTCGACAGTGGCGCGACCGGTCGAGCCGGTGGCTCCGGTGATGAGGACGTCGGGTGTTCTGGACATGATTTCTCCTTCAGATCTCGGGGTGACGGAGGCCGTCGGTCAAGGTGTGGGCCCAATCGGCATCGACGTCGGAGATGCCGGACGTCACGACAAGATGGCAGAGCTGCCCGTAGGCCATGAACCGCTGCACATCGCCGTCCTCTGCTCCGGAGCGCTGTTTCGCGAAACGCGTGATGCGAGCCAGGCCGGCGCGCAGCGCATCGCCGATCGCGGGAGTCGTCGCGACGGACTGGGCATGCACTTGGATGAGGAGCAACGTGCGATCGGCGATGAGATCAGCGTAGGCGTCGCCCATCTCGTCGAGGATCTTGGCGGGTGTCCCATCCCCGCCGATAGCGGACAATGTCTCTTCGATGCGTTCGAAGCACCTCTCGAGCGCGGCGACGAACAAGGCCTCCTTGCCGCCGAAGAGTTTGAGTACGTATGCGCTTGAGATTCCGGCCTCGTTCGCGATATTGGCGATCGTCGTGCCCGCATAGCCTCCCCGCGAGAACGCTGTGAGGGCGGCACTCACGATCGTGGAGCGACGGTCGGCTGCAGTGGAGAGCGATCTTTCGGTCATGTGAGTGACTATACACTCACCTACTCCGAAGCGGTCCGCATCGCGTGTCGCCGACTGAACGTGCAATGCATGAACAACGCGCAGCGAGCGTCCTCGCCGGCGCAGTCGCTTTCGCCCGCGACGTGCCACCCGATGCGCGCACCCGATCCCGACGAAAAGCGCACGCTTGGGGGCTGAAAAGGCGGCATGAACCCCCGGTAGCCCTATCACGCCGATCGGTGCGCCCCAGGTGCGCCCTGAACCTTCAAGAAACTCTCTCTGACCTGGGCGTCTGGTGGTTACCCGCCTGTTTTGCAAGCAGGATGTCAGGAGTTCGAATCTCCTAGGCTCCACAATTTCTTCGGTTGCGATGGTCTCAATTGCCCTCGGATCGCGTGCTTTTCCTTCTCCGTCTGGAGTTCGCGGGCGGGCGTGAGAATTCTCTCGACCGGTGTCACCACCTTCACCAGCGAGGCACCGCGGCTGCGCGGGCAGGGTCTACCTTTCGCGCGTACCCCACGTCGTCGCGCACGCGGTAGCCGCACTGCACCCAGTCGGCGTGCATACGCGCGAGCGCATCCTCATCGAGAGTCACGCCGAGCCCGGGAAGTGAAGGGACGGAGATGGCCCCGTCGTGGAAGGAGAGCGCGGACGCGTCCACGACATCGTCATCCGTGCGTCGCCACGGCACATGCGTGTCGCACGCGTGCGTGAGCGCCGGCGTCGCGGCGGCGGCGTGCACCATGGCCGCCAAGCTGATACCGAGATGCGAATTCGAATGCATCGAGAGCGTGAAATCAAAGGTCTGCGCCATCCGGCCCAGCTGCGTCGTCGCGGTGAGGCCGCCCCATGAATGCGGGTCAGCGAGGACAATATCGACTGCCTCAGCACGGATGGCTGACGGGATGTCGTCGAACGCGACAACGCACATATTCGTTGCCAAGGGTATGGAAGTGGCGCGCCGGATGCGCCCCATCGCTTCGATTCCGGCCACAGGATCCTCGAGGTAATCCAATGACCCCTCTAGTTCCGCAGCTGCGCGGGCGGCGGTTTCCTGGGTCCATGCCGCGTTCGGATCGAGTCGGATCGGAACGCTCGGCAGTGCATCCGCGAGTGCGCGGACCGTTGCGACGTCGGTCTCGGGAGAGAGAGCGCCCCCCTTCAGCTTGAGCGAGCGGAAACCGTGCCGCTCGATCATGCGGGTTGCTTGCTCCACGACGCCCGCGGGGTCCAGGGCTTCTCCCCACTCATCGTCCGCTTCTCCGCTGTGACCTCGGAGCTTGTAGAAGAGGTAGCCCGAGAATTCGACGGACTCGCGACGAGCGCCCCCGAGCAGATCGACGGCAGGACGCCCGACGTGCTTGCCCTGAAGGTCGAGCGCCGCCATCTCGAAGGGGGCATAGATGGTGTCGGCCGCCTGTGCCGCGATCATCCATGTCATGCCGTGTGACCGGCTCCGCCCCGCACGACGCGCCTTCACGATTCGACCCCGCAACGCAGCAAGATCGAATGCATCAACCCCGATGAGCGCGTCACCTGCGAGAACGAGCTCATCGATATGCGTCGTGTCCCCGTATGTCTCGCCCAATCCGAGAAGACCAGACTCCGTACGCACCTGCACGATCGCGCGCAGCACCCAGGGCTGATGGATCCCGGTCGCGTTGAGCAGCGGGGGATCGCGGAACGCAACCGGGGTGACCGTGACGGACGCGATCCGTAGGTCCGACGTGCGCGGACCCGAAGCCGGTGCCGTCGTTGTCATCCCGCTCACCGTGCAGCCATCATCCGGTCGCGCTCACGCGGGTCTCCGGCGCGGCGCACCTCATCGGGCCATGCCAGGCGCACCCCGGCCGTCGTCAGACTCCTCTGGATCTCGTCGAGGCGATGCAGCCGTACGTCCGCGGCCGACGACCGGTGGGCGATCATCGAGGCCGCCGTCACGCCCGCCGCCTCTCCGATCGACCACTCCACCGGGTGCAGCCGGTACGCGCCGTTGGTGATGTGCGTTGTGCCGATGTTCTTGTTGGCCGCGAGCACGTTCGACGCGCTCTCGGGGATGAGCGCTCCGAGTGGAATCTGGAACGGATAGCAGTCGATGTCGACATACGAACGGCCGCTCGTCGAGGGGTGCAGATCGATTCGGTAGAAGCCCACACCGACGGAATCGTCGAAGAGCGCCGAGCCCGCTCCGTCGCCGCGCATCGTGCGTCCGATGTCGCCTTCCGTGACCGTCTGCAGGGCGCGGATCCGGCGGGACTCGCGGATGTACGGATCTCGGGCCAGACCGTCGCGGCTGCCGACGACATCGCCGCGCGGCTTCAACTCCGGGTATCCCACTCCGCCGTCTGCACGCGGAGCCTCCGTCTGCATCCAGTGGATGAAGGAGAGCGTGAGCTGGCGGGCGCCCTCTCGTGCTTTCTGCGCTGTCGCGTTATCGACGCCCAGCAGCGGCTGCTCCCAATAGTCGACCTGGGGCCAGTTGACGAGGGTGATGTCAGCGCTCGGGAACCGGTCGTCGAAGTTCTTCGCTGCAAGCACACGTCGGTAATGCCACAGGTCGCCCTGCACAGCGTCGCCGCCACCGCCGGTCTCGCCCGCGAAGAGCGGACGAACGCGAGGCGCGCGTGTGATGGGATCCAGATCGGCCCATGAGAGCTGAGAGCCCGGCCATCTCGGATCGACAGTGTCCCGCCAATGCTCGTAATCGGCAGGACGCGCGATCGTGTGGTCCTCTCCGGCCCGGAACTCGAGGGCCGCGCACCATGAGATCGCCTGCTGGTCGAGCGGGTCGGCTGTGTCTGGCGCGTGGTCTTCTCCCGTTTCGGAGCGCGCCTCCGCGCCGATGACGTGGTCGATCTCGGCGAGCGGCAGGACCTCGCCCAGCTCGGTGGCATCGATGACGACGTCTGCTTCCACGACCACCGCATCGCCAGCGAGGTCTTGGAAGTGCACGCGACGCACCCGGTCGCCCTCGCGCTCTGCACCGATGGCCGTTACACCGCGTAGAACCGTGATCAGTCCCGCCGCTTCCCAGGGACTCACCATGGTTTCGATGGCCAGCGCCGAGACGCGGGGCTCATGACAGAGCCGCGACACCCGCCCGAGTCCGGGATTCAGCTTCTCCGCCGCTGCAGCCTCGGCCGTCAGCGGATATTCGGCGCGATAGTGGGCGCGGATGCGCTCGCGTAGTTCGGCATAGGAAACTGAGGGCGGCAGTTCGTCGATCCACCGATTCTCGTCTGGCGGCACGGCCTGACCGGTGAGCTGTCCGCCTAGCCAGCCGCCCTGTTCTGCGATGATGCTGCGCTCCCCGAGCCGCGCCAGGGCGAGTGCGGCGGAGACGCCGCCGAGGCCGCCACCGACGATGAGGGCGGGAATTCTGTACGAGGACATTGTCAACCTTTCACGCTTCCCTCGGTCAAGCCCGAGATGAAGCCACGCTGGTACATGAGGAAGATGGCGATGACGGGCAGCGACACCAGTACGGCGCCGGCCATCAGCGGACCGTACTGCACGATGCCGTCCGATCGGAACGAGGCGAGCGCGAGCTGCACGGTCTGGCTTTCGCGCGACGTCGTGATGACGAGCGGCCAGAGGAAGTCGTCCCAGACCGCAGTGAAGGCGAAGATGCCCACGACGGCCACGAGCGGCTTCGCGAGAGGGAGGTAGATGCGCGAGAAGATGCGCCACTCGCCCGCCCCGTCGATGCGAGCCGCCTCTGCCATCTCGACAGAAGCCGACTGGAAGTACTGCCGCGCGAGGAAGATGTTCATCGCCGACACGAGGTGCGGCAGAGCAAGGCCTGCGATGGTGTCGAGGAGTCCGCTTCCGCCGTTTCCGAGGATGTCGTTCCCGCCCGTGAGCGGGATGGCACGAGTCATGAGGAACTGCGGGATGATCGTCACCGACGAGGGCACGGCGGTGGTCGCCACCAGCGCCCAGAAGACTGCGCCGCTGCCGCGGAAGGGGAGCATGGCGAATGCGTACCCTGCGAGGATCGCCAACACGCAGTTCAGCGCCACGACGATCACGGCGACGATCGCGGAGTTGCGCAGCGCGGTGAGCAGGTTCGCATCGTGCAATGCGGTGCTGAAGTTCTCCAACGTCGGATCGGAGGGGATGAGCCCCACCTCTCCGAACGCTTGCTCCGGCGGAGTGAACGCAATGGACACCATCCACATGAAGGGGATGAGCATGAGCACGCACGCCGCGACGAGTGCGACGCTGAGCCCGCTCCGGCCGATCGTCCTGCTGCGCTTGATGCTGCCGGTCTTCTTCATAGCGACTGTCGTCATCGGCTGCTCCGTCCCGACATGCTTCGCACGGTGATGAGCGCGAAGACCATGATGCAGGCGAAGAGCACGAACGCCATCGCCGACGCGGAGCCCATCTGGTTGTACTGGAAGGCCTCCGTCCAGATGAGGTAATTCACGGTGGTCGTCGAACCAAGTGGACCACCGCGCGTGAGGACGAACACTTCGGCGAAGCCTTGAGCGATCCAGATGATGTCCATCGCCACGACGAACGTCAGCACCGGCCGGATGCCCGGGAGCGTGACATGCAGGAACTGGCCCCACCGGCCCGCCCCATCCATGTGAGCCGCCTCGTAGAGTTCCTTCTGCACGGACTGCAGTCCAGCCAGAAGCAGAACCATGTTGCTTCCGAGCGCTGTCCAGATGCGCATCGCGGCCGCGGCCGGAAGCGCGGTCGTCGACTCGAGGAGCCACCGCTGCTCGGGAAGGCCGAACGCGTCAAGGAACTGGTTGAAGAAGCCCGACTGCGAGTACATCCAGAGCCAGATGAGGCTCACGGCTGTGAGGGAGATGATGTAGGGGATGTACAGGGCTGCGCGCACGAATCCGACGCCGAAGAACGGACGGTTGATCAGGATCGCAAGAAGCAGACCGCCGATCACGAGGGGCGGTAGGACCATCAGCACGTATGTTCCGGTGACCCGCAGCGCGTTCAGAAACTCAGGGTCGGCGAAGATCGCCGCGTAGTTGTCGAGCCCGAGGAAATCCGGTGTCGCTCGCGATATGGGGCTGTAGTCGGTGAAGCTGAGCACGAGTCCGTATAGGACTGGAAACAGGTGGAACACTCCGACGTAGACCGCAGCGGGAGCGACGAAGAGCCAGCCGGTCATCCTGATGTGAGAGGACGGCGACCGACGGGGCCCGCGGCGGCCCCCGTTCTGGGCGGCGTCTGCCGGCCTCGGCGGGGCGGTCGCGCGTAAGGTCGTCGACATCATCCGCGCGCCTGTGCGAGGGCGTCGTCGACCTCGACCTGCATCTGGTCGAGGGCTTCTTGCGGGGTCAGCTGAGCGTTCAGCGCCTGTTCGAGGATCGCGGCCACACCGTCGCGTGCGACGATCCAGCCCGGCACGCTCGGGTTCGGCACGTAGTCGGGGATGAGGGAGACGTAATCGGACATTAGCGGATCGTCGGCGACATATGGCGTGTCAATGGCGCTCTTGCGCGCGGGAATCGCGCCGATGCCCTCCACGTACTGCGACGAGATCTCGGGCGTGAGGAGGTATTCGATGAAATCCCAAGCGAGATCCTTGTCGCGGGCGTCGGCGCTGATCATCAGTCCGGGCCCTGCTCCGCCGAGGTAGCGTCCTTCTTCACTGTCGCCCAGCGGCAGCGGCGGGGCGACAGCGACCTCGAACTCCGGGTCGGCGTCGAGCAGCGACGACACACGGAAGGTGGGCATGATCGCCATCGCGGCCTGGTCCAGCAGCAGCGGCTGCTGTGTGGCCGGGCTGTCGGTCCACTGGGCTCCGAGGTTGTTACCGACTGCGCTGTCACCCTGGTAGGTGTCGACGAAGTACTCCAGTGCGGCCAGGCCCTCCGGTGTGTTGAACGCCGAACGCTGACCGTCATCCGAGATGAGCTGGCCGCCCGCGCTGGCGAGCAGGGCGAGGAACGTCTGCTGATTGCCCGGAGATGCTGAGGGAAGCAGCAGACCTGCTCGATCCACGCGA
>Ga0308157_10009833_pt1 | contig 10503 bp, 8 predicted proteins | sample PhyBR1_FD_201035 | JGI IMG/M metagenome (GOLD analysis project Ga0308157, IMG submission 201035) | Phyllosphere microbial communities from UC Gill Tract Community Farm, Albany, California, United States - DLSLB.R1 | ecosystem: Host-associated > Plants > Phyllosphere > Unclassified | place: USA... | reverse complement strand
CGCGGTTGCCGCCGGCCTTGAGTGCGTCGTCCTTGCGCGAGGTCGGCATGCCGGTCACGCGATCATTGACGTGGCTGCCGCTGCGCCAGATCGAGAACACGGTGCCGTTGTCGATGCCGTCACGGGTGCCGCCGGAAATGGCGATGACGTCACGCGGGCCACCAGAAGTGAAGGTGTCGGTGACGGCCAGCACGCGCAGGTGGCCCGGAGCCGGCTGGGTGGCCGGCGCGTGCGGGATGAACTGCAGGTCGTACGGGTTGGCCTGCACCGGGACCAGGCGGTCACCGGCGCGGACTTCGCGACCGCTGTCTTCCAGGCGCAGGATCGAGGCCTGGGTGGCATCTGCGCCGACCTGGGTCAGCGTGCCCACGTTGACCTTGGCCAGCTCATAGCCCAGGAACTCATCCCGGTCACTGGTGGGAATGAACTCCTTCCAGAGGTTGCCCATGCCGGCGGTGGTGTCGCCCCGCAGGTTGAGGTCGCTGCTGGGCTTGGGCTGCCCGTACTGCACGGTCGGGCGGACCACCATGTAGCGCTGTCCGGATTGGGCGCCCTGCAGGCCCAGCACATAGGCCTGCTGGCCGGTGGTGGCGCGCAGGCGGTTGTCTTCCAGGCCGACCACGTACGGCAGCTCCTTGAAGCTGTCGACGACGTTCAGGTTCTTCAGGAACGGTTCCACGTCCGCCAGCGGCACGGCGTTGATCGGCGCTTCCTGGCGCGGCCCCGGCTGTGCGGTGACGCGGTCCAGGTAGGCCAGGCTCAACACGTCGCCCGGGTAGATCAGGTGGGGATTCTTGACCTGGGGATTGGCCTGCCAGATTTCCGGCCAAAGCCACGGCTTCTTCAGGAAACGCGCGGAGATGTCCCACAGCGTGTCGCCCTTCTTCACCACATAGGTGTCGGGATGGGAACCATTCAGTTCCACGCCCACGGCATAGGTTGTAACGGTCAGCAACGCGACGGCGGCGACCGTACGGATGTGTTTCAGCATGATTGAGATGCCTGATTCCCCAACAGGTTGGCGCACTATATTGCAGAAACGGGAGCAGCGGGCAAGCGCAAGCGGTAGAATTGGGACATCTTGCCGGATTGCGCGGCATTCCTTTTTCGGTGACCCCCCATGGCCCTCCTGCCCATTCTCGAATTTCCTGATCCGCGGTTGCGGACCAAGGCGGCTCTGATCGAGGCCGCCGAGGTGACCACGCCGGTCTTCCAGCAGCTGCTCGATGACATGTTCCAGACCATGTACGAAGCCCCCGGCATCGGGCTGGCCGCCAGCCAGGTGGACGTGCACAAGCGCTTCATGGTCATCGACGTGAGCGAGGAGCGGAACGCGCCGATGGTGTTCATCAACCCGCAGATCGTCAGCGCCAGCGACGGTGGCCGGGTCTACCAGGAAGGTTGCCTGTCGGTGCCGGGCATCTACGCCGACGTGACCCGCGCCGACGAGATCGTCGTGCGCTTCCTCGACCGCGAGGGCAAGCCGCAGGAGCTGGCCGCCGATGGCCTGCTGGCCACCTGCATCCAGCACGAGATGGACCACCTGGACGGCAAGCTGTTCATCGACTACCTCTCGCCGCTCAAGCGCGAGATGGTGCGCAAGAAGCTGGCCAAGCAGCGCAAGCACGTTGCCTGAGTTGAACGGCGGTCCGGCATGCCCGGGTCGCCCCCAGCGGGTGCCGTGACCGGCCCCCGCATCGCACGGCGCCGCCCTTCGGCGCCGTCGTCCTTTCCGGGAGTTGCCACGCCATGAGAATCGTTTTTGCCGGTACGCCGGAGTTCGCCGTCGCCTCGCTGGGAGCCGCCGCGCGCCACCATGAAGTGGTCGCGGTCTACACCCAGCCTGATCGCCCGGCCGGGCGTGGCCGCGGGTTGATGCCGTCGCCGGTCAAGCTCGACGCCATTGCCCGCGGCATCCCGGTGTTCCAGCCGGAAACGCTGAAGACCCCCGAGGCCCAGGCGCAGCTGCGCGCGCTGCAGCCGGACCTGATGATCGTGGTGGCCTACGGGCTGATCCTGCCCAAGGCCGTGCTGGCCATCCCGACCCATGGCTGCTGGAACGTGCACGCTTCACTGCTGCCGCGCTGGCGCGGTGCCGCGCCGATCCAGCGCGCGATCGAGGCCGGGGATGCCGAAACCGGGGTCTGCCTGATGCAGATGGAGGCCGGCCTGGATACCGGCCCGGTGCTGCTGCACCAGGCCACCGCGATCAGCGACAGCGATACCGGCGGCCAGTTGCATGACCGCCTGGCGCAGTTGGGTGCGCAGGTACTGTCCGATGGGCTGGGCCTGCTGCGCGCCGGCATCAAGCCGATCCCGCGCCCGCAGCCGGACGCCGGCGTCACCTACGCGCACAAGCTGGACAAGGCGCAGGCGCGGCTGGACTGGAGCCAGGACGCCGCCGCGCTGGCGCGTCGCGTGCGGGCGTTCAATCCGTGGCCGGTCGCCGAGGCGAGCCTGGCCGGGGAGCGCGTGCGCATCCATGGAGCGGTGGCGCTCGAGGACAACCGTGGCAAGGCCCCGGGCACGGTGATCGCGGCCAGCCGCGAAGGCATCGACATCGCCTGTGGCCAAGGTGCATTGCGCCTGCGCGTGGTCCAGCGTGAGGGCGGCAAGGCGATCACCGCCGCCGACTACCTCAACGCCCGCCGCGACCTGCCGGTCGAGGGGTGAGGCGATGACGGCTGTGTCTTCCGCGTCGGCCAGCAAGGGCGCCGCGCGCCAGCCCGGCGTGCAGACCCGCGTGCAGGCGGCCAGGGTGCTGGCCGCGGTGCTGGTCCGGGGCCGTTCGCTCAAGGCCGAGTTGTCCACGGCGTTGCCGAAGCTGGACGACAGCCGCGACCGTGCCCTGCTGGAGGCGATCTGCTTTGCCGCATTGCGCCGCCGTTTCGCTTACGAGCGTGCACTCGGGCAATGGCTGCAGAAGCCGCTGGGCCCGCGTGAAGCGGACCTGCGTGGGTTGCTGGTGGCCGGCTTCGCGCAGCTCGATGTGCTGCAGCTGCCCGCCCACGCTGCGTTGTCGGCGACGGTGGATGCCGCGCGCGCGCTGGGCCGCGAGCGCCAGGCCGGGTTGGTCAACGCGGTGTTGCGCCGCGCGCAGCGCGAGGGCTTCGGCACCGCGCGCGCCGAGGATGCGTGGCCGCAATGGTTGTTGCAGCAGGTCCGCGCGGATTGGCCGGCACATGTCGAGCAGATCCTCACCCATAGCCTGCAGCCGGCACCGTTGTGGCTGCGGGTGAACCGCCAGCAGCACAGCCGCGATGCCTATCTGGCGGTGCTGCAGGACGCCGGCATCGACGCACTGGCCGAGCCGGCCGCCGCCGATGCGATCCGTCTGCCGGTGGCCGTGCCGGTGGCGAGCCTGCCGGGCTTCGCGCAGGGCGCGGTGTCGGTGCAGGACCTGTCCGCGCAGCAGGTGGCCGATGGCCTGTCGCCCGCCGTGGGGGCACGCGTGGTCGATGCCTGCGCCGCGCCGGGCGGCAAGTCGGCGCACCTGCTCGAACGCGATCCGTCGCTGCAACTGCTGGCGCTGGACGTGGATGCACGGCGCCTGCAGCGCATCCGCGAGACCTTCAACCGCACCGGCGTGGGCGCGGCGGCACAGGTCCAGGCGGTGGATGCGGCCGATGTCCCGGCCTGGTGGGATGGCACGCCGTTCGATGCGGTGCTGCTGGATGCCCCGTGCTCGGCCACCGGCATCATCCGTCGCCAACCCGACGTGCTGCTGCATCGTCGCGCCGAGGACATCACCGCGCTGGTTGCGTTGCAGGCACGCCTGCTCGATGCGCTGTGGAAGGTGCTGCGCCCCGGTGGCGTGCTGCTGTACGCCACCTGTTCGATCCTGCGCCGCGAGAACAGCCAGCAGGTCGCCGCGTTCCTGGCGCGCACGCCGGATGCACGCCTGGAAGCACTGCCCGACACGTTCGGCCATGACGATGGCGGTGGCCGCCAGCGCCTGCCGGGGGAGCAGGGGGGCGATGGTTTCTTCCAGGCCCGGATCGTGAAGTTGGCCGTCATCTAGGCTGGCTATCATCCGGCGCCATGAGGGACGATCTGGCGCGCAGGGAATTCTGGTTGCTGGCGATCACCGCCGTGCTGGTGCTCGCCGCCGGCCTCGGCCTGCGGGATCCGTGGCCCTCGGACGAGCCGCGTTTCGCGCTGGTCGCCCGGCAGATGGTGGAGAGCGGCCAGTGGCTGTTCCCCCATCGCGGCATCGAGTTGTATGGCGACAAGCCGCCGATGCTGATGTGGTTGCAGGGCGGCTTCTACCTGCTGCTGCGCGATTGGCGCGTGGCCTTCCTGCTGCCTTCGTTGCTGGCGGCGCTGGGCACGCTGGCCTGCGTCCATGACCTGGGCCGGCGCCTGTGGACCCGGCGGGTCGGCCTGTATGCGGCCTGGTTGCTGCTGTTCACGCTGCAGTTCACCTTCCAGGCACGCAAGGCGCAGATCGATGCGCTGCTGCTGTTGTTCATCACCCTGGCCAACTACGGCCTGCTGCGGCACCTGCTGCGTGGGCCGGACTGGCGTTGGTGGACGATCGGCTGGTTCGCCGCCGGACTCGGCGTGATCACCAAGGGCGTGGGCATGCTGGCGCTGGCGATGCTGGTGCCGGCGGTGCTCTGCGTGGCGATGGGCTGGCGTCGGCCGATGCTGCATGTGGCCAATCCGCGCTTTTGGCTGGGGCCGCTGGCCTTCGTCCTGGCCCTGTCGTTGTGGTTGGGGCCGCTGCTGGCCGCGGTGATGGGCAGTGCTGACCCCGGGCGGCATGCCTACCTGCACGAAATCCTGTTCCGCCAGACCGCCGGTCGCTACACCGCGTCCTGGGACCACCACAATCCACCGTGGTACCACCTCGGGGTGATGCTGACGCTGTGGATGCCGGCCATGCTGGCCTTGCCTTGGGCGCTGCCGGCCTGGTGGCGCCGGCTGCGGCGACATGATCCGCGTTACCTGTTGCTGCTGGGCTGGTGGCTGCTGGTGGTGGTGTTCTTCTCCATTCCCAGCGGCAAGCGTGACGTTTACATCCTGCCGGCGTTGCCGGTGTTCTGCCTGGCATTGGCGCCGTTGTTGCCCGGCTTGTTGCGCAAGGCCGGCGTGCGTGCGCTGGTGCTGCTGTTCACCGCGACGTTGACGCTGGTGCTGCTGGTGGCCGGTGCCGGCGTGTTGCTGGGCGAGGGCAGCGAGCGCGTGCAGGGTTTGCTGGAGCGCCGTGAGGTGTCGGTGGCGGCGGCGCGGATGATCGGTGCCGCGGTGCTGGTGATGGGATTCTGGGGAGCCGTGGCGCTGTGGCGGTGGGGCCGACGCTGGCCGGCGCAGGTGCTGGCTTCGCTGCTCGCGCTGGTGTGGGTGCTGCAGGGATTGGTGGTCAACCCGCTGATCACCGACTCCAGCTCCGGACGCGGGCTGATGCGTGAGGTCGGGCGGCGCCTCGGGCCCGATGTCGAGCTGGGGCTGGTTGCCTGGAAGGAACAGAACCTGCTGATGGCCGACCGGCCGGTGGCCAACTTCGGTTTCCTGCGGCCGTGGCCGGAGCAGCTGCGGGCCGGCGTGGCCTGGCAGCAGTCCGCGCCGTCGCACCGCTGGTTGCTGGTGCAGGACGAGGCCGCACTGGCCTGCATCGACCGCGGACGCAGCCAGCACGTCGGCAGCCTGAGTGGCCGGGGGTGGTGGCTGGTCCCGGCCACGGCGGTGCGTGGGCCGTGCCGGAGCGAGGCCGAGCGCGCGGCGGCTCAGCTGGCGGAGAGCAGTTCCCGGTAGATTGCTTCGGTGGCAGTGACGAAGCGTTCCAGCCCGAACTCGGCGGCGGCATGTGCCCGTGCCGCGGCACCCATGCGCAGCAGGTGCGAGCGGTCTTCCAGCATCGTGCGCAGGGTGGCGGCCATGGCCGCGTGACCATGGACGGGGACCACCCAGCCGTCTTCGCCGGGATGGATGTTCTCCGCCAGGCCGGCATAGTCGGTGACCATCACCGGCTTGCCCATGGCCATCATCTCGCGGCAGGCGAAGGAGATGGTTTCCACGTCGTGGGAAAGCACGAAGCCGGCATCGAAGGTGGCGATCACCGGCCGCACGTCGGCGAGCAGGCCGGGGAAATGGAACTGCGCCTGCAGCCCGGCGGCGTCGATGACCGCTTGCTGGGCGGCGGAAGGGGGATGCCCGGCCAGGACCACATGGATGCGTTCGCGTTCTGCCGCCGGCAGCAACTGCAGCGCGGCGACCAGGTCGGTCCAGCCCTTGTAGCCGGCGGTGCCGGCGTTGCTGCCGACCAGCAGCGCATCGTCGGCGATTCCCAGCGCGCGTCGCTGCGCGGCGGCTGCATCCTGTGGCCAGGGCTGGAAGTGGACGGTGTCCACGCCGTTGTAGACGGTCTGCGGATGGCACACGCGGTACGGCGTGGATTCCAGTTGCCGGCGCACGTATTCGCATACCGCGATGACCTTGTCGGTATGCCAGCGTGCGCGCCAGACGTGCTGCGGTCCGCGCATGGGCTTGGTGTTGTGCTTGGTCAGCACCACGCGCGGGCGCGGGCTGATGCCGCGCAGGGCGGCCAGGGTGATGCGGTGGTCGGCCGAGCCGTTGACGTGGACGACGTCGAAGCGGTGCCGACGCAGGTAACCGCGTAGCTGCCGCACCGCGTGCAGCCGCTGGCGGATGCGGCGCAGGCCATTGGGGAACGGCTGCGCCAGCACGTGCACGCCGGGCAGGGCACTGGCCTGGGCCAGCAGCGTGCTGCCGCCCGGTGCGGCCACATGCACCTCGTGCCGGGCGGCAAGCGCGCCGGCCAATTCGCGGGTATAGGTGGTGTGGCCACCGCCGCTGCCGCTGTGGAAGTTGGTGAAGAGCAATTTCATGGGGGGTGGGGGTGGAAGGGCGGTCAGCCGATCCGGGGGTCCGGCGGTGCAGCGGAGTGGGTGTCGATGCCCTGCGTGCAGCGGGTGAGCTTCTGCGTACGCGTGGCATGGAACAGGCGGTTGTTCGGCAACGTCATGTCATCCACGTCCGGGGGCGCCCGTGAGTTATGCCACAAATGGACGGCCAGCGCCGCCCACTTCAGGCCACGTCGGCGCAGCCCGGTGTTCTCCAGGCGGGCCGCCAGCTCGCGGTCCTCGGCGCCATAGCCTTCCATGCGTTCGTCAAAACCGTTGACCTGCAGCAGGTCTGCGCGCCAGAAACTCATGTTGCAGCTCATGACCCGGCCGCCGTTGCGGGCACGCGCCTTCCAGCGCGCCAGCAACGGCTGGCGGAAGGCGTACAGGCGACGGGTGCCATCGAACTCGTGGAAGTCGGCGTCCATCCATGGCGCGAACGTCGGCCGCCCCCCCGCCAGCAATCGTTCGGTTTCAGCAGCACTGGCCTTCAGGCGCCCGCCCTGCAGGAAGAAGCCGGGTTCGGCGAAGGCCGCGTGGTCGGCGATGAAATCACGGTGCAGCAGCATGTCGCCGTCGAGCAGGACCACGTAGTCGCCCTGGCTGGCGGCGATGCCCAGGTTGCGGCAGCGTGCCGCACGAAAGCCCTGGTCCTGCTGCCAGATGTGCCGCAGTGGCACCGGCAGCCGTTCCTGCCAACGCCGCACGACGTCGGCCGTGGCCGCGCCGGAACCGTCATCGGCGATGAGCACCTCGTCCGGCATCCGGCGCTGGCCGGCGACGCTTTCCAGCACGCGGTCCAGCGCTTCGGGCCAGTTGTAGGTGAGGATCACCAGCGAGATTTTCATGCAGGCCCGGACGGTTTGGACCCGGAAGATGGTAACGACAGGCTCAGTGCCAGGGGTAGCCAGAGAATCAGCCAACCGGGTCGCGGGCTGTCGATCAGGTGGGGCAGGTCGAATTGCACCATGACCGTGGCGAACAGCCACAGGCCCAGCACGACCCGGCCGGTGGCAACGTCACGCCGTTGCCAGGCACGCCAGCCCAGGCCCAGCCAGACCGCCGACCACAGCAGCACGCCGGGGATGCCCAGTTCGACGGCCAACTGGGTGAACAGGTTGTGGGTGTGGACCTGGTACTGCCCGTTGCCACCGATCACCGGCAGCGTGAAGTCGGCGCCCAGGCCGAGGCCGAGCCACGGATGCTGCTGGAACAGTTCCATGGCATGGGCGAACAGCTGTGGCCGCAGTGACAGGCCGCGTTCGGCCAGTTCCGGGTAGGCCGGGATGGCGATGCCCAACCCCACGGCGATCAGCAGCAGCAGCCGCTGCAGCGCACGGTCCCGGTGCCGGACGACCAGCAGCACGAACAGGCTGAAGGCCAGCGCGAGCATCGCGCTGCGCGAGAAGGTGAGCATCAGCGCAGTCGCCATGACGCCCATGGCCAGCCATTTCAGCAGGCGGCGATTGCGCGTCTCCCAGCGCCATGGCCACAGCCACAGGATGCCGGCGGCCATCGCGGCGCCGAACAGGTTGGCGTTGGCCATCACCCCGAACCCAACCAGGCGGTTGTCGACCGTGGGCTTGATCGCGAAGTGCACCATCGCCGCGACCGCGGACACCGCCAGGATGCCGGCGCCGAAGGCCAGCAGGGCGCGCTGGCGTACCACGTCGCGGCCGACCGCCAGGGTGCAGCCGAACAGGAACAGGCACACCGTCAGCAGGCGCAGGAACTCATCGTGCGGACGCTTCGCATTGCTCCACGACAGGCTCAGCAGGGCCCAGGCGAACAGCAACAGCAGCACGGGCATCAACGGGCGCCGCGCGAAATCCAGGAAGCGGCCCGGGCGGGCGATGGCGATGATCAAGGCCGGCAGGTACAGCGTCAGGGCGGCCAGGTACTGGAACGGCTTGCCCGGATTGAACGACGGCCCGGCCGGCAGGAAGCTCATGCCGGCGATCACCACCAGCAGCCCCACGAACAGCAGGTTGCGCCAGCGCGGTGCAGTTGGCTCCCCGGGGGAGGGCAGGTCGACGGTGGAGAGTGGCGGTTTCAGGTCGGGCGTCATGTGCAAACGGTGGTGGGCGGGGCGTGCGCCGCAATCCCCGGTCCGCAAGGGATTCGATGCCGCAGGGCCGTCACCTCGGGGCGCTGGGGCGGGCGGAGGGGACGCAAAGGGTAAGGGAAGCCAAGCGGGTCTTTGATGAACGCCCCGAACGAGCGTTCAGCCTCATTCCCGCAGTCCGGTTCAGCCCTTGCCGCGCTTGCGGCTGCGGACGATGCTCAGGATCCGCTCCAGGCGTTTCCACCAGGGCAGGCGGGCCCGCCAGCACAGGTCGATGTAGCGGCGGGCTTCGGCCCAGTCCGGGTCCGGCTTGGTGCGGTACTCCAGCTTGGCCAGCTCCAGGCAGGAGTCGTCCAGGCCGGCGGCGCGTGCGTAGTGGTGGATCAGGCCGCGCGACTGCAGCAGGCCGTGGAAGACGGTGTTGCGGTCCTGCTTGGCCCACCAGCCGTTGTCGCCGTGGATGCGGTAGCCGACCTGCCCGGTGGGCAGGAAGTATTTGCGTGCGCCGAACAGACTGGCGCCGAACACCAGGCAGTTATCGGCCGACAGCCGCCACGTGGCACTGACCTGGGGAGGCAGGTCCATGCACTGGCGGGCATAACGGGTGCGCAGTGACAGCGCCGAGGTCGGCGCGCCGTACCAGTAGGTGAGCGCGTAGGTGCTGATCGCGGTGTAGCCCAGGTCCAGCGCGCGCCCGGCGAAGCCGATGCGGCCGTTCTCGTTGCCGAACAGCGCGATGTCGGAGAACACGAAGCCGACGTCCTTGCGCTGGTCGTAGACCGCGCCGATCTGCTCCAGGTAGGTGGGCTCCCAGCGGTCGTCGGCGTCGAGGAAGCAGATCACGTCCGCGTCGGCGGCGGCCACGCCGCGCTGGAACGCCGCCAGCTGCCCGCCGTTCTGGCCGAACAGCAGGGTGATCGCCGGATGCGCGCCGTAGCGCTCCTGCAGCAGCGCCTGCGAGCCATCGCTGGAACCATCGTCCACGACCAGGATCTGTGCGGCCGGACGGGTCTGGGCGAGCACGCCTTCGATGGCCTCGACCACGAAGCGCGCATAGTTGTAGTTGGTGATGACGACCGCCAAGCGGGTCATGCCCGGTCCTCGGCCAGCAGGGTGCGGAAGTAGGCGATGGTTTCCTTCAGGCCGTCTTCCAGCGCGACCTTGGGCTCCCAGCCCAGCTTCTCGCGGGCCAGCGTGATGTCCGGCTGGCGCTGGCGCGGGTCGTCCGAAGGCAGCGGCTGGAACACCAGCTGCGAGCGGCCACCGACCAGCTGCAGCACCTTCTCGGCCAGTTCGAGCATGGTGAACTCGCCGGGGTTGCCGATGTTGATCGGGCCGGTGAAGCCGGCCTCGGTGTCCATCATCCGGGTCATGGCCTCGAGCAGGTCATCGACGTAGCAGAAGCTGCGCGTCTGCTGGCCATCGCCGTAGATGGTGATGTCCTGGCCGCGCAGCGCCTGCACGATGAAGTTGCTGACCACGCGCCCGTCATTGGGGTGCATGCGCGGGCCGTAGGTGTTGAAGATGCGCACCACCTTGATGTCCAGCGCGTGCTGGCGGTGGTAGTCGAAG
>Ga0308157_10009832_pt1 | contig 10504 bp, 8 predicted proteins | sample PhyBR1_FD_201035 | JGI IMG/M metagenome (GOLD analysis project Ga0308157, IMG submission 201035) | Phyllosphere microbial communities from UC Gill Tract Community Farm, Albany, California, United States - DLSLB.R1 | ecosystem: Host-associated > Plants > Phyllosphere > Unclassified | place: USA... | reverse complement strand
GCTAGCGGGCTTCACCTGAGAGCCCGCAGGGTACTAGGGTGCACAGGCGGGACTCACGTCAGGCAGATGGCGACCGCAGCCCGGCGCAGCGCAGCGTCGAGCCGCGGGCGAGCAGGCGCACGTGCCGTGCGGCCCCCGCGCCGCCGCACGCAGCCCGCACGGGCACGAGGACGAGACGAAGGAAGCCGTATGGGAGCCTGGAGCAGCGAGCCGTTCGGGAACGACGGGGCAGGTGACCTCGTGGCGACCATCAGCAACGGCGAGTTCACCTTCGACGCCCTCGGGTGGGCGTTCGAGGACGACTACCTCGAGGTCGACGGCGGGCAGTACGCGATCGCGCTCGTCGAGATCGCCCTCGTGCTCCAGGGAGACCGCCCGCCCCACCCGGAGCTGGCCGACGTCGACCTCACGCAGGTCGCGCCGCAGTTCACCGAGGACAGGGTCCGGTGGATCGTCGAGATGGCCGACCGCGCCCTGACCGACAGCGAGACCTCCGAGCTCTACGAGCTCTGGGAAGAGGCGGGCGAGCTCGACGCGTGGCGAGCGCCGTCGGTCGCGTCCCTGGACAGGCTGCGCTCGACCCTCCGCTGACCCGCGGGACCTCCTCGACGCGCGTGGGAGCGGTCCCGCGGCGCAGGCCCGGAGACCGCGCGCAGCCCGGCGTGGGAGGCCCCACGGCCCAGAGCGGTCAGACCCCGGGCAGCCCGTTCAGCGTGCGACGACGTTGCGGAGCGTCCGACCGTCCCGGAAGGCGGCGACGTTCTCCGCGACCAGCTCGGTGGCGCCCTGAGGTCGTCCGCCGGCCGCGTGCGGCGTGAGGACGAGGTTCGGGGTCTCCCACAGCGTCGACGACGCCGGGAGCGGCTCGGTGGCCACGACGTCGAGGGCAGCACCACCGAGGGTCCCGGCGCGCAGGGCCTGCTCGAGCGCGACCTCGTCGAGGGTCGCCCCGCGCCCGACGTTGATCACCCACGCATGGTCCGGGAGCGCCGCGAAGACCTTCTCGGACACGATGTTCTCGGTCTCGGCGGTGGCCGGGAGGATCGCGACCAGCAGGTCGGTCTCCGCGAGCCGTGCGGGCAGCTCGTCCTCGGTGATGACAGGGAACCCGGACCGCTCGCCGGCGGTCGTGGCGACGCCGACGACGTCCGCCCCGAGCATCTGCAGCAGCGGCGCGAGCGCCTGGCCGATCGACCCGAAGCCCCACACGGTCACCGATGCCCCGGCGAGGGTCCCGAGGCCGGGGTAGGTGGAGGTGTCGCCGGACTGTGAGCCGCCGAGCTCGCCCGCCCACCGGGACTCCCGCTGGGCGTCCACCATGAGGTCGAGGCGCCGGGCCGCCGTCAGGGCGAGGGCGAGGGTGTGCTCGGAGACCGGGCCGTCGTGCAGCGAGCGACCGGAGGTGACGACGACCTCGGGCGCGAAGCCCGCGGCGAGGATCGCGTCGGGGCCTGCGGCGAGGGCCTGGACCCACCGCAGGGAGGTGAGCCGGCGCGCGGTGTCGGCCAGCTGCTCGGAGGTGTTGCCCCAGGCGACGAGCGCGTCGGCGTCGGTGTGGGCGTCGGGCACGGGCGCGTCGGGCGCGTAGGAGACGTAGGTGACGCCGTCGACGGTCTGGTCGACGGGCAGGTCGAGGGACAGGGACGTGGGGAGGAGGACCTTCATGTGCTCCACTGTGCCAAAGATCGGGGCAGGCGCCCGGTGGGAGACCGCGTCGTGACTGCTCTGAGAGGCCCCGCACCGATAGGATGTGGTCGTGGACACAACACCTGAGGGCCTGCAGACCGAGAGCATCAGCGTCATGATCGTCGACGACCACGAGGTCGTCCGACGAGGCATCGCCGAGGTGATCGACAGGTCCGAGGGCATGAGCGTCGTGGCCGAGGCCGGCAGCGTCGCCGAGGGGGTCCGTCGGGCGAGCCTCGTGCACCCCCAGGTGATGCTCGTCGACCTCCAGCTGCCCGACGGCACCGGGATCGACCTCATGCGCTCCGTCCGTGCCACCCAGCCCGAGACCCGCGCGATCGTCCTCACGTCCTTCGACGACGACTCGGCCCTGGCCGCCGCCCTCGAGGTGGGGGCCGCCGCCTACGTGCTCAAGAGCGTCCGCGGCGCGGAGATCGCCGACGTCGTGCGGGCCGTGGCCGCCGGACGGGTGCTGCTCGACGAGCGCACCATCACGCGCCGTCGCCGCGAGCACGACGACCCGACCGAGGACCTCACGCCGAGCGAGGTGCGTGTCGTCGACCTCATCGGCGAAGGACTCTCGAACCGCGAGATCGCCGAGCGCCTGAGCATCGCCGAGAAGACCGTGAAGAACCACATCACCTCGCTGCTGGCCAAGATGGGCCTCCAGCGCCGCACCCAGGTCGCCGCCTGGGTCGCCGCCCGCAAGCACCACGCCTGGGCGCAGGACTCCACCAACCGCTGACCTGGGCTGCCTGACGGGGGAGTCCCCGGCAGGCTCGGCGCGGTGCTGGGCGGCGCCGCCCGGCGGCCCGCCTCAGCTGCGCTCGACGAGCGGTGCCGACCAGGTGAGGATCGTGCCCCGTCCGGCGGCCGAGTTCTCCAGGCTCGACGAGCCGCCGTGCTGACGCGCGCGGGCGGCGACGTTCCAGGTCCCCGACTTGCGTCCGGTCGGGGCCCCGAGCCCGACGCCGTCGTCCTCGACCTCGACCGTGACGTCGCCCGGGCCCTCGTGGAGGGTCCCGACCGTGACGCGCACGGCCACGGACGACGCCTGGGCGTGCCGGGCGGCGTTCGCGAGCCCCTCGCGCACGACGGCGAGGATGTCGTCGGCCAGCGCCTGCGACACGAGCTCGTCGACGAGCTCTTCGTCGTCGTCGATCGCCCCCAGGCTCCGGTCGTCGAGGGAGATGACGAGTGACGGGGCGAAGCCGAGCCCGGTGCGGGCGAGCGACGCCTCGCGGCGCAGCCGCTCGACGAGCCCGGTCGCCGCGTCGGGGTCGCGCAGGGAGTGGACGATGGCCCGGATCTCGCGCACCGAGTTGTCCACGTTGTCGAGGGCCTCGTCGAGGATGGAGATGAGCCCGGCCTTGTCGAGGCCGCGCGCCGCCCGGCGCCGGACGGTCTCGAGCTGCATCCCGGTGGCGAAGAGCTGCTGGATGGCGAGGTCGTGGAGGTCCCGCGCGATGCGCTCGCGCTCCTCGACGAGCTTCGAGAGGTCCTGCGCCTGCCGTGCCTCCGAGAGCACGAGGGCGAGGGCCGCCTGGTCCGCGAAGGTCGAGGCGCGCTCGAGGTCCTTGCTGATGAACGCCTCCTGCCCCACCTTGCGCAGCAGCACGAGGACGCCGACGGGCTTCTCCGCGGTGCCCATCGGGGCGTAGAGCGCGGGGCCGAAGCGTCGCATGGGAGGGAGCTGGAGGTTCCGTGCGACGGAGAGCGAGGGCACGAGCCGGCCCTTCCCGCTGCGCAGCGCGGTCCACGAGAGCCCGCCGTGCGGCATGGTCTGGCCGAGGAGCTCGTCGGCGTTCCAGCCGCGCACGATCTCCATCACCAGCTCGCCGCCGAGCCCGGGGAGGACGAGGCAGGCCGCGTCGGCGTCGGCGATCTCGCGGGCGACCGAGACGATGTGCTCGAGCACGTCCTCCTCAGGGGCGCCCGACAGCAGCATCGTGGTGATGTGCGCGCCCGCGCTCAGCCACTTCTCTCGCTCCACAGCATCTGCCTCACCTGGTAGCACGGGGGCTCCTCGTCGTCGTGGTCGTGTGCTCTCCGTCTACTGTCGCACGGTATGTCGCCTGCGTGACCAGCAGAGACGCGTGCGTGCCGCGGGCGACGACGCCGCCCTCGTCGAGCAGCACGACCTCGTCTGCCGCTGCCAGGGCCGACAGCCGGTGGGTCGCGACCACCACCCCGCGGGGCTGGTCCGTGCCGCGCCCGGCACGCAGCAGGTCGGCCACGAGCTGGTCGGCCGTCGCCGGGTCCAGGTGCTCGGCGGGCTCGTCCACGAGCAGGAAGGTCGCGGGGGAGCAGAGCGCGCGGGCGAGCAGGAGCCGGCGGCGCTCGCCGCCCGAGATGGTGGCCCCGTCGGCACCGAGCGTCGTCAGGACGCCGTCGGGCAGACCCGCCAGCCACCCGCCGAGCCCCGCCCGCTCGAGCGCGGCGACCGCCTGCGCCTCGTCGACGTCGCCTCGGGCCACCCGCAGGTTCTCCAGGACCGTCGTGCTGAACACGTGGGCGTCCTCGGTGGTCAGCACCACGTGCTGTGCCACCGCGTCGTGCGACGCGGTGCGCACCGGCCGGCCGTCGAGCGTGAGCGACCCGCCGACGGGGTCGACGAGCCCGGCGAGGGTGAGCAGCGTGGTCGTCTTGCCGGTCCCGCTGGGCCCCACCAGGGCCACCGAACGACCTGGACGCAGGTCGAGGTCGAGCCCGGCCACGACCGGCGCCGTCCCGGGCCAGCCGCAGGCGAGCCCGCGTGCGGTGAGGGACCGGGCGGTCGAGCGCTGCGCAGGGACGACGGCCCGGGGCTCGCCGGCTCCCTCGGCGCTGTCGCCGAGCGCGTCGTCCCTGTCAGAGGTGCCGTCGCTGCCGGGTGCGGCGTGCCCCTGAGGCGTGTCGTCCCCCTGGGGTGCGGCGGCGTCCAGGAGCGCCATGATGCGCGCGGCCGCCTGCCGCGACCGGTGCATCTGGATGGCCGCTGCGGGGAGCGCCTGGGTGATCTCGAAGACGGCGAGGGGAGTGAGCACCACGACGGCCAGCTGCACGGGGCCGAGCGACCCGGCCGTCACCGACGGGATGGCGAGCAGCATGGTGGCCACGACGGCGAGCCCGACCGCCAGCGTCCCGATCCCCGCGGCCAGACCAGAGGTACGGGCTCCCACGTCGGTCGCGGCGGCGAGTCGACTGTCGGCCTCGGCGAGAGCCTCTCGGCGAGACCGGAGGTTCCCCGACACGGTGAGCGCTGCGGCGTCGTCGACGATCTCGAGGGCGACCGCCGCCATGTCGGACCTCGCCCGGGCGGTGCGCCGCTCGGTCGTGGCGGCACCCCGGGCGGCGAGCCACGGCCCGACGATCCCGGACAGCACGAGGCAGCCGGCCAGTGCCGCCGCGGCACCGAGGTGGAACACCCCGACGAAGGCGACCGACCCGATGCCGAGCACGACGGCCACGGCCCCGGGGAGGATCGCACGCACCACGACGTCGCCGACCGCGTCGACGTCGGCGCCGACACGGGCGAGCAGGTCGCCGCGTCGTAGCGCGGCGACGGCGTCGAGGCGCCCGCCCGCGAGCGCGGCGTAGATGCGGGTGCGCAGCGCGGCCATGCCGCGCAGCGCGACGGTGTGCGAGGCCAGCCGCTCGAGGTAGCGGAACAGCCCGCGCGAGATGCCGAACATCCGCACCGACACCGTCGCGACCGTCAGGGTCATGACCGGGGGCATCTGAGACGCCCGCGCGATGAGCCACGCCGAGACCGCCGCGAGGGCGATGGCGCTGCCCAGGGCGAGGACGCCCAGCAGCAGGGCCAGCGCCGCGCGCCGCAGGTCGACGTCGAGGAGCCGCACGGCACGGCGCAGCGGGTCGGCGGAGCCGCGCCCGGTGCGCGGTCCCGTGGAGGTCGACGGCGCGGTGGAGGTGGACGGCTCGGTGGAGGTGGACCGCTCGCCGGTGCCTGGCACGTCGGAGGTCGCGGGGTCTCGGGGGATCATGCGTCGACCTCGTCACGGGTGCGGGGGGAGGAGGTGACCTCGACGACGTCGTCCGCGAGGGCGACGAGGCCCGGCCGGTGCGCGACGACCAGGACGGTGCGCCCCGCCTCGCGCAGCGCGGTCAGGGAGGCGAGCACCTGGTCCTCGGCGAGCGCGTCCAGGTGCGCCGTGGGCTCGTCGAGCACGACGAGCGGCTCGTCGCCGAGCAGCGCCGCGGTGAGGGCGACGCGCTGGCGCTGGCCGACGCTCAGGCCCACCCCGCCCTGACCGAGCACCGTGTCGAGGCCGTCGGGCAGCGCGGCCACCACGGCGTCGAGCCCTGTGAGGCGCATGGCGCGGGCGGTCGCGGCAGCGGTGTCGCCAGGATCGACGCTGTCGCCCGGGTCGCCCAGGTCGCCCAGGGCGCCGGGGTGGTCCGCGTCCGACCGCCGCGCCGCGTCGAGCGTCGCGCGGATCGAGCCCGGCGGCAGCGCGCTGCGCTGGGGGAGCCAGGCGATCTGGCGCCACCAGGTCTCGAGGTCGACGGTCGCGAGGTCGGTCCCGTCCACCTGCACGGTCCCGGCGTCCGGGGTGACGAGGCCGAGCAGCGCGAGCACCGCGGTCGTCTTGCCCGAGCCGCTCGCGCCGGTCAGCGCGACGATGCGTCCGGGCGCGATCGAGGCGGTCAGACCCGACGGCGCGCTGACGTCACGACCGGGTGCCACGACGCCGACGCCCGAGAGCGTGACGGTCGACCGGGAGAGGTCGGGTGCGGCGACCGTGCCGCGGGATCGCAGCGGCTCCTCGATCACGGCGAAGGCCTTCTGCGCTGCCGTGATGCCGTCCGTCGACGCGTGGAACTGCACGCCGATCTGCCGGATCGGCAGGTACACCTCGGGGGCCAGGACCAGGACGGCGATCGCGACCTCGAGGTCGACCTGCCCGTAGACCAGGCGCAGCCCGACCCCCACGGCCACGAGGGCGACCGAGAGCGTGGTGAGGAGCTCGAGCACCATGCCGGAGAGGAAGGCGACGCGCAGCGTCTTCATCGTCGAGCGTGTGTAGGCCTCGCCGAGCTGGCGGACCCGGGCGACGGGACCGCGCTCGCGGCCGAAGGCCCGCAGGGTCGGCAGCCCGGCGAGCAGGTCGAGCACCTGCGAGCCGAGCCGCTGCATGACCGCGAGCCTGCGCTCGGAGTACGCCTGCGTCAGCTGGCCGACCAGGATCATGAAGACCGGGACGAGAGGGATGGTGACGACGACGATCACGGCGGAGATCCAGTCGAGCCCGAAGACCACGACGAGGGTCGCGGGGGTGACCGTGACGGCCAGCAGGAGCTGGGGGAGGTACCGCACGAGGTAGGGCTCGAGGTCGTCGAGACCTCGGGTTGCGAGGGTCACGACGTCGACGCCCCGCCCGGTGGCCAGCCAGCGCGGCCCGAGCCCGGCGGCGTGCTCGAGCACCTGGCCGCGCAGGCTCGTGACGACGCGGGTCGCGGCACGGTGCGCGTACCGCTCCTGCAGGCCGTTGACGACGGCACGCGCCACGACGACCGCCGCGAGCCACCGGAGGTGGCCTGCGACGTCGCCGAGGGTCGCGCCGGAGGAGACGACCGGCGCGAGCACGGCCGCGATCAGCAGTGCCTGCGCGATGACGAGCCCGGCGGTGACGATGCCGAAGCCCGTGGTCAGCAGCACGTACCCGCGGGCAGGTGCTGCGTACCGGAGCAGCTTCGGGTCGAGAGGCTTCACGTCAGTGGGTGTCTTGCGGCGTCGGGGTCTCCGGCGTCTCTGGTGACGGTGGAGTGCCCCGGCCGTCGGTACGGCGCGGCGGGGTGAGCGACGGCAGACCGATGGGCTCGGGGATGTGGTGCGTGCCGATGCGCTTGCGGAACACCCAGTACGTCCACGACTGGTAGAGCAGGACGAGGGGCGTGAGGAACAGCGCGACCCAGGTCATCACGGTGAGCGTGTACTCGGTCGACGACGCGTTGCGGATGTTCAGGGAGTTGGCCGGGTCGTTGCTCGCCGGCATGACGTCCGGGTACATCGAGCCGAAGATGAGCACGACGGCGGCGAGGATGGCGAGGGCGGACCAGAAGAACGCCCATCCCTCGCGGGCCCGTGCGTTCGAGACGACGACGGCGACGAGCGCCGCCGCGGCGACGGCGACCGCACCCCAGGTCCAGGTCGTCCCGTAGGCGAGCTGTGCCCAGAGGGCCCACCCGCCGGCGGCGACCACCGACGCGACCGAGAACATCCCGGCCAGGCGGCGAGCCCGGACGCGGATGTCGCCCTCGGTCTTGAGCGCCACGAACACGGCACCGTGGGTGAGGAAGAGGAGCATCGTGACGACGCCGCCGAGCAGCGCGAAGGGCGAGAGCAGGGAGAAGAACCCGCCCGTCACCGTGTGGTTCGCGTCCATCTCGACGCCGCGGACCAGGTTGGCGAAGGCGACGCCCCACAGGATCGAGGGGAGCCACGAGCCGATGATCACCGAGGCGTCCCAGCGGCGGCGCCACGTGGCGTCGTTGATCTTCGAGCGGTACTCGAAGCCCATGCCGCGCACGATGAGGCAGATGAGGATGATGAACAGCGGGATGTAGAAGCCGGAGAAGAGCGAGGCGTACCACTCGGGGAACGCCGCGAAGGTCGCACCGCCGGCGGTCAGCAGCCACACCTCGTTGCCGTCCCAGACGGGGCCGATGGTGTTGATCATGACCCGGCGGTCCTTCTCCTTGCGACCGAGGATCGGCATGAGCATGCCGACGCCGAAGTCGAAGCCCTCGAGCACGAGGTAGCCCGTCCACAGGACGGCGATCAGTACGAACCAGAGCACCTGGAGTGTTTCGAGGTCCACGTCGTAGGTCCTTTCTCGCGGTGCGGAGGGTCAGTAGGCGAAGGACAGCGGACGGTCGGCCGTGTCGTCGTCGTCGGATCGGGCCTCGGGGGAGTCGTCGTGGACGGTCTCGGGTGCGCCCTCCACCATGTACCGCCAGATGAGGCGGACCCAGACGACGGTGAGGACGGTGTAGACGAGCGTGAAGATCGCCATGGAGGCGAAGACCACCCCCGCGCCCTGGGCGAGCGAGACACCGTTCTCGGTGAGCATGCGGATCTGGTCGATGCCGGTCGGGTTGGGGACCACGACCCACGGCTGACGCCCGGCCTCGGTGAAGATCCAGCCGAAGGACGACGCGAGGAACGGCATGGGGATCGCGATCAGCCCGACGCGGGCCAGCCAGGTGCTGTCGCTGACCCGCCCCTTGCGGGTGAGCCACAGTGCCATGACCGCGAGCAGGGCGGACCCCGCACCGAGGCCGATCATGAGCCGGAAGCTCCAGTAGGTGAGGGCGAGGTTGGGCGAGTAGTCGATCGGGTTGCCTGCGGCGTCGGTGTCGCCGTAGCGCTCCTCCATCTGCTGCTGGACCTCGTCGATGCCCGGCAGCGGGGCGGAGAAGGACCCGTCGGCCAGGAAGCTGGTCAGGCCGGGGATCTCCAGCACGTGCGTGACGTTCTCGCAGTCGTTGGCGAGGTTGCCGAGGGTGAGGATCGAGAACGGGGCCCCGTTCGGCGAGGACTCGCACAGGGCCTCGGCCGCCGCCATCTTCATGGGCTGCTGCTGGAACATCAGCTTGGCCTGGGCGTCGCCGGAGACCGCGATGCCGGCGCCGGACACGATCATGACGACGAGCCCGAGGATCACCGCGGGCCGGTAGACGTCCCGGGCGACCTCCTTGCGCCCGCGGCGGACCTCGCGCACCATCCACCAGGCGGCGATGCCGGCCACGAAGGTCCCGGCCGTCAACCACGCGGCGGTGATGGTGTGCGGGAACGCGGCGAGCAGCGTGCTGTTGGTGAGCACCGCCCAGATGTCGTTCATCTCCGCGCGACCGGTCTCCGGGTTGAAGACCGCCCCCACGGGGTGCTGCATCCAGGAGTTGGCGGCGAGGATGAAGTAGGCCGAGAGGTTGGTCGCGACGGCCACCGCCCAGATGCACGCGAGGTGGATCTTCTTGGGGAGCTTGTCCCACCCGAAGATCCACAGCCCGAGGAACGTCGACTCGACGAAGAACGCGGCGAGCGCCTCCATGGCGAGCGGGGCCCCGAAGACGTCACCGACGAACCGCGAGTACTCGCTCCAGTTCATGCCGAACTGGAACTCCTGGACGATCCCGGTCACCACGCCGATGGCGAAGTTGATGAGGAGCAGCTTGCCGAAGAACTTGGTGAGCTTGAGCCAGCGCTCGTTGCCCGTGCGGACCCAGGCGGTCTGCATGATGGCGACCAGGGGTGCGAGCCCGATCGTCAGAGGTACGTAGAAGAAGTGATAGACGGTGGTGATGGCGAACTGCCACCGAGCTATGTCCAGGACGTCCACGGTGCTCCTGAGGGTGTGGGTGGGGCGCGAGGCGGGGCGCGGGGTGCGGCTCGAACTGACGCTATGCCGTGAAGATCTGGGGGTGTGGGACCAAGGTCCCTGCCCCGTGCAGGGAGGCGTCCGGCCTGCGTGACCTAGGTCTCGAATCGCCCGTCAGGGTCAGTCTGGCCCGCGCCGTCCCGCGCGCGCCAGAGGTTCGACACGCGTGGGCGCGGACTCGGCGGGCCGATCTGGACCGCTGTGCGATACTGAACGAGGCTCAAGGGCCCCACACGCCCTCGATGCCGAGCTTGTGAACGCAGCACGTGCGAATCGCGGATTGTGTCGCGCCGCAGTCGGGAGAACGCCCCGGCCGCCTGGCGCACACCGTCGCTCGCCCTGCCGCGTATCCACACCGACGACTTCCGTCGCGGCACACCTGTGCCGACGACGACTGAACAGCCCTGGGGGCACCGCTCGTGTGGGGCGGAGCC
>Ga0308157_10009831_pt1 | contig 10506 bp, 7 predicted proteins | sample PhyBR1_FD_201035 | JGI IMG/M metagenome (GOLD analysis project Ga0308157, IMG submission 201035) | Phyllosphere microbial communities from UC Gill Tract Community Farm, Albany, California, United States - DLSLB.R1 | ecosystem: Host-associated > Plants > Phyllosphere > Unclassified | place: USA... | reverse complement strand
TCAGGACCAAATGCTAGAACGCCGCCAGAGACGGTGACATCTTTAAATCGTTCACTGGCTTTTCCACTTAGCGTCCATGTGCTCTGATCATCCTTCAGGAAGTGGTTCAAACCTTGGAATTGCGTTCCTACCTGTGAAAGATCAAACGCTGAGTTCTCCGCACCTGCCAAGGATAACGTTGCGTCAGCGCCCAAATTAACGCCACCGATAAACTGATAGCCATCGATAAGCTGAAGTACATTGTTTGTGCCATTTATAGAGACGGCTGCTGCGCGCGTTCCGTCCGAGCTCCGCCCGCCAGATACGATGCCTGCAGCACTTATGAGTGATCGAGAGGCAGCCCCTTCAATCCCAATCCCACCTGAGGCTCCGTCACCGCCTTGAATGACCGCGCCGGCACCCACTTCAACGCGCAGTCCATTCCCTGAATTCAGCCAGACGCCTTGTCCACCATTCCCTTGACGACCAGCCGTTCCATTGCTCGGGGACATTGTGCCCTTGTAAACCGATCCTCGGTCTCCTCGGAAACCTTTCTCTCCGCCCTGTCCGCCTTTAACGCTTGCGCCGTTGCCGAGAATGATGTGGCTCTGGTCCGCGTTCGGTCCGCCCAGCACCACGCCGGTTCCGCCGGAGCCACCATCACCACCATTTCCGCCATTGCCAAGATTATAGTTGCTGGCATAATCGCTATTGCCACCCCAACCACCGTTGCCGCCTTTTCCGCCATTGCCGCCCGCAACAGTGGTTCCACGCGTGAGGTAGATTGACGCGATAAAGCCGCCCGCCAAAATGCCGGCGCCGCCGTTTCCGCCACTGCCTCCCGAACCGCCGTCACCACCAACGGCATTGTTCATACTGGCTTTGGTTTCACCGGCACCACCATCGCCGCCAGAGCCGCCATCACCGCCTGCTCCACCCGTAATATTGGCTGAAATATTGGCCGCAACCTCTCCGGCTGGCATCGATCCTTGGTTCGAAGACTGGAAAGTCAGAGCGGCCCCACCGCCGCCACCGCCGCCGCCAGCACCACCGCCACCCGCGGTTCCATCCCAATATGCGGAAAACGGATACATCGCCGCTGAGTATCCAATCCCGCCTATGGCGCCATTACCACCACCACCGCCATTACCCCCGGCAATAGAGGTTGAAATGTCATAAACCATACCCGAAGCAAGCGTGGTCTTAACGCCACCACCACCTCCGCCTCCACCACTACCGCCATCGTGCCCGAAGTTACCAGGTGCCCAAATCCAGCCCTTTGCTAAACCATCAGCCCCTTTGGTTCCGTCGCCGCCACGTTCGTTCCAGCGCGCCCCTGTTCCGCCACCCCAGCCTTTTGGTCCACTCCCGCCACGTCCGCCAATACCCTCTGAAGCAGAGGTCGAGTTTTTTCCGCCACCGCCACCGCCACCACCGCCTGAATAAGAGATTGCATCGGCGCCGGAGCCTCCCGCCCGAGGTCGACTGATTGCATGTTGTCCACCAGCTCCACCATGACCTGACACTTGCTGCGCCAGAACGGGGAAAGTCGAAAATACAAGACTGGAAAAAGCGGCTATGGTCGTGATAGCTGCAAGGACACAGGACATCGCTGTCGATGCTCTCAGCAATTGTCTTCGGATTTGAATATTGGGTTTTACTTGTTCGACAGAACCTGTCCGTCCACGATCGCGTTGAGTAAGGACATAAGTGTCGTCGTGCCCCAAATCAAAAACAGTCATTCCTCGCCGCCCCGAAATATATTCAAATCAGCGAGCAGTTTCTCGTGTGTTTCTTTAAATCAGCAATAGCTATCGGACCAATCGACATACAGGTTCAATGAATCGACAATTCCGAACCTCAGAAGAAAGCCTTCACCACCCTGTAAGATGGTGAAGGCGAGTGTCGCAAGCCTGTAAAGAGCGGATCAGGCAAATACAGTCGCAATTGCTTTCTTGGTGGCATCGACGATTTTATCGGCTTCTTCGCGCGTCAGGCATAGAGGCGGCGCGAAACCGAGAATATCCCCTTCAGGCATGGCGCGAGCAATAACGCCATTTGCAAGAAGCGCGGTTGAAACCTGCGGGCCAATCTTTTGCGATGGATCGAAGAACTTGCGGTCGTCCCGGTCTTCCACGAACTCAATTGCTGCTAGCAGTCCTTCACCGCGCACGTCACCAACGTGCTTATGGCCGCCAATAGCGTCCTGTAGCGCCTTGCGGAAGTAAGCACCGGTCGAGCCCGCATTTTCCACGAGGTTCAGTTCATCGATGAGTTTCAAATTAGCAACTCCAGCCGCCGCACAAATCGGATGGGCCGAATAAGTCCAGCCATGACCAATCGGTCCCATCTGATCGGAGCCCTGAACCAGAACCTGCCACATGCGATCAGAAACAATCGAACCCGACAGAGGCGCATAAGCCGAAGTCAGTCCCTTGGCGATCGTGATAAGATCAGGCTTCATTCCATAATGATCAGAACCGAACATGCTGCCGAGACGGCCAAAGCCCGTTACCACTTCATCAGCGACCAGCAGAATATCGTAGCGGTCGAGAACTGCCTGAATTTTCTGCCAATATCCTGCGGGCGGTGGCACGATGCCCCCCGTACCCAGAACCGGCTCGCCAATGAAAGCAGCAATCGTATCCGGACCTTCGGCAAGGATCATTTCTTCGAGCTTGTCCGCACAATGCTGCGAAAACTGTTCTTCGCTCATTGAGCGATCCGCGCGGCGGAAATAATAAGGGGATTCTGTATGCAAGATCGGCGCGCGTGGCAGATCGAATGCGTTATGGAATGTTGCCAGACCAGTCATGCTGCCCGTCATCACGCCAGAACCATGATAGCCGCGCCAGCGTGAGATGATCTTCTTCTTTTCCGGGCGGCCCAGAATATTGTTGTAATACCAGATCAGTTTGATGTTGGTTTCATTGGCATCGGAACCCGAAAGCCCAAAATAGACGCGGCTCATATGTTCAGGTGCGCGGTCGATAATCATCTTGGCGAGCGTGATCGATACTTCAGTGCCGTGCCCGACATAAGCATGATAATAGGCAAGTTTTCGCGCCTGCTCTGCAATCGCATCTGCAATTTCCGTACGGCCATAACCAACATTGACACAGTACAGTCCGGCAAAAGCATCCAGGCTCTTGCGACCATTCACATCCGCAATGTAAACGCCCTCACCGCCTTCCAGCACACGCGTAGGCGTTTCACCGCGAGCATGCATTCCCATATGCGTGGACGGATGAAAAAAATGATCGCGGTCCCAGGCGGTGAGTTCGTTGCTTTTGTTCAACATGGTTATGTTCCTTTCCTGTCGCCCCGTTTTCACGCAGCGGTATCGATGCAGAGATATTTGAGTTCAGTGAAGGCTTCGATGCCTTGATGGGAGCCTTCCCGGCCAAGCCCGGATTGTTTCCAGCCGCCAAAAGGGATTGGCGCGCCGGTGATTTTTGCGCGATTGATGGCAATCATTCCATATTCCAGCGCGCGTCCCATGCGCAGCTGCCGCGCACCATTCGACGTCACCACATAGGCAACAAGGCCATATTGTGTGGCATTGGCGCGAGTGATGACTTCATCCTCATCATCAAACCCTGAAATTGCAGCAACGGGGCCAAATGTTTCTTCATGCATGATCTTGGCGTCGTCAGACACATTCGTCAGCAATGTCGGCTCGAAGAAAAGTGTATGATCGCCAACCCGCTTGCCTCCCACTTCGATACGGGCACCGCGCTTTTCCGCGTCGCGTATCTGTTCTTCGATTTTATCGACCGCGCGACTATGCATCATCGGACCAATTTCGACGCCGGTATCAAGACCGTTGCCCGTCTTCAGATCGCGTATGCGTGCAGCAAAAGCCTGGGTGAAAGCCGGAAGAATATCGCGCTGAACAAAGATACGGTTGGCAGCAAGACAATCTTGCCCCGATGTTGCAAACTTCGCGGCCATGGCCACATCAACCGCACGGTCCAGATCGGCATCATTGAAGATGATCAGAGGCGCGTGCCCGCCAAGCTCCATGACAAGCCGTTTGACAGTTGCGGCACATTTGGTGGCGATCAGCTTTCCAATTTCCGTGGAGCCCGTGAAGCTCAATGCCCGCACACGTTCATCGTGACACAGCACATCGACGATCAGTGCAGCCTTGCCCGTTACAACGTTGAAAATGCCGGACGGAAGGCCTGCACGTTCTGCAAGCTCGGCCAAAGCGAGCGCTGAAAGTGGCGTTTCCGATGATGGATGCACAACCACCGGACAGCCTGCGGCAATTGCCGCTGCCGCCTTGCGGGTGATCATGGCATTTGGAAAATTCCAAGGCGTCACGAGACCCACAACACCGAGCGCTTCGCGCCGCACCAGCATTTCAGCATTGGGCAAATGGCTTGTGATGGTCTCGCCATTAAGGCGCTTACCTTCTTCTGCGAACCATTCGATAAACGCTGCGCCATAATCGATTTCACCGCGCGATTCATCCAACGGCTTGCCCTGCTCAAGCGTCATCAGCAATGCCAGATCTTCGCGGTTCGCCCGAATAAGCTCATACCAGCGACGCAAAATTGTAGCCCGTTCCTGTGGCAGCTTGTTGCGCCATTGAGGAAAGGCCCTTTCAGCGGCGTCTATGGCAAGCAGTGTTTGCGCTTCGCTCAGGCTTGCGACGCGAGCCAGCCGTCGCCCGGTTGCCGGGTCAAGAACGGCAAACGTCTCCGCATTTTCACCCGCAACCCAGCGCCCGTCGATGTAAGCAAGTTCACGAAAAAGATGTTTGTCCCGAAGCCTGTTAAGCCCGTCATGTTGTATCGGATGATCCAAAACGGCATTCATTATGCTTCTCCCAATTCTGGAAGAAACATCTCACAGGATGAGACCGCATTCAGACTAAAGGCGGGACAGCGGACAGCGGAATTGGACTAAATTGGCTCTCCAAACAGTTCATCTGGACTATTCCACATCGTCAGACAGCAATGACAAGGGCACTCCGGTCTTCTCGTCTTTGACAAGCTTGGTTACGATGTAAGTGAAATAGCGCTCGATACCGATATTCTGATCCAACAGACGATCAACCAGACGTTGATAACCATCTATATCGCGGGCCATAATCATCAGAAAATAATCAATCCCTCCACCGACCGACCAGCATGAAACAATTTCGGGAACAGCCGCAATTGCGCGCTCGAAGCGGTCGAAATCGCTCTGGCGGTGATTGCCGAGCGTTATCTGAACCATCACATGTGCGATGGGAGCGATTTTGCGATAGGCAATGCGCGCATGATAGCCCGTTACGATGCCTGCCTCTTCGAGCTTGCGTAACCGTAGCCAGCACGGGGTCGGCGACAGGCCCACCTGCTCGGCAATTGCAAGCTTGGTGATCCGCGCATTCTGCTGCACCGCTTCCAGAATGCGAAAATCGACAGCATCAAGCTTGAGGGCGGATTTCATTATACCGGTCCAATGTAAGTGAGTATTTGCATTTCAAGGCCATTCTCATTGGCATGGTCGCATATCGCAAGCAAGGCCGCGCCAATAAAAAGCCGCTCCCTATGAAGATTGTAATGATCCAATATAATTATTGACATGATGTAATTGGTCTTTCACACATATAGGCAAGAACAAAAATCAAATAAATGGGGAACGAGAATGCGGCCTGACGGTTTCGCATATGGTGCTTTATTGCGCCCTCAATTTGCTCGCTTGCAGCAAAGACATGCTTTGCTTCGTGCAGCTCTCCCCATTGCTATACCGCTTTGAACGGTGGTGCGAATGTCGGAAAGCGTGTCGCAAATGATCGGTTTAAAGGAAATAGAACAAGCGCAGGACAGGCTGAACGGTCATGTCAAAAGAACGCCGCTGATCCGCTCCGAAGATCTCAGCCAGCGCTGTGGCGTTCCGGTTTTTCTCAAACTTGAAAACCATCAGCCGACATGCAGTTTCAAACTTCGCGGTGCAACAAATGCGGTTCTCAGCCTGTCCGAGAGCGAACGCGGGCGCGGGCTTGTCACGGCTTCTACTGGTAATCATGGGCGCGCATTGGCTCACTCCGCGTCGACACAGCAACTGACGGCCACAATCTGTCTCTCATCGCTTGTACCCCGCAACAAGGTCGAGGCGATCCGCGAGCTTGGCGCTGATGTGCGCATCATCGGCAAATCTCAAGATGATGCGATGGAAGAAGTCGCGCGTCTTGCGCGTGATGAAGGCATGAATGCCATTCCACCCTTTGACGATCCGCGCATTATTGCCGGTCAGGGAACCATGGGGTTGGAAATTTGCGAAGATTTACCCGAATTGGACACCGTGCTTGTTCCGCTTTCCGGGGGCGGCCTTGCCGCCGGAGTGGCTGCGGCGGTGAAAGCAAAACGCCCGCAAGCGCGGGTGATAGGAATTTCCATGCGACGGGGTGCAGCCATGCAGGCAAGCCTTGAAGCGGGCAAGCCAGTCAATGTTGAAGAAATGGATACGCTGGCAGATTCCCTTGGTGGCGGCATCGGTCTCGATAATCGCTGGACCTACGCCATGTGTCGCGCCCTGCTTGATGATGTGATCCTGCTTGAAGAGGAAGAAATCGCTGCGGGCATCCGTCACGCAGCGATAGAGGAAGGCGAGATTATCGAAGGTGCTGCGGCTGTTGGCATCGCCGCGTTGCTTACCGGGAAAATCAAACTCTCTGGACCATCCGCCATCATCATTTCAGGCGGGAATATCGATCACGAACAGCACCGCGCAATCATGGAAGACCGCTATCGGAGGGCTGGCTGATGGCTAAAATGCGAATTCTGACCGAAACCGACTTACGGCAGATCATATCATTGGATCTCGAAACTGTAGCTTGTGTAGAGGACGCGTTTCGGGCGCTGGCTGGCGGCGGGGTGAGCATGCCGCCAATCCTGCGTCTCGATATTCCGGCTGAACGCGGCGAAGTTGACGTAAAGACCGCTTACATTCCGGGACTGGATAGTTTTGCAATCAAAGTCAGCCCCGGCTTCTTTAACAACCCATCCATCGGCCTGCCATCTACCAATGGGCTGATGATCCAGTTTTCAGCCAAGACCGGACTGATCAAGGCGCTGCTGTTGGATAATGGATATCTGACTGATGTGCGTACCGCTGCTGCTGGCGCCGTCGCCGCCAAGCATTTGTCCCGTGTTGACGCCACTATAGCCACTATTTTTGGCGCAGGCATGCAAGCCAAGTTGCAATTACAGGCGCTGACGCTTGTTCGCCCGATCAAAGAAGCGCGTATTTGGGCGCGCGATCATCTGAAGGCGGAGCGAATGGCCAAAGACCTCACAGAGGTGCTTGGCATTCCAGTCAAAGGCATAAACGATGCACGTGAAGCTTGTCGCGATGCAGATATCATCGTGACCACGACCCCGTCAGAAACGCCCCTCATCAAGGCTGATTGGCTGGAGCCAGGCCAGCATGTCACCGCGATGGGCTCTGATGCGGAACACAAGAACGAGCTTGATCCTTCAATCTTCGAGCGCTCAATCATCTATATTGCAGACAGTCTGAAACAGACACGAAGGCTCGGCGAGTTGCATCACGCGATCACCGCGGGAGCTGTAGCGTCTGATGCTACCTTCCCGGAGCTCGGCCAGATTATCCTTGAGGCCGAAACATTCCACCGCGATCCCAATGCCATTACGGTCTGCGACCTGACCGGAACAGGTGTTCAGGATACGGCCATTGCCCGCCTCGCAACGCGGCGCGCCAGCGCTCAAGACGCAGGTGCAAACATCGATTCAAACAAAACAGCAGGAGCCAGCCGATGAGTGCGGAACTCAACTTCACGCGCGCGGAATACGACCAGCGCGTTGCCAAAACCCGCCGCGCAATGGAAAAGGCAGGGGTCGATCTCATCATCGTCACTGATCCATCGAACATGCATTGGCTCACCGGCTACGACGGCTGGTCCTTCTATGTCCATCAATGCGTAGTGCTGGCGATGGATGGCGAGCCGATCTGGTATGGTCGCGGTCAAGATGGCAATGGTGCAAAACGCACAGCTTGGATCGGCCACGACAACATCATCGGCTATCCGGATCACTATGTGCAATCGCTGGAGCGCCACCCTATGGACCTTCTGGCTTCGATCCTTGAAGAAAAAGGCTGGGGCAACAAAACCATAGCCGTCGAGTTCGATAATTATTGGTACACCGCTGCAGCGCACCACGCATTGCAGAAGCATCTGCCCAATGCCCGCTTCAAAGATGCCCAGGGGCTCGTCAATTGGCAGCGTGCGGTGAAAAGCGCGACCGAAATCGACTATATGCGCAAGGCTGGCCGCATCGTGGAGGCTATGCATCAGCGCATTGCAGACAAGATCGAACCGGGCATGCGCAAATGCGACCTTGTGGCAGAGATCTACGACGCAGGCACGCGCGGCGTTGATGGCTTTGGTGGTGATTATCCCGCAATTGTGCCCTTGCTGCCGTCCGGCCCGGATGCATCCGCGCCGCATCTCACCTGGAACGACCTTCCAATGAAAACCGGTGAAGGCACATTCTTCGAGATTGCCGGTTGCTACAAGCGCTATCATTGCCCGCTGTCGCGCACAGTGTTTCTCGGCAAGCCAACACAGGCTTTCCTTGATGCTGAAAAGGCAACACTTGAGGGTATGGAAGCAGGTCTGGAAGCGGCTCGCCCCGGCAATACTTGCGAAGATATCGCCAACGGCTTCTTTGCCGTATTGAAGAAATACGGGATCATCAAAGACAACCGCACAGGATATTCGATCGGCCTGTCCTATCCGCCGGATTGGGGTGAACGCACCATGAGCCTTCGCCCGGGCGACCGCACCGAACTGCAACCAGGCATGACTTTCCATTTCATGACGGGGCTCTGGCTCGAAACCATGGGACTGGAAATTACCGAGAGCATCGTCATCACCGAAACTGGTGTCGAGTGCTTGTCGAATGTGCCACGCAAGCTGCTGGTCAAGGATTAAGGTGTCGCGATGATGCATACCTCGCAACCTTCCCGCCCTTCTCCGATCACGCCGACCGTCGATCTTGATCGAGATGGCGTGCAGCACGGTCACTTGCGGCTCCCATGGTCACGAGACGATTCAGCTTGGGGCTCATTGATGTTGCCTATCTGCGTTATTCGTAACGGCGATGGCCCCACAGCCCTTCTTACGGGTGGCAATCACGGCGACGAATATGAAGGGCCGGTTGCACTCTACGATCTAGCTGCCAATCTGAAACCAGCTGAGATCAACGGGCGCGTTATCATCGTGCCAGCGATGAATTTTCCCGCCTTCATGGCCGGAACACGCACATCTCCGATAGACAAAGGCAATCTCAATCGTAGTTTCCCCGGACGCCCGGATGGCACGATGACGGAAAAGATCGCCGATTATTTTACCCGCTATCTGCTCCCCGCAGCCGATATCGTGATGGACTTTCATTCCGGTGGCCGCACACTTGATTTCCTGCCTTACGCTGCCGCACATGCCCTGCCCGATGCGGCGCAGGAAGCCCACTGCTTCGCTGCCGTCAAAGCGTTTTCGGCACCCTTCTCGATGCGGATGATCGAGATTGATGCTGTAGGCATGTACGACACGATCGCTGAAGAAGCCGGCAAGGTCTTTGTGACCACAGAACTTTCGGGTGGCGGCACAATTTCGGCACGTTCAGCAAAAATTGCCAAGCGCGGAATTCGCAACCTTTTGCGCCATGCTGGCATTCTGGAAGGTGATATCGAGCTTTCTCCCACCACATGGCTCGATATGCCATCGCAAGAATGTTTCGGTTTTTCCGATGCTGAGGGACTTCTGGAACCACTCGTCGATCTGGGTGCCGAGCTGCGAAAAGGTGATGTCATCGCGCGCGTTCATTCAATTACCCGCACCGGCGGAGCGCCGCAAGAATATCGTGCTGCTCTCGACGGCGTTCTCGCCGCTCGCCATTTTCCGGGCCTTATCAAGATGGGGGATTGCCTTTCAGTCATTGCCACCATCAGCGAGGAGCCATCGTCGTCTTAGATCAATCAGTACCAACCCATTGAAAAGCCGGACATCAAAACAACCGGCATCCATAAAGAGGAGTGAACATCATGCGCATGAAACTTCATACTATCTCCGCCCTGCTCTCCGCTGCAGCATTCGCAGCCCTTACGATCCCGTCACAGGCTGTCACGATTGACGACCTGAAAAGCGCAGGGTTCGTGCGCGGAGCAACCGCCAATGAAGTGCCCTATGGTTATATGGACGCTAGTGGCTCAGCTAAAGGTATCGGTCCGGATGTTGCCGCAGCCATTTTCAAAAAACTCGGAATTGAAGAAGTCGATTGGACTGTCACGCCATTCGGTTCACTCATTCCCGGACTGAAGGCCAAACGCTTTGAATTTGTTGCCGCTGAGCAGAATATTCTTCCGGACCGCTGCAAACAGGTGCAGTTCACCGTTGCCAATTCCAGCTATGGCGAAGGTCTTCTGGTGCCCAAAGGCAACCCGAAGAAAATCCATTCCTATGAGGACATCAAGAAGGATCCTTCCCTGAAAGTTGCTATCGTTTCCGGTGCG
>Ga0308157_10009828_pt1 | contig 10510 bp, 4 predicted proteins | sample PhyBR1_FD_201035 | JGI IMG/M metagenome (GOLD analysis project Ga0308157, IMG submission 201035) | Phyllosphere microbial communities from UC Gill Tract Community Farm, Albany, California, United States - DLSLB.R1 | ecosystem: Host-associated > Plants > Phyllosphere > Unclassified | place: USA... | reverse complement strand
TTCATCGCCGCCCAGGCGCGCGATGGTGTCGCTGGCGCGCATGGTGTGGGTCAGCCGCGCCGAGAAGGCTTTCAGCAGCGCGTCGCCGACCGCATGGCCGAAGGTGTCGTTGACTGGCTTGAAGCGGTCGATATCCATATACATCACCGCCATCAGGTTGCCGTTGGCGCGCGTGGCGATCATCGCATCGTGCAGCTTTTGCAGGAAGCCGGCGCGGTTGGTCAGCCCGGTCAGCGCGTCAACCTGCGACAGCCGCAGCAGCCGCTGTTTCTCGCGTTTTTGCACGGTGATGTCCTGCCGCATGACGTGGAAGCCGATGACATTCGCGCCGTCTTCGTCCAGCTGCGGGATGTACACCACTTCGTAAGTGCGCTCGGCGAGGTTGCTGCTGTCGCTGGCGTCCTCCTCCTCGAAGGTCAGCGTCTCGCCTTGCAGCGCGCGCTCGACGTAGGCTTCGAGGAAGGCGTAGCGCTCCTCGCCCATGGTGTCGCGGATGGTGCGGCCGAGCACCGATGTACCGCTACGGTTGAATTCCCGTTCGTAGGCGACGTTGTGGAAGCGGTAGACCTGGCCGGCGTCGATATACGCGACCATGGCCGGCAGCGTGTCGGCGATGGTGCGCAGGCGCGACTCGCTTTCACGCAGCGCCATCACCGATTTGCGCACGTGGGTAATGTCGTCCACCGTGCCAACGTAGCCGTAGATCTTCCCGTCCACCACCATGGCGGCGATCTTGAACGAGACCCAGACGATCATGCCGTCCGGGTGCACGCAGCGGAGCGTGTCCTGGTAGGGGACGCGCGTCTGCGCCATATGGGCCAGCGCGTTCTTCAGCACAGCGCGGTCCTGTGGATGGACCGCGCGCAGCCAGGCGTCGCCCAGTGCTTCCTCGCGGGTCAGGCCGGTAATCAGTTCAAATGTCCGGTTGACGTAGGTGCAATGGCCGGTGGCGTCGGCGCGCAGCAGGCCGAGTGGCGAGGCATCGTTGACGGCGGTGAGTTCCGCCTGCTGCTTGCGGGCGGCCAGTTCGGTCTCCATGCGCGAGGTGATGTCGCGCACGTTGACCGCCACGCCGTCGGTGATCGGCACGATCTGATGGTGCAGCCAGTGAACTTCGCGGTTGGGCAGGAAGTCGACCTCGAACTCTTCTTCCAGTGGCTGGCGGGCTTCCAGCACATGCCGGTATTTTTCGACAAAGCCTTTGGAGTGCAGCTCAGGCACGACCTCCACCAGGCGCTTGCCCTTGATGTCGGCGCTGCGGTAGCCCAGCAGCTGCGCGCCGCGCTCATTCAGGTCGGCGATGGTGAAATCCAGGATCTCGCGCCGCGCGCCGCGCATGCGGCAGGCCTTGAACAGGAACACAGCATCCAGGCTGGCGTCGGCGGCGGCACGCAGCATCAGTTGTGCTTCGATCACCATGCTGGCGGTGCGGCGCAGCCGGTGCGCCTGCTGCACCAGCAGGTAGACGAACAGCAGCACCAGCACCGAAGCCACGGTGGTGGCGATATAGTATATGTCGCGGCGGTGTTCGAAGCGCGCCATCTGCGATTCGGCGGGATTGCCGACCACCGCCATCAGCTGGAAGCGCGGCATCTCGGCATAGCCGTAGATGCGGTCGATGGCGTCGAATCGCCGCTTGAGCAGGAGTTCTTCCGACGGCTGGGTAGGACTGGACTGCGCCACGCTGAAATCGATGCTGTCGCTGATGATGACCTGGTCGTCGATGCGCGCCGCCGACATGCCGTTCTCACGGCTGATCAGCATTACCGCACCGCCGGCATCGACGGTCAGGCGGTCATAGTCCTCGACAAAATAGGCGGGATCGATCATCACCATGATGACGCCGGCGAAGCCACCAGCGGGATTATTCAGCCGGCGCGAGATCTGGATCTGCCATTTCTTGGTGCGGCTGTCGACCACCGGCGTGGCCACCAGCGCGGTGTCGTCGCTGCTGCCCGCGTGCTTCCTGAAGATCGGATGGTGCTTCAGGTTGGGTGCGAAGTAACCATTCATGCTTTCGATGATATTACCCTCACGGTCCAGCACCGCCAGCGGCAGATCGAGCTTGGTTGGCAGCAGCGAATCGAGCAGGCCGTTCCTGCGGGTGAACTCGGGCAGCCGCAGCCTGCCGTCGCTTTCTTCGTATTTGAGCTTGAACAGCTGGGTGGCGTGATCGACCTGGCGCAGCAGGTGGTTGGTATGCTCGGCCAGCGTGCGCGCCAGCGACTGGCTATGCAGCACCGCTTCGTAGTGCGCGGTGTGCTCTTCCTGCCGCACCTGATAGGCGACGGCGGCCCACATGAAGGCCAGCAGCGCAATGCCGAAGGCGGGCAGCAGGATGGCGCGGTACAGGCGGCGGAGAGCGGCGAACATCGGGCGGGAGTCCTCACGGATGGCTTTGAGGTTATTCTGCACGGAAATATCACTTTTGGCGTGAAAGGTGCGAAAAAACGTCACTCCGGCCACAGGCAATATTGAAAACTTTATTAGAATAGTGCCTATGACCGAAACGATATTGAGCCTGTCCGCCGCGCGCGCGCTGCACCTTGCGGCGCAAGGGCTGTTACAGCCGCGCCGCCGCAAGGCCCGTCGGGACGATGTGCTGGCGGCGATCCGTCAAATGGGCGTGCTGCAAATCGATACCATTCATGTGGTGGCGCGCAGTCCCTACCTGGTGCTATGGAGCCGGCTGGGCGATTATCCGCAGCCGTGGCTGGAGCAGGCGCTGGCGCAAGGTGAATTATTTGAATACTGGGCGCACGAAGCCTGCTTCGTGCCGGTCGAGGATTACGGCTTGTACCGCCATCGCATGCTGGACCCGGAAGCCATGGGCTGGAAGTATTCGGCCACCTGGATGAAGGAGCGCCGCGCCGAGGTCGAGGCGGTGCTGGAACATATCCGCGCCAACGGCCCGACACGCTCGTCGGATTTTGAGCGCACCGATGGCAAGGCCGGCGGCTGGTGGAGCTGGAAACCTGAAAAGCGCTCGCTGGAAGTCCTGTTCACCACCGGCCAACTGATGATCTCCGCGCGCCACAACTTCCAGCGCATCTACGACCTGGCCGAACGCGTGCTGCCAGCCTGGCACGACAGCCAGCTGCCGCCGATGGAAGACGTGCGCCGGCAACTGGTGCTGAAGGCGGTGAAAGCCATGGGCTGCGCGCGCGGCGCCTGGATCAGCGACTACTTCCGCACCCGGCCGCCGCGCCTTGATCCGGAAATGCTGGTCGGGCAGGGCGCCTTGCTGCGCGCCTGGGTGGACGACTGGGATGACCCGATATACGTGCATCCGGACCACGCCGGATTGCTGGAAAGCGCCGCTGCCGGCGGGCTGGCGCCAACGCTGACCACCATACTGTCGCCATTCGATCCGGTCGTGTGGGACCGCCGCCGCGCGCTGGAGCTATTTGATTTCGACTACCGGCTGGAGTGCTACACGCCGGCCGACAAGCGCAAATACGGCTACTTCACGCTGCCCATCCTGCGCCGTGGCGCGCTGGTGGGCCGGCTGGACGCCAAGGCGCACCGGCGCGACGGCGTGTTTGAAGTGAAGTCGCTGGTGCTGGAACCCGGCGCGCGCATCAGCGACCGCTTCACGCGCGACATCGCCGGCGCCTTGCAGCGCCTGGCCAACTGGCACGCCTGCCCGCAGGTCCAATTACAACAGGCAGCGCCGGCCGCATTCGGCCCGCAGCTGCAAGCCGCCCTGGACGCGGCAGGAGCAGAAAAGGAAGTCGCATCATGAGTTTGCCCGCCGCCCCCGCCAGCTTGCTGGCCGCTGACGGCCAACCGCTGTTTGGACGCTACGCCGGCCAGGTCGGCAGGATCGACTGGAGCCAGCTGGCCGCGCCATTTTCCCGCAGTCCGCTGTGGCGGCGCTTTCACCACAAGCGCTGGCATTACATCGCGCTATGCACCGACGAGGTGTTCTGCGCGGTCGCCATCGTCGACCTGGGCTGGATCAGCACCGCCTTCGCCTACGCCTTCGAGCGCCGCGACGGCGACATGCTGGCCAACTTTTCGCAAGACGGCCTGCCGCTGGTGTCGGCCAGGCTGGCCAACCACGCCGGCGAATCGAGCAGCTTCAAGGCCAAGGGCTGCCACATCAGCGTCGACACCAACGGCGACGGCAGCTACGAGCTGGCACTGCGCTGCGATTACCTGGAGATCGACGCCAGCTTCGGCCCGTCGCCATCGCCGCTGCTGCTGGCCACCGGGCCGATCGACAAAGGCTCGGTGCACGCGACGCAGAAATCGTCGGCCATGCCGCTGCGCGGCGAAGTGCGCACCTGGCGCGAGGAATTCAAGCTCGATGGCGGCATCGCCAGCTTCGATTACTCCAATGGCCTGCTGGCGCGGAACACCGCCTGGCGCTGGGCCTCGGCACACAATATGGAACTGGGCTTCAACCTGCAAGCCGGCTATTTCGGCGACCGCGAAAACGCGCTGTGGCTGGATGGCGACCTGATCGCGCTCGGCCCGGCGCACTTCCTGTACGATAAAAAAGAGCCGCTGTCGCCATGGCATATCTTCACCGAAGACGATATGTTGGACCTGACCTTCACGCCCGAAGGCGCGCGCCGCGACAACAAGAAAATGGTGGTGGCGGCCAGCCGCTATTTGCAGCCGATCGGCACCTTCAGCGGCTGGGTGCGCGCCGCACCCGATCAACCCAAACGCATGGTCACGCAGCTGATGGGCGTGACCGAAGACCACTCCTCCCGCTGGTAGCCTGTTATGAGCATCCGCAATCTTGATCGTCTGTTCCAACCCCGTTCGGTGGCCGTCATCGGCGCCTCGGATAATCCGCAGCGCATCGGGACGCGGGTGCTGGCCAATTTGCTGGCCAGCGATTTCCTCAAGAACGGCGGCTCGGTGTGGCCGGTCAATCCCAAGCACCAGAAGCTGCAAGGGCTGCAAACCTACGGCCGCGTGAGCGCGCTGCCGATTGCACCGGACCTGGCGATCATCTGCACGCCGCCGGCCACGGTGCCGGGCTTGATCAATGACCTGGGTCAGGCTGGCGGCAAGGCCGCCATCGTCATGACGGCTGATCCGGGCCACAGCGGCGGCCGCTTCCTGCACCAGCCGATGCTGGAGGCGGCGCGGCCCTACCTGCTGCGCATCCTCGGCGCCGGCAGCGCCGGCCTGCAATCACCGGCGCTGGGACTGGACGCCAGTTTCACGCAGATGGCGGCGAAGAAGGGCAAGCTGGCCTTCGTCTCGCAATCGGCGGCGCTGGCGACGGCAGTGCTGGACTGGGCCGGCCAGCGCGGCATCGGCTTCTCGCGCTTTGCCGCCATGGGCGACGGCGTTGACGTGGACTTCGGCGACCTGCTGGACTACCTGGCGGCCGATGGCGAAACGGAAGCCATCCTGCTGTGCATCGAGCATGTCAGCAGCGCGCGCAAGTTCATGTCGGCCGGCCGCCTGGCGGCGCGCGGCAAGCCGGTCATCGTGCTGAAGGTGGGGCGCGACGCGGCGCCCGGCGCCGACCTGGTATTCGACGCCGCCATCCGCCGTGCCGGCATGTTGCGGGTGAACTCCACCGAAGACCTGTTTGACGCGGTGGAAACGCTGGCGCGCCAGCGCCCGCAGCGCGGCGAGCGGCTGGCAGTGCTGACCAATGGTGGCGGCCTCGGATTGATCGCCACCGATGCGCTGGCGTGCAGCGGCGCGCAACTGGCGGAACTGTCGCCGGCCACGCAGAAACTGCTGACGCAGGCCGGTGCACCGCACGCCAATCCGGTCGGCCTGCTGGCCGATGCCCAGGTCGAGCGCTACATCAGCACCGTGCAGGCGCTGTTGCGCGAACCGCAGGCCGACGCGCTGCTGTTCCTGCACGCGCCCACCGCCATGGTGCCGAGTCACCAGATCGCCGAAGCGGTGGCGCCGCTGATGCAGGCGGCAGGCAAGAACGTGCTGTCCTGCTGGCTGGGCGGCGGCTCGGTGGCGCAGGCCCGGCGCGTATTTGCCGACGCCGGCCTGCCAACCTACGACACGCCGGAAAAAGCCGTCCACGGCTTCCTGCAAATCGCCCAGTACCGCCGCAACCAGGCATTGCTGATGGAGGTGCCGGTCGGCGTGCCGACCACCAGTGCCGGCGGCCGTTCGACCGCGCGCAAGCTGGTGCAGGCAGCGTTGCACGACGGCCGCAGCGAACTGTCGGACGCCGGTGCACGCGCGCTGATGGCTGCTTATGGCATCGCGCTGGCGACGCCGCAACAGGCGGCACTGGCCGGGGCCACGCTGGCGGCGGCGCGCATCCAGATCAGTCACGATCCGGTGTTCGGGCCGGTGGTGTTCTTTGGCCAGGGCGGCATTGCCGCCGACGTCGCGGCCGACCGTGCCGCCGGCCTGCCGCCGCTGAACATGGCGCTGGCGCGCGACATGGTGGATCGCACCCGCGTCTCACGCCTGCTGGCGCAGGGCCAGACGGCGGCCGACGCCGAAGCGCTGATCCGCACCCTGGTGCAGGTGGCCGACATGGTGGCCGACCTGCCCGAACTGGCGGAACTGGACCTGAACCCGCTACTGGCGATCGGCGGCAGCGTGGTGGCGCTGGGCGCACGCATGCACCTGGCCAAGGCGCGTGGCCGCCGTGCCGAACTGGCCATCCGCCCGTATCCGCAGGAACTGGAGGAGCGGCTCGACTGGAATGGTGGCCAGATCCTGCTGCGCCCGATCAAGCCGGAGGATGGCCCGCAGCACCAGCAATTCTTCGCCGCGCTGGCGCCGGACGACATCCGCCTGCGCTTTTTCTCTGCGATGCGCGAACTGCCGCCGGCCCAGCTGGCACGGCTGACGCAAATCGATTACGACCGCGCCATGGCTTTCATCGCCACCCGGCCCAATGCGCAAGGCGAGCCGGAAACGCTGGGCGTGGTGCGGGCGGTGCTGGACCCGGACAATCAGTCAGCCGAGTTCGCCGTCATCGTGCGTTCCGATTTGAAAGGGAAGGGGCTGGGCTACATCCTGTTCCAGAAGCTGGTGGATTATTTCCGTGCCAGAGGCACGCGCGAGATCGTCGGCGACGCGCTGTCGGAGAACGCCGGTGTGCAAAAAATGATACGCCACTTTGGCGGCGTGGTTTTGCCGCACCCGGAAGCGGGAATGGTGCGTTTGCAACTGCCTTTGCGGTAGCATTCGCCGCAAGCTTGAGATAAGATAATCAGACCAAGAGCGCTGACGGGTTTGTTCTAGCTCAAAGCGCCGCTGTCGGGAAACTTTACACTTTTACTTCCGCTACCTACCCCCTGGGAGTCAGAATGTTAACCGCCACATACACTTTGGTTGCCCTGTCCGTCGAACAAGCCAGTGTTCGGCTCAGCCTGATATCGTTTCAAAAGTATGTGCGGACCACGCTCATGCAACAGAATCGCATGACGCTGTCGCAGCTGGAATACGCTTGCGAAAATCTCAATACCTTGTATCAAGCCTGCCACTGGCGCAAGACGGAGATGTATTTGATCCCTGCGCTGCGCGACGCCACCGAGCACGCCGATCATCTGCTCGATGATCTGAACCGGCTGAACCAGGCCGCGCTGACTTCGATCCGCCTGCTGCAGGAAAAGCTCGGCGCGCTGGCTGACGTGCGCGACGAGCAGGTCAGCGAAGTGTGCGACAGCATCGACACTTTTTGCGCTGCACTGCTGAAGCGGCTGGAAAAAGAGGAACTGGAACTGTTTGCGCTGGCGCGCAACGCCATTGCCGGCGAAACCTGGTTCTCCATCGCCAACCAGCTGATGATGCACGATAAGCACCTGGATGAAATGAAACGTTCCGGCCTGCCACCGGCCGAAGCGGCCCAGGTGGCTGCGCGTCGTCGGGCGCTGCCGGGCGGGGAGGTGGATGACGGTCAGATTTCCATTCCCGGTCTGCAAGTCTTGCCAGTTGTAATCTTGCAAGATTTGCCTGCGCGGCCCCTGCACCGCGCTGCGCGGCAAGCGTCGCGCGACGATGCAGTCATGAAATAACCGTCCTCATATCGCGTTAGCAGGGCAAAATTTCCCTGCTTTGCTATGATGGTGGTTTTAGTCATCACCACCATAGCGCACCATGTTTGATTTCCTCTTTAAGCGTGCGACCGAAACTTCGGCCGTTCCCACCGCTCCGGCAGCCTCGCCAGAGCAGGATGCGGCCACTGCCGCCACCGCCAGTCGTCGTGACGAGCAGACGCAGCGTGCCGCCGCGCTGAATGGCAATGAAGCGGCTGCGGTCGCACTGATACTGGAGAGCGAATTTGCCGGCGTGCGCCTGTCGGCCGCCGAGCATGTGCAGTCGCGCGCCGCGCTGGAACAGGTGCTGTCGGCGGTGCGCAATACCGACCGTCGTGTGGCCAAGCTGATGCAGGGCCGTCTGGATGCGATCCGCTACCAGCAGACGGAGCAAAAAAAAGCACAGGTATGCCTGGATATGGCGCAACGCCTGTTGGCGGATGAGAAGCTGACGCCGAACCAGGTGGCCGAGCTGGATCGCCAGTGGCTGGTGGTTGCCGATGTGCCAACGCTGGCTGCCGATTATGCCGCCGCCCGGGCGGCGTTGGCGGCGCGTCTGGAAGCGCAGGTCAACTTGCAGCGCAGCATCATTGACGCCATGGCTGCGGTGCGCAAGTTGCCGCAAGCCGGCTTGCCGGCCGAAGAGGCGTTGCAGGCGCTGGAACGCCATGCCGCCGCCCAGGCTGATTACCAGCAGGCGCCCGAACACAATGCCTTGCCGCGCCACCTGCTCAGCGATTTTGCCACCGCGATCGAACAGGCCCGCGCCGCGCTGACCGCGCTGCCGAAGCCGGTCGCCAAGGCCGCAGCCACCACCGCCGCCGCAGGAACCACCGCCGCAGCCGCAGCCGCCACCGCCGCCGCAGGTACCGCCGCCGCAGGCACCGCCGCCACCGCAGGCACCGCAGCAGCAGCTACCGCCGCCGCAGGCACCGCCGCCACCGCAGGCACCGCGGCAGCAGCTACCGCCGCCGCCGCCACCACTACCGCCGGCGCTGCCGCCGCCACAGCCGCCGACACCGACACTGGCACCGCCAGCGCCGGCCCCGGCCACGCCAGCGCCGGAGCGGCCGAAGCCGATGCGGCCAGTGTCGCCGGCGCCGACGATACGCACGTCACGCCGGCGCACGCCTCTGGCAACGCCGCCGAGACTGTCGCAACCGCGACTGCCAAGCCGCCCAAGCAGCCGAAGCCCGCGCCCAAGGAAACCGACAAGAAATTCCTGGAAACCATGGACGCCATGGAAGCAGCCCTGGAACAAGGCCAACTGCACGCCGCCGCCGAACACGACAAATGGCTGCGCGACCACAAAACCCGCCTGAACCAAGCCCAGACCGATCATCTGAACCACGTCCGCGCCGAACTCAAGCGCCTGGGCGACTGGGCACGCTGGGGCGGCAACGTCTCGCGCGAAGAACTGGTGAAGGCTGTGGAAGACCTGGCAGGCCAGAAACTCGCGATGAGCGAACTGGCCAAAAAGGTTGGCAGCATGCGCGACCGCTGGAAAGCGCTGGACGCCGTCTCCGGCCACGCACCGAAATCGCTGTGGGAGCGCTTTGACGCCGCCTGCACCAGCGCCTACGCGCCGGCCGCCTCCCACTTCAAGCAACTGGCCGACGAACGCCACGCCAACGCCGCCAAGGCGCAAGCGCTGATTACCGAAACACAGGCGCTGGCTGAATCGGTCGCCGGCGGTGGCGCCGATCTGAAAAACGTCGCCGCCGCCGGCCAGCGCCTGCGCCAGATGTGGGGCCGCCTGGGCACCATTGATCGCAAGGAAAAACGCAAGCTGGACCATACTTTCGACAAGGTCCTGGCGCACATGCTGGCGCCGCTGTCCGAACAGCGCAAGGTAGAAGCGGCCAAGCGCGAGCAGTTGATCGTTGAAGCCGAAGCGCTGGAGCCAACCGACCGCCACACGCTGGACAAGCTGCGTCATTTGCAGGAACGCTGGCAGGAACAGGCCAAGACGCTGCCGCTGGAGCGCAAGACCGAGCAAGCGCTGTGGCAGCGTTTCCGCGCCGCCTGCGACGCCATCTTTGCCAAGCGCAAGGAAACCGCCCACGCTGCCGATCACGAACGCAAAACGCAGCTGCACGCACGTGAGGACGTCTGCAAGCAACTGGAAGAAGCCACCTTCAGCGGCGATGACAAGGCCCAGCTGGCCGCCATCGCCAAGGCGCTGAAGGACGCCGCTGCCGCCTGGAACACCACCGGCACCGTGCCGCGCGCGGCCGAGGCGCGCATCAACCAGCGCTACCACAACGCCGTCGGCAAGGTACAGGCACAGGCGGACGCGATCAAGCGCCGCGCCGGCGCCGCCCAGGCCAACGCGCTGCGCGACAAGCTGCGCCTGACGCAGGCACTGGAAAGCGAGCTGGCCTCGGACGCCGCCGTCGACGGGGCCGGCTGGCAAGCTCAATGGGCTGAACTGCCGTCGCTGGGCAATGATTACGAGCGGGCGCTCCAAGGCCGCTTCAACGCTGCGCTGGCAGCCGTCGATGACAAGCGCG
>Ga0308157_10009826_pt1 | contig 10512 bp, 14 predicted proteins | sample PhyBR1_FD_201035 | JGI IMG/M metagenome (GOLD analysis project Ga0308157, IMG submission 201035) | Phyllosphere microbial communities from UC Gill Tract Community Farm, Albany, California, United States - DLSLB.R1 | ecosystem: Host-associated > Plants > Phyllosphere > Unclassified | place: USA... | reverse complement strand
GAGACTAACGACTGGGGTGACGATGTCTGGGGCAACTCGACGACCACCGAGGCTCCCGGCAAGAACCTCCTCGGTGTTACCCTGATGGCTGTACGCTCAGCTCTTCGTGCAGCAGACGAAGTTACTGCACAGATTAGTGATCTCCGACTTTTCTAGAAAGCAGCCTCCGTGCCTAACGCTAGTCAAGCTGTCACAGTACGGCGTCTGACAAGCCTTGAGAAAGCTGTAGAGGTTCTTGTTAGACCGGCGTTAGCGCTCTATCCTGATTCTGATGAGTGGTATCGAAGAGTAAAAGCCAAGGTGGCAGTCGGCGCCGCAGATGCTTTCGCAGTCTACAGCGGCGAGGCTTTAGCCGGTGTCGCTCTCGGCGTGCTCAAGTCCGAAAGCGCTTACAAGCTGCGAACCTTCACAGTAGCTTCGGAGTTTCGTGGACGAGGCTTAGGTGCATTGTTGCTCAAAGCTATAGAAGGTAGAGCTTTGAGCTCCGGCGCAGAAGTGATCTACGTGACAACCGATGCTCGAGCTAAGGAGAGCTTCGGTTCCTTCGTTATAGATAGAGGCTACTCTGAAGTGGCCAGTGTCGAAGATCGCTACGGTGTTGGCCGTAACGAGCTTGTCTACTCGAAGCAGCTGTAACAACCTTAGAGCATTGATACACGCCTAATCAATGCTCTAGGGTTGACTCGTTGACACGGGGTTGGCTTCCTGATAAGATTCAGCCATGAGGTTTTTCACTAGTGACACGCACATCGGTCACACCAACATCCTGACGCTCGGTGACGGCCGACCGTTCCGCGACCTTGCTCACATGCACTCGGTGCTGCTCAAGAACGCCTGGGAGACCGTCGGCCCGGAAGACGAGCTCTACCACCTCGGTGACGCTGCGCTCGGCACCTTCGAGGACAGCCTGAAAGTTCTCGCGGCTTTCCCCGGAAAGAAGTACCTGGTCCCCGGTAACCACGACAAGATCTTCCCCCGCCTCAACACCGTCACTCGCATCGAGCGCTTCAAGCCGATGTACGAGGACGCTGGCTACGAGGTGCTGGACCTTCACCCGACTATCACGTTCGACGTGGACGGAAAGCTGATCGAGGTTCGCCTCTCTCACGTGCCGTACTCGCCTGAGCGTTATTCCGGCCGAAGCGACAAGCTTGCTTTTGCTCGCCCCGAGGACGACGGTAAGTGGCTCATCCACGGGCACACTCACAGCAAGGACAAGATCTCGGAGCACCCGCGAGAGATCCACGTCGGAGTCGACGCCAACAACTGGACTCCGGTGAGTGAGCTCACGATCATCGAACGAATCCGAAACGGAAGCTAATGCCGGAAGCTCGCAAGGCTCAGGTAGAGATTGTAGAGCTACCTCTCTATCCTGAGGAAGCTGATACGCACTACATAAGCGAGCGACCGGTCGAGGCCGTAGCTCGGCGCTTACTTGAGCTCGGGCTTACTCGAGAGCAGATGGCTAGCTCACTTCGCCACGACATCGGTGCTACCAATCGAGCTCTGGATGAAGAGGAGTATCCTTCGGAGCAGTCGCTCGCGGAGATGCTCGAGTTTGTCGGCATGGAGCTCGTACCGATTAGAGCCTCCTGGCGTCGTGTGGAAAGTGGCCACTGGTACTACGGAGAACGTTGCGTCTACTGCAACGTCAACACCTACGACGCAGACTATTACCAGCCGGGGCTTTGCCCTAGCTCCCCGCTAGTAAACTGAGACGAAAGAGACATTATGTGGATCGTAGTTCTACTCGACTACAAGAGCTATCTTGGCCCTTTCGATTCAGAATCGACTGCTAGCGCCGTAGCTGAGGCTTGTGCTAGCGAGTACGCTGACACTCGTAGCCACGTGACGGACTTCGAGCGTAGCGCTTTCTACATCAAGCCGGCGAAGCGTAGCCAGAGCGAAGAGACGCAGGAGATACTTCTTGAAGCCGAAGAGCTACTGGCTGAAGCGCTCGACGGTACTTTCTTCCACGAGTCGCCTCGCATTCACTTGCTCTACTCGCTCATCATTTCTGTTCGAGTTCATTCAGCTTCCTCCAACAGCATCCCGGCGCTTCGCGGTCTCGGCCTTGAGACGACTTTGGCGCTTGCTCGGGAAGTTATCGCTGGAGCTGATCTTTCGGAGCGCTCCGTAAGTATCACCAACTACCGTCACATCGCTGAAGCAATCTCGATCTAACTCTCAACCCGTGCTTTCACTTTTGATTGCACGGGTTCAGAGTAGGCTCTTCAGCCTACCTTAGCGGTTAGAGATATCCTGTAAGCAAAGGAGATGCTCATGAAGTTCCACATCAACTCAAACGGCGAAGCCGGCCGCTGCAGCGCTACCAAAGGCGGATGCCCGTTTGGTGGAGAATCCGAGCACTTCACATCGGCTGAAGCAGCCCGTGAACACTACGAGAACACCATGACCGGCGAAGCTGTACCGGCGAAAGCTACCAAGAAGCCAGGCCGTGTCAAGCCGGTGCTCCCGGAGAACGAGACTTTCGAGAATCGCCAACCGTACCCTTACGAGGCGGAGTCAAAGAAGGCTTGGAAAGCTTACAACGATGCATCCGCAGAGGCACGTAAAGACCCTAGCCTCAAGCCTGAAGCTGAGAAGCTATACGAGGCTGCGAAGAACTTTAGCACAGTCTACCGTAAAGCTCACGATCTTCATCTGACCCGAGTGAACGCCGCACTAGCCTCCGGCTACACCGGCCCTCTCGGTGAAGCTATTTCTAGTGGCGCGGCTACACCTGATGTTCAGTCAAGCAGATCCGCGTACGTCGGCTTCGAGCGCGGAGTAGGCTCTATAACCGGAATTTCTGTGAAAGGTCAGGAAGCTTTCTACGGACTCCCAGTTAGCTACGCCATGGCTCTTCGTTCAACTCACAAAGAGAAGGATCACACTCTTCCAGCTATCGAGAAGCTGGTGAACATCGGAGCTGAGGTCTACAAGAACAATCCGAACTTCGTTCCTCGTGATCTTCACGTAGTCCCGCGTGTTGCTGAAGAGTGGAATCGTAATCGTGAAATTCCGATCCCGCAGATGCAGAACGTCGCCGGTGAGACATACTCGCTACTTCAAGAGTACACCAAGCAGAAGTACGGAGCAAACGTGGGCGACTTCTGGCGAGGTGTAAAAAGCGACACAGCCAACTACCCTAAGATCTCTGACTTCGTACGTCGAGAGAAAGAGTTCGATCAGCAGCTCGCTAACTAACCTAATCTGATCACCGGGATGACTACACTAAAAAGCTGTCCCGGTGATCAGAGCATCAGGAGTGTGTCGTGAAGTACCATGTAAACCCAGAGACCGGTGAACCGGGCGTCTGCAGAGCAACAGTACGAGCATGTCTCTACGGTGATGCCGAAAACCACTTCGACTCTAAAGAAGCTGCCCGCGAGGACTACGAAAAGAAGCAGAACCTTTCGGTAGTGCTCACCACTAGAGCGAAGCTCTTAGACGGGAAACGCTGGGATCATCTGTTCCCCACCATGGCGAAGTTAGTGGCGAACCCGCCGACTCTTCGAAGTGAGCTCACGACGAACCCTAATCGATCGATCTCTTGTCCAGAGTGTGGTTTACGCTTAGGCAACGCACTCGTAGCTTTACAGTTTCAAGAACCTGGCATGACCGCCGGTTGCACCAACTGCAAGGCTGAAGTTGACACTATCTTTAACAGCAACTACCCCATAGTAGACCTCAACCCGGATTCTCCAACCTACGCAGCTGTCTTACCTGAGAACGTATCGAAGATCCTCTGGTATCACTGGACTAGCAACTCAGATTGGCACGAAGAAGCTTTCGGAGAAAGTGGTCCCGGCCGTATCCACCTCGGAAGTGAGAGAGCTGCAGCGGATCGTAGCCTCTCAGCTGCTAACGGGCACAAAGGCTATCTCTACGTGGTAGAGGTGACACCTGAAGTAACTGTTGACGAAGAACTTCATAGAGAAGAGAGCAACGACTTCACTGTACAAGACACTAACGAGTTCGGAGCCGTACGTTACACGAATATGTACGAAGACACCGGCTCAATCTCGCTAGCCATCAGCCCGAAGCACGTAAAAGTAGTCGGCTATCGAAATACCTCTAGCGACGACATAGAAGCTATGAGCACCTACTACGACGGTAGAGAGATGGAAAGACTACTCGTAGAAACCGGAATCAATCCGGAGCTTGACTAGAGCGTTACAGGCCACTTGTAAGGTAGCTCGCCACCGATCGCTTTGTACTGAGCGTAGTACTCTTCGTCCTTACGGAACAGATTGCTCTTGTGGCTCTTGTGGAACTCCTCGTCACCGATGAAATCAGGCGTTGTGTCGCTTAGCCCATCACGGTGCGGAGCAATGAGATACTCTGACTTCTCAAGACATGAGTCAGAGTAGCCGCGTTTCACCCACTCTTTACAGATAGCCTTCTGGTACTCGAAAAGTGCTAGCTCGTGACCACGCCACATGAGCACCGCCGGGTGGTGGCTCCAGCCTTTCGGAGTGAACCGCTGTCGCTCCCATAGCTCCTTCGGCCTCGGCACCCTACGAGTACGCTCTACCTCTACTCGTTCGCCCTCATCGTTACGAACCTTAGCTAAATAGGTGACCTTGTCAGAGGTGATGAGTCGCTCTTCAAGAAGCACTTGCATAACCTGTAGTGTCTCTACACGCTGCTTACCAAGCCGTTTCTGATCGAGAGTCTCGGCGGTCTTAGCGTAGGATGCATAAGGTAGGAAAGTCTGCATAGCTCCTCCAGAGGATGGCTTTAGCGTATAGGCTATTATGCCGAATCTAGGGTGTAACCTACAGCTCTAACCTTGAAGCCGGTTGTGAAACTAGCTATAACGCAGCTCAGATTTCTTCGAGCTCGAAGACTTGAGCTCTCGTGTTCCTATTTCGGACGTGCTCTAGTTTTCCTACGTTCACATTGGGATGGATCTTTACGATGCGGAACTTTTTGTTCCGAGGTATAAGCCACTCTTGCTCGTTAACAGTGTCCCGAGTTACCGATACCGGTGCAGCTTGCTTTGCATTGATCTTTAGAATGACGTTCCGTGCAGGGCCTTCGGTGTACTCTTTTGATGGAAGAATACGGTAGATGAACTTGGGATCTCTTTCCCATTCTTCTTCAGGTACGTCTCTCATGTAGAACTCGGCGTCTGAAGGTATGTAGGAAAGGGCATCGGCTGTCTCGCTGGTAGAGCTATAGCCTTTGAGCTGAATTACATCACCCTCGCTATGGCCGTTACCGATGAAGATACCTGAAGTATCAACTCCACGCAGTCTTCGCCAAAGCTCTTTAGGCGGAGTTGGCGCTTCTTTTAGAGCGGAATCCAGATGGCGAATCCAAGCTGCAATAGCCGGCTTCTTTCTCATGCCTCCGTAGAGTGCTTCGTTAATGTCGTAGTAAGAGCTCATAGCGTATTCGGCTAAAGCTTCGGTTTCCTCAGTAGTGCGTTCACTGAAGTACGCTTTCGCTATAGCTCTATAAGCGTTCTCATCGAATGAGCCCCGACCAAATAGCTCATCAAAGTCTTTCATCGGGGGATTACGTTTAAGACTAGTCATACCAGGCTGCTGCGCTTCGAAAGCAGTCTCAGCGTCCTTAAGTTCTTCGAAGTGCTCTCCGCCGAGCGGGCAGGCTCTTACTGAAGCTTTACAAGGCTTCGGGCCGGCGTCTGTCAAGTGGTAAGTCATGAGTGCCTCCGTAGAGCTATCTAAACTATAGCTTTCAACTATACTTGTCACGTCACAGCCGCCGTAGGCTAAGCGTCTAGCTAACGCAGTCTAACAGTTCACCACGCGTTGGCTAAACACGAACCTATCCAGTCTCTACCGGTGCTTAGAAAGCGTTTGACAGCGAGTGAGCTTCGGCGTATGATGGTGTCAACTTAAGGTCTATGGAGGACTCATGAAGAAGCTTGTCGCAGCTCTTGCTCTCACCGCCGGTCTTGCGCTCGCGCTCACCGGTTGTGTGCCCACCGCCAACCAGGATCGCTCCGGTGGGGCCGGCAAGCTTCCTGACTCGCTCTACGACACTCAGGCCGTGGAGCTCTACCGCAACGCTGACAACATCCCCAACGTCGCCTACTTCTGCGCCGGCGACTACGGATGGGCCGCTACCCTCTCCAACGACAGCACCTCTTCGCCGACGCTCGTACGCTTCGAGAGCTACGACAGCACCTGCGCTGACCAGCCTGACTCGCCGAAGGTGCCGGTGGAGGAGTACCAGCCGGAGGGAAGCACCGGCGAGTAAATCGCAACCTTAGCCGCGAACGGAGCAGTTGTAGCCCGTTCGCGGCTAAGAGTAAGAGCTCTCTAGAACTAGGCCAAGTTAGATAAGTCTTCATACGGCAACCCTCTGGAGAAACCATGAAGTCACACATCGGCCCCAACGGTCCTGGCAAATGTACAGCCACTGTTAAAGACTGCCCTTTCGGCGGTGAAGACAATCACTTCAACACCATCGTAGCTGCGCGTCAAGAGTACGAGGCTCGTCTAGAGAAGGCCTACTCAGAGGAAGCCGCTACCAAGTCGACTAAGCTTCGTCTTACAGCACGCGAGCAAGAGATCCGCGCTAAGAACGCTGACATGGCTAAAGAGCTTGTAGAGCTGCGCGGAAAGGTCGGAGGCATTACCTTCGAAGACGCTAACCCTGAGCGAGCTGAGCGACGCCTAAAGGAGTCGATCACGTTTGCCGAAGGCCGTGGAAACATTCACCTGGTAGAGAAACTAGCTCACGCAAAGGTGCTCCCGAGTGGCGCGTTCAAGCTTGAGGATGGCTCACGAGCTAACGTGGACAACTACCTAAAGTCAAAGCAGGCACTCGACGCTATCGATGACGCTCGTGAGAAGATGCTCGGCAGCATTAACGACGTGATCCGCACAGATCCCACCACCACCGCAAAGTTCAGCCTCAAGACTGAAGCCGGAAGCTTTAGCCTTACGATCAAGCCAGGCTTCGATCAGAAGGAGTTTGACAAGCTCCCAGCCGGACTGCAGGAGAAGATAAAGAGCGACAAGACCGGTCTTTCAATCGAAGCTGCTCGTGAGAACCTTTCACCAAAGCTACTTGAAGAGGTCTCATCCACTTCCCAGGTGGTTGACTTCGTCATCGGTAAGCCTACCACCACCGATGTGGCCGGCGTTCCGCCGAAGACAGAGCTCACCGGTGACACTACGGACGACAAAGTCAATTCCGGGCTAAAGAACATAGCTGACTTCTACGGAGGCGTTCGCAAAGAGATCGGCACTGCCAAGGATCTTCGTGGCGTGGTGGCTGACAACAACACCGCTGTGAAAAGCGCTACAGCCAAGGATTCAGGCCCGATCTTCGTACCGGCACGCTCACAGAGCAACGGCCTCGTGGTTACTCGTCGTCAGAGCCTCACCGCTTCGCTTGTGAACGACAAGCTAACTCAGGAACAGATTGCAGCTATCACCGTCACTCGTCGAGAGGTAGACGCTAAGCTAGCGCAAACCATTCTACCAGCCAAAACCTTCGATAAGATATTCGGTACACCGACTGCTTCACTACGTGTCACCGAAGCTTCTTCTTGAATAAAGGAATCGATCCATGAATGATTTAGCAAAAGCATTCGTCTTAGACTACGATGACTGGGGCCTTGCCGTAAAGGCCTCTGAAACATCGCTTCGGTCGCTCGACGGTGAATCTCTGGTTGACCTACAGCCGGCTCTTTCGCCCGCCGGCGAGGCTGAAGGTCTTGAAGTCTACATCAACGGCATCTTTGCTGAAGCCATTTCATACTCTGATGAGCAGTTCAACGAGAAGTTGGTAAAGACCCTCTCCGGGCCGCTCAACTTCTAATTGGCTACACACTTACAGCCCAGGACGCATGAAGCTGCCTGGGCTGTAAGTGTATGAGCTAGAGTTTAGCTTGCGGAGAGCTGCTTATCACCGTAGAGTCGAGCAACGAGCTCTCCCCAGTGTGCTGAAGCGTAGGCAGTAAGCTTCTCGTCAGACGAGAGAGCCTCTTCCTTCACGTGGTGAATGCCGGGGCAGTACTCACAGTCGTAAGTAGTGTGGCTATCCCAGTTTTCAGCAGCCTTGCTTGCCTGCTTGAACGTACCGTAGCCGGTGCGGATGCCGCAGAGGTAGAACTCGCGAAGTTCTGTCTGAACCGGAATCGGATGAGTTTTGAGAGTCGATGTCATAGTGCTTTCCTTTATGTGCGTATTCTTGAGAAGAGTGTTTGTGATAACCCTGCTACGCTGGAAAGCCCGAGATAGACATGAGCACACGCGGTGCTCCCTTAATCATATCGACTTCTCGCCTGAGCTGTAGCTCGCGATCTAAGAGCTCGAGACCACACCGCATCGGGAAACCTGTAGAGATAAAGAACAACGCTCAAACCGAAGGCTACAGCTTCTCACCGTAGGTTGACCGTACACTTGTTAGGATTGGCTCATGATTGAAGCAGAGTTCGTAGGGCTAGCCGGTGACTGGCACGGAAACGTGAGCCACGGCTTACTAACTCTGGAGAAACTAGATTTCCTCGGAATCAAGTACGTGTTCCAGCTCGGAGACTTCGGAGTCTACGGCTCCCTTCTCGAATACTCTAGCGACAAGCTGCGCACTAAAGTCAACGCTCTACTAGAGCGGAATGACCAGTGGCTCTTTGTGACTCTCGGTAACCATGAAAACTACGACATGGTAGAGCGCTTCTCCGTGATGACAGAAGGTGACTTCGCCGGCTTTCTCTATGAGCCGAAGGCACCTCGCGTGCTCTACTTCCAGAGAGGACAAAGTCTCACCATCTCAGGCCGCAAGTTCTTGAGCCTCGGTGGAGCCGCATCTATCGACTACAAATGGCGTCAGGCTCACAACGCTAGCGGTAGAGCAAAGGTCTGGTGGCCTCAAGAGCGAATCTCAGTGCTCGACATCCACAACACTATAGCCGAAGCTGAACGGCTCGGCGGAGTAGACGTGTTCCTGGCTCACGATGTCTTCGCCAGCGCACCGATCTTTGGTACTCATCGTCAAGATACTAGCAAGTGGGATGCTGAAGAGTTCGCGTTTGCTCAAACATCACGCGACGCTCTAGAGAAGGTAGCTCGGGCCGTCTTGCCGAGGCTCTGGCTCCACGGGCACTACCACAACCGGATTGAGACCGAGGTAGAGCTTACGGCTACCAAAGCTGTAAAGTCGAAGAAAGGCAAGTTCTCCACACCGAAGGCTACGGTGAAGACGTTCTGTTTCGCCATGGACGGAAAGCCTGAGTCAAGCGGAGTGCTGTTCTTGAACGACCTCTCGGTGGAGTACATCAACAAGTGACGATAGTCCATGTATGAAAGCTTCTGAAACTGCTCCGGCCTCTCCAAACTGCTCCTGTATCTGTCACTCAGTACCGGGCGTCAATCACGTTGTAGCGTGCTGCTCCGGTAGCGCGTTCGTGGTCACTGAGGAAGAGCAGAACGTTCAGCGCTTCGTAGATATTGCCAGCGTTCGCACGGATAGGACATTCAGATGATCGACTTCACTAACGGCTCACTCGTCAAGCTCTCGCAGATCGATGTCAACAGCGTCGACTCTCGTATCACAGCGATACTAGCGAAAGGCGAGACTGTTCACTTCGCAACTAAAGGAGTCCGCGATAGCGTCGCCTTTACTAGCAAGAGAATCATCGTGATGGATGTCCAAGGTGTCACCGGCAAGAAGACCGACATCACCACACTTCCGTACTCGAAGATCTCGGCTTACTCTGTAGAGTCCGCCGGTACGCTCGACATGGATTCGGAAGTGGATGTCTACATCTCCGGCGTCGGTAAACTACGTTTTGAGTTCTCGCGCGGCACCGATACAGCCGGCATCAATCAAGTGCTGGCTCACTACGTACTCTAACTTACACTAGAAGCCCCACCTGCAGTGATTGAGCAGGTGGGGCTTCTAGTTAGAGCGAATCAGATTACGGCTTCAAGAAGCTTCGCATCGTGGCCGTAAAGCGATTTTACAGCATCTAGCCAGGCGTAGGACTTGATTTTGAACATGATCGGACGGTGCCGATTGTCGTAGCCGCCTTTACAGACGACTCCCTCGAAAGTCATGCCGTCGAGCGTGGATTCACGAACTTTCTTCACAAACTGCTCGTTCACCGGCCCCTCGTGAAGTACGCGAGGTATGTCAAGGCGACTGAACCACTTCAAGAACTCTTTACCGGTGAGGAAGCCCATCTTGTGGACATGGAGGTCAAAGAGCACGAGCTCATGCTCTTCTTCTTCGTGGTGTCCTGCAAACGAGTTGTCACCGACGAACTCTAGGAACGCCGTGGCTTTCTCAAGCTTCTTCTTACGGAAGATCTCTTCGAGAGAGTCAGCGTACTTGTCGTGGAATAGCTCCACGGCCTCTCCGAGGATAGCCTCGTTTGGGTCAAGTAGGCGCTTTCGAGTACCAAACTTGTTGAACCCTGACTTACGAGTCCATTCGGCTCTAATGTTGCTGCCGTCGAGTTTGTCGAAAGCCACCATCGGTGTCTTTAGGATCGACGTGGGAATAGAAGGATAGATTTCCAAG
>Ga0308157_10009825_pt1 | contig 10514 bp, 10 predicted proteins | sample PhyBR1_FD_201035 | JGI IMG/M metagenome (GOLD analysis project Ga0308157, IMG submission 201035) | Phyllosphere microbial communities from UC Gill Tract Community Farm, Albany, California, United States - DLSLB.R1 | ecosystem: Host-associated > Plants > Phyllosphere > Unclassified | place: USA... | reverse complement strand
GCAATGGACAGTGTCTGCGTCGAAACGCTATCGCCGTGACTTCCCCTTACCGCTGCGCGTCAGCTCCGGATTCACACCGGATTCCCTTTTCACTCGCTGCTTGAGGCCGGACGGCAATGCTACGATCAATGCAAATAGATGTCTAGACTGCCATTAATGTTACAAATAATAAACGCGACAAAACTGGACTTCACGGGCTGATTCCCTACAATCCCCGCTGATCAAATTTGCCTGACGAGAAGAAACATGACGCCCGAGAATTTGCCTATTGAACGTTACGATGACCAACTGGCGGAAAAAACTGCCCGGCTGAAGACGCTGATGTCACCGTTCACGGCACCCGAGCCGGAAGTGTTCCGCTCGCAAGTCGAACACTACCGCATGCGCGCAGAATTCCGCATCTGGCATGATGAAGACGAGATGTACCACATCATGTTTGACCAGCAGACCAAGCAACGCATCCGCGTCGAGCAGTTTCCTGCCGCCAGCGAATTGATTAACCGCCTGATGAGCGCACTGATCGCCGCCATCAAGCCGGATCCTATTTTGCGCCGCAAGCTGTTCCAGATTGATTACCTGTCGACCCGCAGCGGCAAAATCATCGCCTCGCTGCTGTATCACCGTAAGCTGGACGACGCCTGGCAGCAGCAGGCAGAAAAGCTGCGGGATGATCTCCGCGCCCAGGGCTTTGACCTGCAGTTGATTGGTCGTGCGTCGAAGATGAAAATCATGCTGGATCAGGATTACGTCGATGAAGTCCTGCCGGTCGCCGGCCGCGACATGATTTACCGTCAGGTGGAAAACAGCTTCACCCAGCCGAATGCGGCGATGAACATACAGATGCTGGAATGGGCGCTGGACGTGACCGCCGGCTCTAAAGGCGATCTGCTGGAGCTGTATTGCGGCAACGGCAACTTCTCCCTGGCGCTGGCGCGTAACTTCGAGCGGGTGCTGGCCACTGAAATCGCCAAGCCTTCCGTTGCCGCGGCTCAGTACAACATTGCCGCCAATCATATCGACAACGTACAGATTATCCGTATGGCGGCGGAAGACTTTACCCAGGCGATGAACGGAGTACGCGAGTTTAATCGTTTGAAGGGTATCGATCTGAGCAGCTATAACTGCGAAACCATTTTTGTCGATCCGCCGCGCAGCGGACTGGATGATGAAACGGTAAAAATGGTGCAGGCTTATCCGCGAATTTTGTATATCTCATGCAACCCGGAAACGCTGTGCGCCAATCTGGAGACGTTGCAGGAAACTCATCAAATCAGCCGTCTGGCATTGTTCGATCAGTTCCCGTATACCCATCACATGGAATGCGGCGTACTGTTGGAAAAACGCGTTTAATCTCACAGGGGCGCCGCGCTTGCTGCGCCCCTGGTTTTCCCCTTACGCCGGGGTATTCTCATCCAGCGCCTTGCGCGCCTTCAGCTTCATGCCAATCCAGAACACCAGCGCCACGGAAATAATCGCCGGCAGGAAGTTAGAGCCGATCTGCGGGTATTCGGCACGCACTATCGCACTGTACAGCAGCACCCCAAGCAGGAAGGTCGCCGCCGCCAGCTTAGGTATGCCATCCGGCATCGCGCGGTGCAGATACCGTTGATGCAGGCAATACACCGCCAACACCAAAGCAATAATCGGGAAAATCGAAAACGGCACCACCGAGCTGAACAGCGCGGCGAACGAACCGTTGATTGAAAGGCCGGCAATCAACGCCAGCAGTAAGGTGCCATTCTCACGGCCTGGTTTTTCCATCGCTTTCTACCTTTTTATACGTGGGATACAGAAGTTTTTTCTTGTTCGCGGCGATACCAATAATAAGCGCCTTTGGAAATCATCCGCAGTTGCAACACTAAGCGCTCCTCAAGCCGACGCCGTTGATCGATGTCGATATCCAGCGCTTCAGCACCGGCGCTGAAAACGATGGTGACCATAGCTTCCGCCTGCGCTTCGGTGAAACTGCGCGGCATATGGTTTTCCAGTTCGAGGTAATCCGCCAGTTCGGCGATAAAATGTTGGATCTCACGCGCCACCGCCGCACGAAAGGCCGCCGAGGTCCCGGAGCGTTCACGCAACAGCAGGCGGAAGGCGTTGGGATTATTGCCGATAAACTCCATAAAGGTGGAGACCGAGGTGCGGATCACGCTGCCCCCCTTGGCGATACGCTGCCGCGCCTGCCGCATCAGTTGACGCAGCATCAGGCCGCTCTCATCCACCATGGTTAACCCCAGCTCGTCCACATCACGGAAGTGGCGATAAAATGACGTCGGCGCGATGCCCGCTTCACGCGAGACCTCGCGCAGGCTCAGACTGGCAAAGCTGCGTTCAGCGCTCAGTTGGCTGAAGGCCGCTTCGATGAGGGAACGACGAGTCCGTTCTTTTTGTTGTGCTCTGACGCCCATATGCATATCCAGATAAGATCCATTTTCTCAGTCTAACGCCGTAGACCCGGCAATATAGCAAATTTTATTGCAACAGCATTTATACAAACGCGCCCTGTCACAGTTTCAGCCTGCACCATTTGTGCTTTGCCTCAAAAAGCCTAATGGTGATTGGGCACTCAGCGCTATGATGTTAAGATACCGTTGTAATTTTGTATAAGACAGGTCTCTCCCCTATGCAACAGCACTATCAATTTGATGCCATAGTCATTGGCTCGGGCCCAGGTGGTGAAGGTGCCGCTATGGGGTTGGTGAAGCAGGGCGCCCGCGTGGCCGTGATAGAACGGTACAATAACGTAGGCGGTGGATGTACCCATTGGGGCACCATCCCATCCAAAGCCCTCCGCCACGCCGTTAGCCGCATTATCGAATTCAACCAGAACCCGCTTTATAACAATTCACGCACGCTCAGCGCGACATTCCCTGACATTTTACGCCACGCCGATAACGTCATAAATCAGCAAACCCGGATGCGTCAGGGATTCTATGAGCGCAACCAGTGCAAGCTGTTTGCCGGCGATGCGCGCTTTATCGACGCCAACACCGTTAGCGTCAGCTATATGGACGGCACCCAGGACACCATCCGCGCCGATCACATCGTTATTGCCTGCGGCTCACGCCCGTACAACCCGTCGAGCGTCGATTTTAACCATCCGCGTATTTATAACAGTGATTCCATTCTCGAACTGAACCACGAACCGCGTCACGTCATCATCTATGGCGCCGGGGTGATCGGCTGTGAATATGCATCTATCTTCCGCGGTTTGAACGTGAAGGTGGATCTGATCAACACCCGCGATCGTCTGCTGGCGTTCCTCGATCAGGAAATGTCGGACTCGCTGTCATATCACTTCTGGAACAACGGCGTGGTGATCCGCCACAACGAAGAGTTCGAGAAGATCGAAGGCACCGAAGACGGCGTGATTGTTCACCTGAAATCCGGCAAGAAAGTGAAGGCAGATTGCCTGCTGTACGCCAACGGCCGCACCGGTAATACCGACTCGCTGGGGCTGGAGAACGTCGGTCTGGAGTCAGACAGCCGTGGCCTGCTGAAAGTGAACAGCATGTACCAGACCGCGCTGCCGCACATTTATGCCGTGGGTGACGTGATTGGCTACCCGAGTCTGGCATCTGCCGCCTACGATCAGGGCCGCATTGCCGCACAGGCGATTTCCTCCGGCGAAGCCAGCGGACATTTGATTGAAGATATCCCGACCGGTATCTACACCATTCCGGAAATCAGCTCCGTCGGTAAAACCGAGCAGGAATTGACGGCGATGAAAGTGCCGTATGAAGTGGGTCGTGCACAGTTCAAGCATCTGGCCCGCGCGCAGATTGCCGGCATGAACGTCGGCAGCCTGAAAATCCTGTTCCATCGCGACACCCTGCAGATCCTTGGGATCCACTGCTTCGGCGAGCGTGCGGCAGAGATCATCCACATCGGCCAGGCGATCATGGAACAGAAAGGTGAAGGCAATACTATCGAATACTTCGTTAATACGACCTTCAACTATCCGACCATGGCCGAAGCCTACCGGGTGGCAGCGCTGAACGGCTTAAACCGCCTGTTTTAACGTGGTGCCCATGTAGCTTTGCATGTGCTCGCGAATCGCCTCGGCCAATTGCTCATAACGACTGCGCAATGGGGAGCCGGGGCGGTACACCAGCGCAATGGTGCGCTTGGGTTCAGGTTTGAAGCAGTCCAGGTAACACACGCCGTCGCGCTCACGCTGCGGCGGTACCGCCAGTGACGGCAGCAAAGTGATCCCACTGCCAGCCGCAACCATATTACGCAGCGTTTCCAGGCTGGTCGCCCGGAAATGAGTATCTTCGTCAGCCCCGGCCTGGAAACAAAAGCCCATCGCCTGATCGCGCAGACAGTGGCCATCTTCCAGCATCAACAACTTTTCACCGGCCAGATCCGGCATCGCCACGCGGTCACGCTGCGACCATGGATGATCGGAATACACCGCCAGCTTCATCGGTTCGTCAAACAGCGGCACTTCAATAAAGGCTTCGGTTTCTTTCACCAGCGCCAGAATGGCGCAGTCAAGTTTACCGCTGTCGAGCTGTGCCAACAGCTGTTGGGTTTGCGCTTCATGCAGGTACATTTCCAGCTTGGGAAAGGTTTTGTGCAGTGTAGGAATGATCTGCGGCAGCAGATAAGGCCCGACGGTGGGGATCAGGCCGATATGCAGCGGCCCCGACATGGCTTCACCTTGCTGGCTGGCCATCTCTTTCAGAACTTTGACTTCGCGCAGCACGGTACGCGCCTGTTCCACCAGCAACAGGCCCGCCTGGGTGAATAACACCTTGCGACTGGTACGTTCGAGCAGCATCACACCCAGTTCGTCTTCCAGCTTACGGATCTGCCCACTCAGCGTGGGTTGGCTAACATGGCAAGAATCGGCGGCACGGCGGAAATGCCGGTGCTCGGCCAAAGCGACCAGGTACTCTAAATCACGAATATTCATTGTTTCCCTCCAGACCACGATAGCTCATGGCGATAGATAAGATAGCAATGAGCGATTAGATCTATCAAGCCCCGACGTCAATAATGTCACCCAACGAAGCGATACCGCGCTAACAGCTAAAAATTATTTTTCCTAATTAAGGGGTTAATTCATGTTTACCAGTCAAGAAGGCAAAAAAGTCCCTCAGGTTACCTTCCACACCCGTCAGGGCGACCAATGGATTGACGTCACCACCGACGACCTGTTCAAAGACAAAACCGTCATCGTGTTTTCACTGCCGGGCGCGTTTACCCCAACCTGTTCTTCCAGCCATCTGCCGCGCTACAACGAACTGTCCAGCGTATTCAAACAGCACGGCGTTGACAGCATTCTGTGCGTTTCAGTGAACGACACCTTCGTTATGAACGCCTGGAAGGCCGATCAGCACGCAGAGAACATCACCTTCATTCCAGACGGCAACGGCGAGTTCACCAAAGGCATGGACATGCTGGTCGAGAAAGCGGATCTGGGTTTTGGCCCGCGCTCATGGCGTTATTCCATGCTGGTACGCAACGGCGTGGTGGAAAAAATGTTCGTCGAACCTAACAAGCCGGGCGACCCGTTTGAAGTGTCTGACGCCGACACCATGCTGAAATACCTGGCGCCGGAATTCAAAGTGCAGGAGTCGGTTTCCCTGTTCACCAAACCGGGCTGCCCATTCTGCGCCAAAGCCAAACAAATGCTGCAGGAGCGTGGCATCCAGTATGAAGAGATCGTACTGGGTCAGGACGCCACCACCGTCAGCCTGCGCGCCGTCACCGGCCGCGCAACCGTACCTCAGGTCTTCATCGGCGGCCGTCATATCGGCGGCAGCGATGACCTGGAAAACTTCCTGTCAGCCTGATTTATAAGTAATAACAAAGCCAACGTGAACTTTTGGCGGGCTTCGGCCCGCCCTTTTTTTAGCTTTCAGGAGCGGATATGAAACAGTTGAATGTTGACGTCGCGGTCATCGGCGGCGGCACCGCCGGTCTGGGCGCCTATCGCGCCGCCAAGCTTGCCACCCCAAGCGTGGTGATGATCGAAGGCGGAGCTTATGGCACCACCTGTGCCCGCGTTGGCTGCATGCCATCAAAATTGCTGATTGCCGCCGCCGAGGCGGTGCATCAAATCGAGCGGGCACCGGGTTTTGGCGTGTATCCCGCTGGAAAAACTACCATTAACGGCCGTGAAGTCATGGACCGTGTTAAACGCGAGCGCGACCGTTTCGTCGGCTTCGTGCTGGAAGGTGTCGACGAAATCCCGGCCACCGACAAAATTCAGGGTTATGCCCGTTTCATCGACGACAATACTTTGCAGGTGGACGATCACACCCGCATTGTGGCGCAACGCATCGTTATCGCCACCGGGTCCCGCCCAAGCTGGCCGGCAGCATGGAATGCGCTGGGCGACCGCTTGATCGTCAATGATGACGTGTTCAACTGGACTGATTTGCCAGACTCGGTGGCCGTGTTCGGGCCCGGCGTAATTGGCCTGGAGTTGGGTCAGGCGCTGCATCGCCTCGGCGTCGAAACCAAAGTATTTGGCGTTGGTGGTGCCGTCGGGCCGCTAACCGACAGTACGGTACGCAACTATGCCGCCAAAGCGTTGGGCGAAGAGTTCTATCTGGATGCCGATGTGAAAGTGGACATGATGCAGCGCGAAGGCGACAAGGTCTTTATCCGCTATCAGGGTCTGAACGGCTTACCGCAGGAGATCATGGTGGATTACGTCCTGGCTGCCACCGGTCGTCGACCGAACGTCGATAATCTGGGTCTTGAGAACACCCGTCTGGTGCTCGATGCCAGGGGCGTGCCTCAGGCCGATCGTCTGACGATGCAAACCAACGTGCCGCATATCTTTATCGCCGGTGACGCCAGTAACCAGCTGCCGTTATTGCACGAAGCCAGCGATCAGGCGCGCATTGCCGGAACCAACGCAGGGAGCTTCCCGGAAGTGACCCCGGGCCTGCGCCGCAGTGCGATCTCGGTGGTATTTTCCGATCCGCAGATTGCCATGGTCGGTTCCACCTTCCGCGAGCTGAATGAAAAATTCAGCGCCTGCGGCTGTTTCGAAATCGGTGAAGTGTCATTCGAAAATCAGGGCCGTTCACGGGTGATGCTGCGTAATAAAGGCATCCTGCACGTCTACGGCGAACAAGGTACCGGGCGTTTCCTCGGCGCAGAAATGATGGGGCCGGACGTCGAGCACATTGCTCACCTGTTAGCCTGGGCACATCAGCAGAAAATGACCATCAACCAGATGCTGGACATGCCGTTCTATCACCCGGTGATCGAAGAAGGCTTGCGTACCGCACTGCGTGACTTGCAGTCAAAACTGAAACTGGGCGAAGCCGAGGCGGAACGCTGCCAACGCTGTCCGGGCGAGTAGTTCTTCCCCCTGCTATCTATCCCCACCGGGCCTTCGTGCCCGGTTTTTTTTGCGCTTCGAATTCCACTCTTGTCGCTTGCTGCTTGCCGCTCAGCGCATGTCAGGTCATTTTTACGTCGCCACATTGAAATGATATCAATAATGATACTAAAATAAGGTGCATGCATGAAAGGAATCAGGAGTGCCATTGAAGATCTGCAACAACGGCAGAACAGCATCAGATTCACTGAGTTGGTAACAATTTGTACGCGCTGGTTCGGCCCACCGCGTTTGAACGGCGGCAGTCATCACGTTTACCGCATGCCCTGGCAAGGCGATCCCCGGATTAATATACAACGCGGAAATGGAGGCACGGCAAAGGTATATCAGGATAAACAGGTCATTGCCGCATTGGTCAAAATGGAGGATGAACATGGAAAAGCATGAGCATTACACTTATCGCATCACCTGGTCGGAAGAGGACAACGAATATGTCGGCCTCTGCACAGAATTTCCTTCCCTGTCGTGGCTGGCCGCAACGCGTACCGCAGCGCTTGAAGGTATTGAAAAACTGGTTAGTGAGATGATCAATGACCTGTTGGCACAGGGTGAAACACCGCCACAGGCGCTAGCCGAGAGAGTTTTCAGCGGCAAACTGGTATTGCGTATGACACCGGAACAACATCGACGTCTGGCGATCAACGCTATAGAGGAAGGTGTCAGCCTGAACCGCTATCTTTGCGCACGGCTGGCGGGATAATCGATAAAGGGCAGCACCGGGCTGCCCTTACGCCACTCAAGCCAAACGCTGTTTCGCTGCGGCGATCGCACTGGCGACCTGCTGAGGAGAAACACCGCCCTTGGCCGAACGTTTATCCAGACATGATTGAAGTGCCAGAATTGGGTATACGTCGTCGCCAATCACCGCGCTGAATTTCTGCAAATCAGCCAACGGCAGGGCTTCCAACGCCTTACCCTGGCGGATCGCCTCTACCACCGCCTCACCGACGATATGGTGCGCCTCACGGAATGGCACGCCTTTGGCGACCAGATAATCCGCCAGTTCGGTCGAGTTGGCGTAGCCCTGCTCTGCCGCTTCCTTACAACGCGGACGTTTCACCTGGATGCCATCCAGCACCAGCGCCGCCATCTGCAGACAGTCCATCCAGGTATCCAAAGCGTCGAACAGCCCTTCCTTGTCTTCCTGCATATCTTTGTTGTACGCCAGCGGCAGGCCTTTCAGCGTCATCATCATGCCCGTCAATGCACCCTGTACACGCCCGCATTTACCGCGGATCAGCTCCAGCGCATCCGGGTTTTTCTTCTGCGGCATCAGCGAGGAGCCGGAAGTCACGCGGTCGGACAGATCGACAAAGGCCGCTTCGCCGCTGTTGAAGAAGATCAGGTCTTCGGCAAAGCGCGACAGGTGCACCATGCTGATGGAGGCGTTAGACAACAGTTCCAGCACGTGGTCACGATCCGAAACGCTGTCCAGGCTATTACGGGTTGCCGACGCAAAGCCCAGCCAACCGGCCAATTGCTCACGGTCGATCGGGTACGCAGTGCCGGCCAGTGCGCCACTGCCCAGCGGGCTGACGTCCAGGCGTTTCAGCGTATCCTGCAGGCGGCTTTCATCACGCGCCAGCATTTCAACATAGGCCAGACACCAGTGCGCGAAGGTCACCGGCTGCGCACGCTGCAGGTGGGTATAACCCGGCATCACCGCATCCTGGTTGGCTTCGGCGGTTTCCACCAGCGCCTGTTGCAGTTGCACGATGGCCTGATGCAGTTCACCAATTTGATGTTTGCACCACAATTTCAGATCGGTCGCGACCTGATCGTTACGGCTACGGCCGGTGTGCAGCTTTTTACCGAGATCACCGACCTTGTCGATCAGCTTTTGCTCCACCCAGCTGTGAATATCTTCCGCATCGCTGCTGACAATCGCCTGCGGATCGGCCTGTACCTCTTCCAACAGCACGCTCAACGCCTGTTCCAGCTGTTGCTGCTCGGTCGCCGTCAATACGTTGACGGTCACCAGCGCTTTCGACCAGGCCACTGACCCTACGATGTCCTGTTCCGCCAGGCGATAATCGAAGCGCAAAGAATCATTTAACTGCTTGAACCGCTGATCTGCCGCCTGACTGAACCGTCCGCCCCAAAGTGCCATACCTTACTCCTGAATTTTATGCGAATAAGGGCGCAGCACGCTGCGCCCTTATCAAGTCACGCCGAATAATCAATAAAGTTACTTGTTCTTTTTCTCGTTCAGCGCACGGATGCGTGAAGAGAGCGAGAACAGGCGGATAAAGCCACCGGCATGGCTGTGATCGTAAACTTCGTCTTCGCCAAAGGTGGCGAACTCTTCAGAGTACAGGCTATTGGCAGATTTCTTCTGAATTGCCGTTACCTGGCCTTTGTACAGCTGCAGCACCACTTCGCCGTTCACTTCTTCGGCCAATGCTTCAGCAGATGCTTGCAGTGAACGACGCAGCGGCGCGAACCAACGGCCATCGTACACTACGTAAGCCATTTCCAGGCCCAGCTGCTCACGCCATTTGAAGCTATCGCGATCCAGAACCAACTGCTCAACGCCACGCAGTGCCGCCACCATGATGGTGCCGCCCGGGGTTTCGTAGCAACCGCGGGATTTGATACCCACCAAACGGTTTTCCACGATATCGATACGGCCCACACCATGTTTGGCGCCCAGCACGTTCAGGGTTTCCAGGCATTTGTACGGGCTCAACGCTTCGCCGTTTACCGCCACTACCCGACCTTTCTCGACGGTGACAGTCACCTGCTCTGGCTGATCCGGAGCTTCCTGCGGATCGACGGTCCAGACCCAGCAGTCTTTATTCGGTGCATTCCACGGGCTTTCCAGCACGCCGCCTTCGGTAGAGATATGCCAGGCGTTTTCGTCACGGCTGTAGATTTTTTCCAGCGACGCCGTGGTCGGGATGTTGCGCTCTTTCAGGTAGTCCAGCAGCGCTTCACGGGAACGCAGGTTCCACTCGCGCCAAGGGGCTACCACTTTCAGGTGCGGCGCCAGTGCGGTATAGGTGGTTTCGAAACGCACCTGGTCGTTACCTTTACCGGTTGCGCCGTGGCACAGCGCGTCAGCACCGACCTTCAGCGCCAGCTCAACCTGCGCCTTGGCGATGATCGGACGGGCCATTGAGGTCCCCAGCAGGTAGCTGCCTTC
>Ga0308157_10009824_pt1 | contig 10514 bp, 9 predicted proteins | sample PhyBR1_FD_201035 | JGI IMG/M metagenome (GOLD analysis project Ga0308157, IMG submission 201035) | Phyllosphere microbial communities from UC Gill Tract Community Farm, Albany, California, United States - DLSLB.R1 | ecosystem: Host-associated > Plants > Phyllosphere > Unclassified | place: USA... | reverse complement strand
TCTGGCCCGTCGTGGTGTTGCCATAACGGCTGCGAGACTGGCTGTTGGTAACGTCCAGCGACACACCACCCAGTGCACTGTTCAAACCCAGCCCCAGGTTGATTGCGCGATAGCCGTTGGCGCTTAAAAAACCCCCTGAGACCGTCAGATTGTTGGTGGCACCATAAACCGCGGTTGCCTGCAGCAGACGGGGCGCCTTCAGGCCATCGGAGTCGTACTCACCCACCGACAGGCTGTATCGAAAGGCACCCCGGCGCACCATCACCGGCAGGTGGGAATAGGCTTGTGTGAACGTGCGCTTGCGGCCATCAGATTCAATGATCGTTATCTCCAGATCGCCATTGGAGCCGCCGGGGTACAGATCGCGAATCTCGAAAGCGCCCGGAGACACGGTGGTGGAATAGATGACGTAGCCGTTCTGGCGCACTTCAACCGTGGCGTGCGTTTCGGCAATGCCATGCACCACCGGTGCGTAACCGGCCAGGTCATCAGGCAGCATGCCAATGTCCGAACCTAGCTGCACACCGCGAAAGCGGCTGCTTTCAAAAATATCGCTGTTCGTATAAAGCTGGCCAATGGCAAAACGACCTTTGAGCGAAGTGACATCACGCTCCACGTAGCTGCGGTTGCTGGAAAAACGACGCTTTGTCCCCGTGCTCTGGCTCAGGGATGAATCGTTGCGCAGACGCCATTGGCCAAGGTTTAAGCCATTGCGCAATCCCAGGTGAGCGTAGTCACTGCGAAAGTTGCCACCGCTGTTGCGGCTCATCGTCCACTGGTAGTTCGTAAAGGCCGCAGGCACACCTGCGTCCCAAAGTGAAGGGTCCACGTAATCGCGCGAGTTACGGCTGATGTATGCCTGAGGAACACTGAGAAAAAGGGCGAGCTTGGAGACATCCATCTCAACGGCAGAGCCCTCAATGCGCCCCAATGTGACGGCCTCATCGTCACCGCCACTTTCAGACACGATGCCTTCTTTTTGCAGCCGCTCAATGTCCACCCCCATTTCGCGCAACAGGCCAATACGGATCACCGGCTGCACCTCTGAGCGCGCTCCCTGTGCAATGAAGTCCATGCTCTGGCGGCGTTCCAGGCGCTGATTCAGATAGAGATCGACGCGGTAGCTGCCGGGCACCATGCCGTTGGACTTTTCAAAGAAGCGCAGATCAACATTGGCCCCCTTGTCTTTGAGGAACATGGGGTTGAACTGGATGGCGTTTGCGGGCGACACACTCACCAGGCATGCCACTGCCAGGCAAGGCAGTGGCATGCCTGCCTGCATCCAGATGCGCTGCCTTCTGTGCTTTTCTTTGATTTTTTTCATCTGTATGCAACACAGTTGGAGCCCACGTGAAAGGCACGTTCTGCGCAGAGGTAGTAGCCGCATCAAGTGAGTGAATGAAAAAAACTGGGCCAATACCGCGTCACAGACGCAGCGAGGCCTGGTGCTTGACCAGCCCCCCGTAGTCATTGATAGATTCCCAGCGCACTTGTGCATCGCCGCTGAACGTGGCGGGTAGCGGCAGGGTGAACGCCATGCGCTCGGTGCCCTGAGGCGCAACCATGGAAGGCTCCACCCCATACTCTTTCTGGTCCACAACGATGCTCACCTTGGCGAACGAGACATGGAACGCAGAGTCATTGCTGGCCAGCAGCACAGGAGAGCCCGAGGTTTTCTCGATACGCCATGTCAGGTTGCGCGCAGCAGCATCGGCTGTGCCCGGCAGATCCTTGGGGCGATAAAACAGCTTTAACCGCTGCCGGATAGCGATCTGCAGACTGTTCTCAAACTCGCTGACCTGGGGAATTTCTTGAACGCTCAGCCACACCACTGACTCGCGGTCCTGCGGCAGACCCACGCCCTGATAGAAGATGCGCAGCGTCTGCTCTTTGCGGTGGCCCAGGCGAGCCAGCGATGGTGTGATGGCAAACGGGACATCGCTCTCAGCCTGACTGGGCATCGCCTCAATCCAGGACTGAATCATGATGTCGTTGACGCCTTCATTGCGTACCTGAAGCGTGGCCTCCTGCTGCGTGGCGGGAAAAATAACTCTTGTTCCGCCAATCTGGATGCCAGCCACGCCTGTTGCTGTGTACGTCGAAAATACCAGTACCAGATATACGCGTAAAAATAACTTTATTTTCATTAACGGCTCGCTGAAACTGGGGGCATAAAAGCCCCCCGGCACAATTTATTCGTACGTCATGGAGAAAGGCAAGGTGCCGTCGGCTGTGCCAACCACCAGGGTCGCACCGTTAGCAACATACGAAGCACGCATGCGCAACTCGGCAGTAAATTTGCCAGCGCCGGCATCCGTCAGTTCTGCAACATATGCCTGGTTGGCAGACAGATTAATGAGCTGGTTCGATTCGTCGTACAGCCCAATACCTACGCCTCGTGCCACACCGGCAGTTTTCAGAAGGCTGTTATTGCTCGCATCGATACCCGAGCCGGACATGGGATCAAATTTGAACTTAACTTTAGTCACGCCGGCTGCAGTGCAATCGAGTGACAAGTTAATCGACGCACCGGCAACCATATTGCCGGTACCAGCATTGGTAATACTGCTGGCACTGACCTTGCCCAGCGAAACGTTGATGTTCTTGCCATTGACATCGGTGCCAGCCCCGCCTGTTACCACGCACGAAGCGGAGGTGATTTCACCGGTGAAGTTAATGGTTCCATCAGCAGCCATTGCGGTACTGGTCAATGCGCAAGCTGCGCAGGCCGCAATAATGGTCTTCAATTTTTTCATAATTTAGAACTTCCATACTGTTCGCCGTTATTAGCGAGTGGAAATTCTATAAATAATAAAAAATAAATGAACAAGAATTTTCTTGATAACAAATAAGACTCTTCTCCAATACACGAAATAAATGCAATGAGCGCATTCTCAGATTCAGTCACTTGATAATTCAAGAGCCAATATATTATCTATTCAACTTTAAGCAATAAATAATAAAGACTTTCATCAACAATTAATCAAGCATTATTTGTTTTACTGCGTAGTCTTAAGTCAAGCGGCACTGTATTTAAAGAAATATTTTCGAGAGTTACAATGAAATTTCGCACAACGAAACAAATACAGCATGGGCAACCCTTCCGACCGCAACTTGCCATTACGTTCTGAGATGAAATCCAATACAGCCTGCGCGCAGGTACAAGAAGTCAACGACCCAGACTCTGGTGCCGAGCCTGAGGGCGCAATCCCATCAACGGGCAGCGTTATTGCGGTCATCCGGGCGATGAAGGTGCTGGATGCTTTTGCGTTGGGAGAGTCGCATCTGACGCTGGCCGAGCTCAGCCGGCGCTGCCAATTGCACAAGACCACTGCACTGCGCATTGCACGCACGCTTGCGCAGTCTGGATATCTGGTTCAGCGCGAAGACGGTGACTGGCGTCTGGGCCCCGCAACAGGCTGGCTGGGAGCGCGATACCAGGCAGGTTTTGACGTGCAAAACGTGCTTGAACCTGCACTGCGCGCCCTCACTCTGGCCAGCGGAGAAAGTGCTGCCTTCTACGTCAGAGAAGGCAATGTGAGAACCTGTCTTGTGCGTGTAGAAGGGCCACAAGCGCTGCGCCATCACGCACGCATGGGTGAAGGCCTGCCGCTGGACAAAGGCTCTCCAGGGCGCGTGATACTTGCTTTTTCTGGAGCGCCCGGGGAGTTATACGAAGCCATACGCCAGCGTGGTTTTCACTGGTCTATCGGAGAACGCGAGCAAGGCGTGGCCACCATTTCTGCACCCGTTTTTGGCAAGCACTGGCGGCTTCTAGGCTCCGTGTGCGTGTCTGGCCCTGCTTCACGCCTGCCTCAGCAAAAATTGGAAGAAATGGCCAAAACGGTGATTGCTGCAGCCAACCAGCTGTCTTATGCACTGGCCGGAAATACGGGCACAGCAGCACCTCTAGTCCGAGAAAGCTACTGGCACCCGTGATGATGGCTGCGCCCTCTTCCCTCAGAGGGGCTGACACAGGCGCGCAAATCAAAGGCTTGCGCTAGAGACAAGGCCTGAGCAGGTGCCCCAATTCAAGATGCTGGCGAGCAGCTGCAGGGGCTATGCATGGGGGTCATGGGGCCAGTAGTGGCTGTCCGGCACAGGGCGAGCACCAAAGATGGCCTGACCAACGCGCACCACCGTAGCGCCTTCCTCGATGGCGATCTCGAAATCACCGGACATGCCCATGGACAGTTCTTGCAGCCCGATGCAGGGGTGCGTGCTCTGCTGCAATTGGTCGCGCAGCTTGCGCAGCAGCACGAAGCACTGGCGCACGCGCTCAGCCTCGCTGGAGAACACCGCCAGCGTCATCAGCCCGCGCACGCGCAGCGCAGAGAACGCAGGCAGCGCCTGCATGAAGGCCAGCGCATTCTCAGGAGCCACACCGTACTTGCTGGCTTCGCCCGAGGTGTTGACCTGCACGAACACGTCCAGCGAACGGCCTTCGACCTGCAGGCGGCGATCCAGCGCTTGGGCAACGCGCAGGCTGTCCAGCGCCTGAAACTCGGTTGCAAACCGCGCCACCAGTTTGGCTTTGTTGGTTTGCAAGTGGCCAATGACCGACCATTGCAGATCGTGCAGATCCTGCATGGCTTCGTATTTGCGGTGCGCCTCTTGCACCTTGTTTTCACCCAGCAATCGGCAACCGGCAGCGTAGGCCAGCCGCAGGCTTGCTTCGGGCTTGGTCTTGCTGACCGGCAGCAGGCGCACGGTTGCAGGATCGCGGTCACAGCGGCGGCAGGCTGCCTCGATGCGCGTGCGCACTGCCGCCAGATTGCGTTGCAAATCTTCGACCGTGGTGGCCTCGGGGTAGTGGCCATGCTGTGGCTGTGTGTCAGAAGGCATGAACATCATCCCACTCTCTTGCCGGCTGGCGCCGGGGAAATGACAGCTGCCGAAGCTCTGTGCGGCAACCGGCCATTGAGCACTGCATATGCAACCAGCCCGATGACCAGGCCCCAGAACGCCCCGCCAATGCCTAGCAAGGTGATGTTGGAAGCAGCAGCCAGAAAGGTGATCAGTGAGGCCTCGCGTGTCTTGGGATCAGCCATCGCGCTGGCAAGGCTGGCACCGATGGTGCCCAGCAGCGCCAGACCCGCCAGCGTGGTGATGAAGGTTGCAGGAAAGGCCATGAAAACAGCCGCCAGCGTCACGCCAAACACCCCGACCAGGGTGTAGAAAATGCCTGCGGCAATGCCGGCAATCCACCGCTTGGATGGGTCTTCATGCGCCTGCGGGCCAGTGCAGATGGCAGCGGTGATGGCGGCAATGTTGAAGGCGTGCGAACCGAATGGAGCCATCAGCAGGGAGCCAAGTCCGGTCATGGCGACGATGGGGTTGGCACTGGTTTGAAAGCCATCGTTGCGCAGCACCAGCATGCCGGGCATGTACTGGCCCGTCAGGGTGATGAGAAACAGCGGCAACGCCACACTCAGCAGTGCGTTGACAGAAAAAGCGGGCATGGTGAAGACCGGTGCGGCCAGCGTCAGTGACAGCCCCGACAGATCGATACGCTCTTGAACCAGCAGGAAAACCAGCCCCAGCAACAAAATACCCACCACCGCATAGCGTGCGCAAAAGCGTTTGAGCACCACATAGGCAACGATTAACAGCCCGGCCAGCAGCGGCTCTAGGCTCATGCCGCCGAAGGCTTTGATTCCGAATTGCAGCAAGATACCTGCCAGCAGCCCCGCCGCCACGCCCGGCGGTATCAGGCGAATGACCCGGTCAAACCAGCCTGACAGGCCCAGCACCACGAAGGCGGCCCCGCAGATCAGGTAGGCACCAACCGCTTGTGCGTAAGGCACGCTCGCCAGTGCTGTGACCAGAAACGCCGCCGCTGGTGTGGACCAGGCGGTGATGATCGGCTCGCGAGACATCCAGCTCAGGATGATCCCCGTTACCCCCACACCAATGGAAATTGACCACACCCACGATGCCGTCAGCTCCGCGCTGAGGCCGGCCACCTTGGCTGCCTGGAACACCAAAATGAAAGTACCACCGTAGTTGACGATGACTGAGATCAGGCCCGCCACGACGGGATGGGTGAAATCGTTCCAGCGAAACGACGAAGGTAAAGAAGCAGATGGCATGGCCTGTGTAAGCGTGTGCTGAGTGGATGGGGAAATGCATTTGTAGCTTTAAAATGGCCTGATGTTCCCCGCCATTTTTTTAATGAGATACCGGCCAATTGTTCAAACACGCGCAACTTGAATCCGTCAAAGCCTGGATGGGCGACCCTGCACACGGCGCTTTGCCACTGCATGCGCGTGTGCAACGTGCCATTCGCCAGTTAATCCTCGACGGTGCGCTGGATGTGGGAAGACCATTGCCCGCATCACGCGCGCTGGCAAAGTCGCTGGAGGTTTCGCGCGATACGGTCGAGTCGGCCTACAGCCAGTTGCACGCGGAAGGCTTCATCGAGCGGCGTGTGGGCAGCGGCAGTTTCGTATCGGAGCGGGTGCAACGCCTGCCGGGGCGCGGCAAGCGCAGGAACAAGGATGTGGGCCACAAGGAGACCCCGCGCCTGAGCCAGCGCGGCCAGGCCATGTTTCAGGATGGGGGCGTGCGTGACTTTCTGGCGCCGCGCCCGTTCGCGCCCGGTGTGCCCGAGACACGCAATTTCCCGCTCTCTACCTGGGAGCGGCTGGAGCGGCAGGTGCTCAAGGAATACGGCACGCAAGCCCTGCTGCACAGCCCGCCGCAGGGAATGGAGCCACTGCGCCGGGCCATTGCCGATTACGTCAATCTAGAGCGGGGGGCATGTGCCACAGCCGAGCGCGTGCTGGTGCTGACCAGCTCACAGCAGGCTTTGACCCTGTGCGCCAGCGTGCTGCTGGATGCAGGCGAGCGCATCTTCATTGAAGACCCCGTCTACCACGGCGCACGCAAAGCGTTCGATGCAGCCGGGCTGCAATGCGTGCCGGTGCCACTGGATGCCGATGGCCTGCAGGTGGAGCATCTGCTTGAGGCGACGCAAGAGCTTGGTGAGGCGGCCCGCGCTGTATTCCTGACGCCGTCGCACCAGTTCCCCACCGGGGCAACACTGTCGCTGGACCGGCGGCTGGCCATCATCGAATGGGCCAGGCAGCACCACAGCTGGATCATCGAAGACGACTATGACAGCGAGTTTCACTACGCGGGCAAACCCACCGCCTGCGTGCAGGGTCTCGATCCGCATGACCGGACAATCTACATTGGCACCTTCACCAAATCACTGTTTCCCGGGCTGCGCATCGGTTATATGGTGCTGCCGCCGTCGCTGGTCGCGCCCATGACGGTGGCCCGCACGCTGCTGGATGGACACAGCGCACCGATTCCGCAACTGACTCTGGCACGCTTCATTGAAGGCGGCCACTTTGGTGCCCACGTGCGCACCATGCGCGCCGTTTATGCCGAGCGCCGCGATGTGCTGGCAAGGCTGATTGGCGAGCATCTGGCAGATTTTGTGGAACCACATGTGCCGTCAGGGGGCATGCAGATGCCCTGCGTATTCATCCGCGACATTCCCGAGCGAGAGGCGGTAGAGGCCGCACATCGGGCTGGTATCGACTTACTGGGCCTGACAGCGTTGCACGCATCGAGCCGGCACCAAGCGGGCTTTCTCATGGGGTTTGCCGCCCATGCGCCACACGAGCTAGAAACCGCAGTAAAGAAGCTGGCGAACGTGCTGCTCAAGTTGTGCCCCTAGGCCCCTAGCGCCCCGTTGGACCCTACTGGCACCTACTGGCAATGCAGGAGCTGAAAGTGGGTGGCAAGCCATGACACTTGCTTGTGCTGACAAGACTGCTTTGGGGCGTTGCACTGAAAAACCGCATAGGGGGTGGCAGCACTTCATGCGCTGTGATGGCGGACTCTTTTGCTGGGCGGCCACAATCAGCACTCTGGGCAGGCTGAACAGCTCGGTGATGGACTGCTACCAGCCCTGCGCAGACCTCAGGCCTTTATCTCGACCACCTGCTCGAACCCTCCGAAGATCATGCGCTTGCCATCAAAGGGCATGGGAGGATTACCCGGAGAAGAGGGATCCATCCGGGGGTCTTCCATCATTTTTTTCATGGCAGCATCGCGAGTTGCCTTGTCCGGCCATTCGATCCACGAAAAAGCCACCGTCTCCTCTGCCGTAGCTTGAACTGAGCGCCTGAAGTCAGTGACTTTGCCATCGGGCACATCATCGCCCCAGCCCTCAATCACACGCAGTGCGCCCAGCTCGAGGAATATCGGATCCAGTTTGCGAGCATGCTCAATGAACTTTTCTTTGTTGGCCGTGGGAACGGCAATCACAAACCCGTCGATATATGACATGTTTTCACTCCTGCTAAGTTGGCGGGTTGAGATTGATAAAGCGCCGCCACCCAATGCCCGCTCGATCAGCTGCTGCGCTGCGCACAGCGTAGACCGTTTAAGCGCCCAAGTCACGCTCATGCAATCCACGCAAGCATGGCCTTTACAGATGGTTCGCGAGAACTAGCGCGCGATTTTTAACCGCTACGGCAACGCTGCTTGCGAGCACAAAGTCAGGTGTGCTTGCCTGCCGCTTCTGGCACCTGTGTGAGTTCGGCGCGCATCGCAACCAAGGCCGTTGCAATTGCTCACACGACCCGAATGGCTGCTATCTGTGACAAGAACGAACAGGGAGCTTTCAGCCATGTGCAGCCATTGCACCTGCAGCTGCCTCTACGGCAGATTCAAGGCTATTCGGCAGCTTTTGGAGTGTTGCGAAAACTAATAGCCATCCGGTTGTAAGCGTTCATAAGGCTAATAGCCACGGTCAAATCAACCAGCTCTTTTTCGGTAAAAACAGCTTTAGCCTGTGAGTAGTCTTCATCGGGCACCCCTGTCTGGTCAACCTTGGTCACTGATTCAGCCCATGCAAGGGCGGCCCTCTCACGGATATCAAAAAGCTTACCTGCTTCTCTCCACGCCTGAACCAATGCCAGCTTCTCGACCTTCACCCCCTTAGCGAGCAAGTCGCGGGTGTGCATGTCCAGGCAAAAGGCGCAGTTGTTGATTTGCGAGACTCGTAGATAGACCAACTCCACCAACTCGGGCGGTAAGCCGCTTTTCATCACATAGCCATAGACACCGGCCAGCGCAGCAGATGCGCCTGGTGCAACAGTGTTGTAGTCAATTCTTGCTGTCATATTTACTCCTATCAAGACAAGATAAGCCAAGGACAAACTCCTGACTGATCACAAAAATTAGTCCATGTTGTTGCATGGGCCCATTGGGGTGAAAAGTGCCGTGGGTCGACAGCACCTGTCCATGCCGAGTGATAGCGAACTTTCACCAACCCTTCAACTGCACGGCAGCCACTGTCTGGTGCTCAGCCTCAGTGCGGAACGTCACTGATCTTTCGTTTTAAGGCTTTCATAAGTCATTGTTTTTCTTGAACGACCATAAAAAGTGCGTCATTGGACTTTCGTCGAGTGCGTCACTGATCTTTCGTTTTTTCCGATTTTGCGTCACTGAACTTTCGTTCGTGACGGGTTTCTCCTCTGAAGAGCGTCGTTTTAGGGGCACTAGCTTGTGGCACGCTAGTGGCCTAATTGCGAAAGCTATAGACCAGCATTACGAGGGCAGATTCTTCTGTCACCACTTCTTCATAACCCTGTCCTTTGGAAGAAGCACTTCGAAATGGTGGTTGGATTACTCAGGCTTTTGATTCTTAAAGGGACAGTGACACTTATTTGTCGCATCCCAAGGCGGATAAAAAATTTTTGGGAGAGGTAATGGACTTGTTTCATGTACTTGTTGCTCTTGAACACGAAGGGAGCATCAAGATCATGCGTTCGGGGAAGAACACGGACTACCGCACGCTTAACGCAAATGGATATTGGGTACCAACAAGTGGAGGGGCAAAGCTCAGTGTCCCTGTTTTGGCATGGCCAACAACTGCTGAAGGAACCGCTTTAGCAAAGCAAGCAGTTGACATTGCAAACCAGCACCGCGCAACAAAAGTGTCATTGAGCCAAGTTGGAGGCTCGTGCTGGCGGATGGGAAAAAACATTATTTGCTTCGATCCGGCCCTGCACTCAGCAGCTCTGAGAGGACATGCGGTTACTTACAACACTAAGTCGATGCAAGTTGAAGCAGCTCGTGTGAAATGCTTGCTAGCCGCTTATATCGTTAGAACGGTTTACCACGCAAAGCTTTCAGCAGAGGCTAAGGCTTGGAGTCATGTCGAATTGAAGAAGCGTGACATGACGGGATCTTGGTTTTCGCTGGCTCAGTACCTCACCGGGAAAAAGGCAGCATCGACTATTGCCGCCATTGAGTCCGGCGAAGCATCGATAGAGCTATCAGGGATGCCCACACTATCGTTACTAGAGCTGAAAGAGGCAGTTGGTTGGGCTAATGAAATAGGCAGTCCCTGAAGCACTACAACGCACTTGCAAGAACGACTGTCAGTGGCATGCAAACTCGTAGAGCGCGCAAAATCGGTTGCCCAAGCATCAGGATTCATGTCTGCTTTGCAACGGTTGCTGCCATCCATGGTCTCCTCGCGAGCGTTC
>Ga0308157_10009823_pt1 | contig 10515 bp, 2 predicted proteins | sample PhyBR1_FD_201035 | JGI IMG/M metagenome (GOLD analysis project Ga0308157, IMG submission 201035) | Phyllosphere microbial communities from UC Gill Tract Community Farm, Albany, California, United States - DLSLB.R1 | ecosystem: Host-associated > Plants > Phyllosphere > Unclassified | place: USA... | reverse complement strand
AAACAGTTAATATGAACAACCAGAAACGTTTATTTCTTTTAGATGCCTACGCGCTTATTTTTCGTGGGTATTATGCTTTTATAAAAAATCCCCGCATTAACTCAAAAGGGTTAGATACATCGGCAGTTATGGGTTTTATGAACTCGTTAATGGATGTGATAAAACGCGAACGTCCCGATTATTTGGCAGTTGCTTTTGATAAGGATGGAAGCCAGGCACGATGCGAAATTTACCCGGAATACAAGGCAAACCGCGATGAAACACCCGAAGCTATTAAGATTTCGATACCTTATATTAAAGAGATTTTAACCGCTATGCACATTCCGATTATTGAAGTTCCGGGAATTGAAGCCGACGATTTAATTGGAACTTTATCTAAAAAAGCAGAAAAAGAAGGTTTTCAGGTTTTCATGGTAACGCCCGATAAAGATTACGCACAGCTGGTTTCCGAAAATATTTTTATGTACCGCCCAGCGCGTATGGGCAACGGCATAGAAATTTGGGGAGTGAAAGAAGTGCAGGAAAAATTCGAAATTAACGATCCGTTACAAGTAATTGATTTCTTAGGAATGATGGGCGATGCTGTTGATAATATCCCAGGATTACCGGGCGTTGGCGAGAAAACAGCGAAGAAATTGTTGGCAGAATTCGGTTCAATGGAAAACTTGTTGGAAAATACCGATAAGTTAAAAGGAAAAATGCGCGAGAAGATCGAAGCTAATAAAGAAATTGGTTTGCTATCAAAAGAACTGGCGCGTATCTTTTTAGATTGTCCGGTAGAATTTGAAGAAGAATTTTTCAGATTAGATAAACCAGATGTCGCAAAAACCGAAGCTATTTTTCAAGAACTGGAATTCCGCAGAATGAAAGAACAGTTCGATAAAATTTTTGCAGACGAAGTTGTAATGACACAGCCAACACCAATTGGCAAGCAACCTGTGAAGAGTATCGATCAGTTTTCGCTTTTTGAAACAGGCGATACCGAAATTAAAATTACCGACGAAGGTTATTATAAAACGCTATCGAACACCGATCATTTTTATCAGTTGGTTCAAGGAAAATTCGCTGTACAGTTATTCGTAAAAACTTTGTTGGAACAAACCGAAGTTTGTTTTGATACCGAAACAACCAGCATTGATGCTAATTTGGCAGAATTGGTTGGTATGTCGTTTTCCTACGCAAAAGGTTCGGCATATTACATTCCGTTCCCTGAAAATCAAGACGAAGCACAAGAGCTGGTCGAATTGTTCCGTCCGTTTTTAGAGAATGATCAAATTATAAAAATCGGTCAGAATTTAAAATACGATATTAAAGTTCTTAAAAATTACAACGTAGAAGTTAAAGGCTTTTTGTTTGATACCATGATTGCGCATTATTTGATCAACCCAGATATGCGTCATAATATGGATGTTTTAGCAGAAACCTATTTACAATATCAGCCAAAATCGATCGAAGAATTAATCGGTAAAAAAGGCAAAGGTCAAAGATCTATGCGCGATGTTTCGGTAGAAGATGTAAAAGAATATGCAGGTGAAGATGCCGATGTTACCTATCAGCTGAAAGAGGTTTTCGCTCCGAAGTTAGATCAAAGTAAAACAAGAGAATTATTCAATGAGATCGAAAGCCCGTTAGTTTCTGTTTTAGCCGAAATGGAATCGGAAGGAATCAAATTAGATGTTGATTATCTTAAAACACTTTCGGTAGAATTATCATCAGAAGCACAAAATCTTCAAGCAAAAATATTTGAAACAGCCGGAGAAGAATTCAATCTGGCATCGCCAAAACAATTGGGAATCATCCTTTTTGAAAAGCTTAAAATTGGTTCAGGGAAAATAAAGAAAACCAAAACCGGGCAATATGCAACAGGCGAAGAAGTGTTGAGCGATTTGGCAAAAGACAACGAAATTGTTCGCGATATTTTAGAATGGCGCCAAATTGTTAAACTGCAAAACACGTATGTTGATGCATTGCCAACACAGATAAATCCTAAGACGGGTCGCATACATACAGATTATATGCAGGCAGTTGCAGCTACGGGACGTTTGAGTTCTAACAATCCGAACCTGCAGAATATCCCGATTCGTACAGAACGCGGACAAAAAGTTCGTAGAGCATTTATTGCCAGAGATGAAAATCATGTGTTGGTTTCTGCCGATTATTCGCAGATTGAACTGCGTATTATTGCCGCTTTAAGCGAAGAGCCAAACATGATTGAATCTTTTAAAAAGCAAGAAGATATTCATAAATCTACAGCTGCAAAAGTTTTTAATGTAGCGTTAAATGAGGTTACGCGCGAACAGCGTAGCAATGCTAAAACGGTGAATTTTGGAATTATTTACGGAGTTTCGGCTTTTGGTTTAAGTCAGCAGACAAGTTTAAATCGTGCCGAAAGTAAAGAGTTGATTGATGCTTATTACGCAACGTATCCAAAATTGCGCGAATATATTAACACGCAAATTGAATTTGCGCGTGAATATGGTTATGTGCAAACAGTTTCGGGGCGTCGCAGGTATTTAAAAGATATCAATTCGCAAAACGCTGTGGTTCGTGGCGGTGCGGAACGTAATGCGGTGAATGCGCCTATACAAGGATCAGCTGCCGATATCATTAAAATTGCAATGATCAATATTCACAACCGATTGATAAAAGAAAACTTAGAAACAAAAATGTTGTTGCAAGTGCACGATGAATTGGTGTTTGATGTTCCAAAAACTGAATTAGAAAAAGTAAAACCGATTATTAAAGAAGAAATGGAAAACGCTTTTCAGTTATCCGTTCCTTTAGAAGTTGAAATAGGCGAGGGTACAAATTGGTTAGATGCGCATTAACATGCTATTTTGATGTTATATCGTGATATTTTTTGTTAAATATTGTTAAAATTATTATGTTTGATAAAATTTAGAAAAAATATCATGAACTATTACTTAAAAGTTTTACAGAATTATGCTGTTTTTAACGGCAGAGCAAGAAGATCAGAATACTGGTGGTTCTTTTTAATTAATGTGGCTATTTCTTATGGCTTTCAAATTTTAGCAGCTGTAACAGAAGTTAGTGCTTTCAGTATGATTGGTGGATTGTATTCACTTGCTGTATTGCTACCTGGAATTGGTGTTGCTATTAGAAGAATGCACGATGTTGGCAAAAGCGGTTGGTTTATTTTAATACCAATTTATAACCTGATATTAGCCTTTACAGAAGGCGATAAAGGTCCAAACGAATACGGTGAAGATCCAAAAGCAAATATGTAATATAATGTTGAAGTAAGAAAGGCGGTTCGTGAGAGCTGCCTTTTTTTATTGTTTTTTTTTGTATTTAGAAAGATAAAAAGCCGCTCATTTGAGCGGCTTTTACTTAGAATTAAAACTGAATTATTTCTTTACAATTTTTACAAACTGACTGTTTTCTTTTGTTTTAATATTCAGCATATAAGTTCCTGCACTTAAACTGCTAAAATCTAACTGAACAGTCTGATTGTCAAAATCACGTTTGATAACCATTCTTCCGTTTAAATCAAACACTTCTACATTTGTAATAACATCTGTGTAAGTAATTGTTAAAAGATCATTCACCGGGTTAGGGTAATATTTCAATTTGCTTAAATCAAAATCATTCACACCTAAAACAATAATTGTTTCAATTGGTGTTGGTAAGCTCGGACATCCGTTTACACCGATAATTACTGCATAATACGTTGTTCCGTTAACCAAAGGCATATCCTGATTTAAAGGATTAACTCCGTTCAATGCATCATCATAAGTAATATACCAGATCACATTAGGTTCGCCCATTATCAGATTGCTTATTTCGGCATAATCTGGGAATGTTTGTGGCGAAGCACCTGTTGGACTTTCGGGTCTGCTGTTAATGGTAACCTGTACTTGTGTACGTGCAGATTCACATCCGTCTTCAACTCTGGTTACAAAGTAGTATCCACTGATTAGAACATCGGTCAATGGTAATTCGGTAGTAGAACTACTGTTGATGAACCATTTGTGCGATATACCTGATGGTTCTGGAATGTTTAAATCTGCCACTGTTGATCCTTCACATAATGTAAATGGAGCTACAGCCGGAGCTGCCGTGTTTGTTACACGTACGGCTACCGGAATTTTTGGAGATATACAATTACCTTCTTGTTGAGCCAGATAATAAGTTCCGTTTACCAATACATCTGTAGGCTGTAACGGAGTGGTTGATGTAGCATGGCTATACCAAAGTGCAATAGCATTAGGTAGAATGTTTGCCGATAATTGTGCCACTGTGCCACTGCCACAAATATACTGAATGCCTGCTGTTGGTGCTGGAACAGTACTTTGAGCACTTGATACGGTTATTGGAACACGTACAGATTCACAATTGTTTAATTTCTGTGATACATAATAAGTTCCGCTGACAATAGAATCTGTATTTGGTATTGGTGTTTGTGATGTTGCAGACGGATACCATAACAGTTCTGATCCACTTATCTGATTTAGATCGATACTTCCATAAGTTAAATCTCCACATACGGTAATTGTTTGCGATGTTAAAGCAGGAAGTGCTGTTGTGTTGATACTTACCAACACCGCGATTCTTCCCGATTCGCAATTTCCTAATTGTTGTGCTGCATAATAGGTAGTATTATCTACTAGTACATGTGTACTTGGTAAAATAATTGTAGAAGTTGCACTATCATACCAGTTTATTTGCGATCCGTTTACACCTGTTGCGGTTAAATCGGCGATGGTTCCAGTGCCACAAATTACCTGAGTAAATGTTGCTGTTGGTAAACCTAATGGTGTAATAGTAGCTGTAAACGGAATACGTACCGATTTACATAAACCTAAAGCCACTTCTACATAATAAGTACCTGTCTGAGAAATAGTAGTTATAGGTGTAGTTCCCGTTGCAGTGTCATAAAAAGTTAATGTAGCACCCTGATGTCCTGTTACAACTACATCGGTTACAGGTGTGGTGTCACAAAATGTTTGACCTTGAACAATAGGCGTTCCTACATCTGCAACATTAATGGTGTAATCTACACTTGTTGCGCAACCACCTGGCGCAGTAAGTAATGCCGTGTAAACCGTTGTTCCGCCTAAACTTTGTATGGTGTAAACCGTTAAAGCATTTGTTCCAACAGTGTATGGAATTGTTGCAGCAGCATCTAAATATAGGTTTGCAGCAGGTGACCAGCTTACTTTTGATTGTTCTAAACCGAATCTTAAATCAAGACGATCTGTTGTTCTTGTTCCACTTACAGGATCTGTATCGGTAGAGCTAGAACCATGCAATCCAACATTGTTACCTGTAACAGGTGTAAAATAGGTTTCTGCATTATTGCCACCACCTATTCCTTCTTGTGTGATCTGAACAATGATGTTTGATTGACCATCCCAATAGAAAGGGGTGTTTAACACCATATTCTGAATACCCTGAAAAGTATGGGTATGTGTTGCTGCGGAATAAACAGTATGAAAGTTTCCTGTAACAAAATTATTGTTCGGGAAAGTTGTATTTGCAGTCAACATCATTTTTATGGTATAATTGTCATTAGTCAAACTCGCTCCAGAATTTATGGTCTCGAAAGCCAACTCGGTAATATATCCTGAAGTTGTTAAACCTTGTGCCAATAATTCGGCAGCACTGTAAATATACTGTTGTTTAGAAAATTCTGCACTTTGTACAAAAGCCGAAACTTCACTTGTTGGTGCGGTAGTTGTTGCTAAATTACCAATTGTAATTGTGCTTAGTACATCTTCCAATACGTTAAGTTCGGTAACAGTGTTTTTACATACATCGTGAACGGTTGCTAAATTAGGATTTGGCTCTGGTTTGATACCCGAAGTAACCAAAACTGTCTTTATGTGCTCACAAATTCCGTTTGATTGGCTTGCGACTAAAGTATATTCCTGTTCTTGGTTGGTGCTGAATGTCCACCCATTTACTTCATCGCCACTAACTCCTGCGCTAGGTGTCCATACAAATGTATCATAACCGCCTAAATTGGTTGTTATGGTTACAGCATTAGTTACATCGCCTTCACATGAAATAATTTTATCTGTTGATAATTCAAAAGCAGGTTTAGGTGATATGGTAATAGGAACTTCAATTCTTGGAGTTGTACAGCCACCACCGCCAATTTGCCAGTTGTAAAACATGTAATAGTAAGAAGTACTAAAAGTGTTGCCTGTAATTGCAATCTGACCAGGGATGCTATATGGATATACTCCTCCACTACCATTTCTCCATGTTCCGACAGATGAACCAAAGTTCATTTGATAATTTCCTGGTGGCAATGTAGCCATGATAGGAACAGTCTGCGGATTTGTTTCTCCTGTGACAGTAACTACATCATTATGCGTATGAACTATAGTTTGTGTTCCAGCATCTCTAATTACAATACTAAAATTATTTCCCATTGCTGAAGGTTGAAAAAACATATCAACAGCACTAATAGTAGTGTTGCTATATACTTCAAAATTTAACCATTGAGCGGTAGAATTCCAAGTTGAGTAGCTTCCTATTGATAAATCTGTAGGTCCAAGACTAACCGAATTTGAAATAGTATCACCTGCAGTAACCCAATAACTGGTGTTTGTAGATAAAGATGGAGTTGTAAATGTTGGACCGGTGTGTACCAAGTTTCCGTCTTCTTCGGCATCAAACCATTGAACGATTCCTGCATCAAAAATAGCCGTTAGATCTACCGGACCATAACCGCAGATTACAGCTGATGGAGCAACAATTAAATCAGGATAATCACATGATGTTTGCAGATCTCCGCCATAAGTCCAAATACTTTCATCTGTCGCAGAACAAATAACTCTTACATAAACGCTGTATCTGGTGGTAGGGTTTAATCCTGTGGCATTTATAGATGTAACGCCAGGGGCTGTGGTACCAACGAAATCGGCACCTGGATCACCCGGATTACCAGATTCGCGTACTTCAACTTGATAAGAAATACCACTAACATTCATAAGATCTGTCCAGCTTATGGTTGCTCCGTCTTTAAGAACTCTACTAATTGTTATGTTGTTCGATAAAACTGGTTTACAATTAGGGGCGTCTTCGTAATAAACATCATCAATATGTACAGTTCCAATTGTTGTGCCGCCATTGTGCGGTAAATTGAAACCAAAATAATCATCGGTTGTTTGTGGAAGATATATAGTGTATTCCTGATAGGTTGTGCCGCTAATTAATATTGTATCTAACACAGTAAAATTAGCTGCGGATGTAGTGCCGTTAGATGTGAATACTTCTAAAATATCAGGAGATGCAGTTGTGCCTCTCGCAGAAAAGCGTATTTGCTTTACCCAATTACCATTTCCAAGATTGTCTGTTTCTGGTGAAATCAATCTTAAGTTTTGTCCTTGGTTAGCAACAGTATTACTACGGTATAACCTATACGAGTTACTCGGTGATTGCGCATTTGTTGCGTTTACAAATCCGTAACCTGTTGTAACTACTTCGTCAACATAACTCCAGCAATACGGAAAATTATTATTTGATGCAGTACCTGTTTCGGTGGTATCAAAACTTTCATAGAAATTGCCGGTAACAATACCACATAAAGTGTAAAATGTTAATGGGAAAGCAGTCCAAATTCCATTAGTAGATCCACAAATACTTCGTACATATACAACGTATTGTGTAGCAGGATCCAAACCAGTTATATTTACAGAAGTTCCTGTAACCGTACCGCTTGTTTCTAAACCAACTGTTCCAGAACCAGCATCGCCAGAAGTACGTATCTCGTATTCATAACCAGTTACTCCAGTTGCTAAAGAAGCGTCCCATGATATGGTTGCTGTGTTTCCTGTAATAGCGCTTGCATCTATATTCATTGGAAAAATACAAGGCGATAAATCTTCGTAGTAAACATCGTCTATTACTACCGATGATGCAGCTGTAAGACCATTATATGCCATTCTAAAAGCAAAATAATCATTAGTTGTTGCCGGTAATGGAATAATGTATTCTTGATAAGCAGTATCGTCTTTATATATTGTTGCTATTACCGTAGCATTTGCAGTTGTGGTATTATCTGCTAACGATAGTATTTCTAATTTGTTGGTATAGCTTGTTAAATAAGATCTAACAGAAAAACGCAACTGTTTTGTGCCGTTTCCAAGATTACTTGTTTCTGGTGAAATTAAAACAAGATCTTGAGTAGCATTGGCGGTAGAATTTGTTCTGTATAATCTGAAAGATTGTGTTGGTGATTGCGCATAGGTAGCACTATTTAAAACATATCCATAGCCTGTTGAAGTGACATCGTCTATATAACTCCAACAATTAGGGTAGGTGGCATTAGAGGTAGTTCCTGCAGTTGTTGTGTCGAAGTTTTCATAGAAGTTTCCGGTAATAACTCCGCACAAGGTATTAAAAATCTGTGAAACAGGATTCCAGATTCCTTCTGTAGTTCCACATATACTGCGTGTATATACGGTATATTCTACCGAAGGTGATAAACCTGTTACAGTGGTTGACGTGCCTGTAACTATACCCGTTGCACCCAATCCGGTTGTTCCTGATCCTGGTGCGCCGGAAGAACGAACTTCGTATTCGTAACCTGTAACGCTGGTTGAAACAGATGCTGTCCAAGACAAATCGGCACCTGTTTGGGTTATGTTACCTATTGTTAAAGCAGTAGGAAAAAAACAGTCTGCCAGATCTTCGTAATAAATATCATCTAAATGAACGGTAGATATTGCTGTTGCTCCGTTATGCGCCAATCTAAAGCCAAAATAATCGTCAGTAGTTGTAGGCAATGGAATAATATATTCCTGATATGTTAAATAATCAACATTAATGGTTCGTATTACAGTAAAGGTGGCATTTGCATCATCTCCGTTTGCTGTAACTATCTCTAAATTGTTCAAATTCGTAGCTGTGCCGGCACGAACAGAAAAACGTAATTGCTTGGTACCGTTACCTAAATTATTGGTTTGGGGAGAAATTAAAATTAAATTCTGTCCTTGGTTTGCGGTAGTATTAGATTTATATAAACGGTACGAATTACTTCCCGATTGTGCATTTGTGGCATTCACATAACCATAGCCGGTGGTTGTAACTTCATCAACATAACTCCAGCAGTTGGGAAAGTTGTTGTTAGATGTTGTTCCTGTAGCGGTTGTATCAAATCCTTCGTAAAAATTAGCCGTTACAACACCGCATAATGTTTGAAACGATGTAGCGTTTGGATTCCATCTTCCTGTAGATGTAGTTCCACACATACTTCGAACATAAACAGTATAGTTGACCGATGCAGATAAGCCTGTAATATTAGCAGTAAGAGCTGTTGTTGTACCTGTGGCTGCCAAGCCGTTTGATCCTGAACCTGGAGCTCCGCTTGATCGTACCTCGTATTCATAACCTGTAACATTTGGATCTATTGATGCTGTCCATGAAATGGTAGCGGTATTTTGGGTAATTGCAGAAACAACAGCATTTGTAGGGAAAAAACAAGCTTCTAAATCTTCATAAAAAATATCGTCAATTGAGACAGAAGAAGCGGTAGTCACTCCATTATATGCTAATCTAAATGCAAAATAATCATCAGTTGTTTGTGGCAGAGATACAATGTATTCAAGATAATTATTTTGATCTGGATAAAATGTTGCCAATACAGTAGCTCCTGTTGTTGAGGTAGCACTTGGTAACGACAGTATTTCAAGTTTGTTTACATAATTTGTTGTGCTGTAAGAACGAGCGTAAAAACGAAGTTGCTTTGTGCCATTACCTAAATTTGTAGTTTCTGGAGAAATTAAAACTAATTCTTGAGACTGATTGGCTGTTGTGTTGGTTCTGTACATTCGTACGTAGTTTGAACCTGAACGCGGACCGCCTGTAGCAAGGTCATAATTGTAAAGATATCCCGATGTTACAACATCGTCTATAAAACTCCAGCATGATGGTAAGGAAGGTATGCTGGTGGTTCCTGTAGGTGTAGTGTCAAAATTTTCACTAAAGTTTCCTGCTATTGCAGTACAGGCGGGTTGTGCATGCGTTTCAATAAACGCTAATAACGCCAAAATTAAGAAGGCTTTGGGCAAAAGCCAGCTAATCTGACGTTGAAAAAGGGTAAGTTTCTTTTTCATTTTTGTTAGATTATATGTTGTTAGTATCTATAAAAATATTACATTTAATTTATAAAAATGAGTAAAAATGTGATTTTTCTGTTTTTTAACATTAAAAACGATATGTTTAGTGATATTTTCGTAATTAAGTGTGGTTTTAGAAAAATATATTTATTGATTATTAATTGCTTTATGTTTTACAAGTTATAAGATGTTAAATATTTTTTTGAGTTTGCACTCACCGAAAATATCTAAAGCAATTATGAAGCTTTACTTTAATTATTAATGAAGTTGCCTAAATATTCAAAGTACAAGACAAATCAAAAATAAAACAAACAAATTTGTATAGTAAAATAAATTGTTTAATTTTGCACTCCCTTTATTGGGAATGGAATGTTTAATTAAAATTAATTTATTGTGGAAAGTTTAAGCTACAAGACAGTATCAG
>Ga0308157_10009822_pt1 | contig 10515 bp, 5 predicted proteins | sample PhyBR1_FD_201035 | JGI IMG/M metagenome (GOLD analysis project Ga0308157, IMG submission 201035) | Phyllosphere microbial communities from UC Gill Tract Community Farm, Albany, California, United States - DLSLB.R1 | ecosystem: Host-associated > Plants > Phyllosphere > Unclassified | place: USA... | reverse complement strand
ATTCAAATTTTCATATCTTTATTCTAATGAATAAGGTAATGAAATATCCAATTTATCCCATTACATTTTCTTATGTTAGTGGGATTTTTTGTGGCTTTTATTTTAAGCTTCCAAATGCTGTTGTGCTTTCGGTTGCCGTTTTGTCTTTCGTGGCGTTAGTTTCTCTTTATATTTTACAGCGAAATAAAGGTTTTAACCGCAAGTTGAATGTTTTAACGATTCTGGCTGTCTTTGTTGCTTTTTCGTCACTTGGATTTCTATCGTACAGTTTTAATAACAAGCCTGTAATTATCGATAATTTAAATGAAAAGGAATTTACCATAAAAGTTACCGATGTTTTAAAATCAAACACTTATTCGCACCGAATGTATGCCGATTTGGTTTCTGAGAAACAAGAACCTAAAGTTTTGGTTACCTTTTCTAATAATGCGCCAGTTCCTAAAGTAGGAAACGTTTATAAGTTGGTAGGAACCATTAAGAAAGTGCCCCAACCAAGAAACCTTTACGATTTTAATTACAGCGAATATTTACGATTAAAGAATATTCATTATCAGTTAACATCATACGACGAACCTTTTAAAATTACCGAAGAAAAATCTTTTCAATCGGTAATTGTCAGCGGAAGAGATTATCTTACCACACAGTTTTCTAAATTAGGATATTCAGAGAAAACGCAAGGCTTTATTCAGGCTTTACTTTTTGGAATTAAAACCAATTTGAACGATGAAATTCAGCAACAGTTTAAAGATTTCGGGATTTTACATGTGCTCGCAGTATCGGGAATGCACGTCGTATTATTATTCTCTACCATTTCGTATGTTTTAAGAAAATTGCGAGTTTCAAAAAGTGCTATAACTGTAATCTTGATTGTTTTTCTATTGATCTTCAGCTTAATGGCTGGTTTTTCAGGATCGGTAGTTCGTGCTTCTCTAATGTGTTTAATGACAATTGTGGGAACTTTAGCCGGAAGACGAATTCATACTATCAATCTTTTGGTGGGAAGCATGCTGTTAATTCTGCTTTTTGATCCTAATTATTTGTTCGATGTCGGTTTTCAGTTGAGCTATCTTGCGGTATTTGCTATTGTGTTTTGTTATCCGGTTGTTCAACATTATTTTACGTTTAAAAATTGGATTTTAAACTATTTTGGTCAACTCGTAGGTGTTTCTTTGATTGCGCAATTAGGCGTTTTACCATTAAGTATTTATTATTTTAAGCAGATTCCGTTATTATTTTTAGTAGGAAATATCATTGCGATTCCAATAACATCATTTTTGCTTTGTGCTTGGTTTTTACAGATGCTTTTAAGTTTGATTTCAGTAAAGTTTTTTGCTCTTGCAACACCTTTTTTTAGCTGGATTAGTACTTTTTGTTTTGACAGTTTAAGCAGATTATCGGATTATTTTTCCACTAAAACGATTGATTATCATATCACGATTTTACAGACAATCTTGGCTTTATTAATGATTTTTACCGTATTCTGGTTCTTTCGTAAAAAGCAACTTTATAAAGTATATGTTTTCCTTTCGATCTTAGTTTTGTTTCAATTGATAACTTTAGAAAATTTAATCGAAAATAAAAGTAAACAGGAAGTTGTGGTAATGAGTGATGCAGACAATGTGTTTATCATCAATAGAGTAGGAGATCGTATCCATCAAATTGGTAAAGCAAATAAATATACGTTGCAAAGCCTGAAAAATTACGAACTTCACACAAATTCTAAAGTCACAACTCTTGATTCGTTGCAAAATTCTTTTGTATTGAACGGTAAAAAATGGTTGGTAATTGATAGTTTGGAAGTGTATCCGAAAAAGCAGTTTGATTATGTAGTTTTATATCAGAATCCAAAAATCAATTTAGATAGATTGATGCACGATGTTCAACCCAAAATGATTTTGCTTCACAACGGCAATTATCAATATTTGGTTGATGAATATGCAGAATACTTTAAGAAAAGAAAAATCCCTTACCACGATATGCGTACTAAGGGAAGTTATGTTGTTGATTATAGTTCAGGTAATAATTGATCTGGTGTTTTGTAACCAACGATTCCTTTTGTTATTTTTCCTTCTGAATCGATAACAGCCATTGTTGGATACCCTGGAACTTGTAAGTAACTTGTGAACTGATGCATTCCGTTTCTAGAACTTTTACGAGCTTCCTGATAATCTGGATTTTTGTATAATTTTCCGCCAAACTGAAATTCGTCGTTACCTTCTGCATTAAATTTTACGGCATTGTATTTTTCGTTAATTGCTTTTACAACCTTTGCGTCAGAAAATGTGTTTTTATCCAAAGCTTTACAAGGTCCGCACCAAACGGTGTAAATATCAATAAAAATAGGTTTTTTGTTCTTTTTTTGTGCGGTAAGGGCATCTTTCATGCTCATCCACTTAATCTCTTGAGCCTGGCTAACAAAACAAGCCATAGTAAATAATACTAATAATATGCTTTTTTTCATTTTTTAAAAATTAATACGTAAATATAAAAAAAATCCGATAGTGCTAAACTATCGGATTTGTTATTTTCAAAAAGCATGCCTTATTTAACACCATGCATTAATTTTTTAAGAACCGGGTTCAACATCATTACCACTAATCCTGCTATAATTGGAACAATTGTAAAGATTAAGAAGAATGTTGAAAGTGAATATTCTTTTGTAATATTATCGATCTGTCCACCTAATAATGCTGCTAGTTTGTTTCCGATAGCAATTGCTAAATACCACATACCAAACATAAAGGCAATCATACGCGCAGGAACCAATTTAGATACATAAGATAACCCAACTGGTGATAAACATAATTCACCAAGGGTGTGGAAAAGGTATGCAAGAATTAACCAGATCATACTAACTTTAATTCCTTCTGCAATACCATGTGAACCATAAGCTAATAAACCAAAACCAATAGCCATAATGATTAATCCCATCCCGTATTTAACTGCTGCAGGTGGATTGAATTTTGAATCCCAAATTTTTGATACAGATGAAGCAAATGCAATAATAAAGAATGAGTTTAATATAGAGAACCAAGTAGGATCAATTTCAGAAGCTTCTTTAGTAAATTCATTATAAAGCATCCAAAGAGCAACTCCCCAAACTCCTAAAAAGGTTATAATAAGTACAATATTTGTAATAGCAGCTTTATTCCACGTTTGTTTTGCCAATAAGAAAAGTACCCATGAAATAAACAATAGCGGAACAACCGTTAATAAGGTGTTTACAATATTAAAAATAGTTAACGATGTACCTTCTAAAGTACGATCTACACTATCACGAGCAAAAAGTACTAATGATGATGCAGCTTGTTCAAAACTCATCCAGAAAAAGATAGTAAAGAAAGCAAAAATAATAACTGCAATCATTCTATCACGGATTACTTTTTCATAGCGAACAAGTCTTGAAATAATTAAACCTATAAATATAAATAAGCCAATAATAACCAAAAGATACATTCCACGAACGGTGTCAAAGCCTAACGAAGAAAGATCAAAGCTTGGTAAAAAATCAATACCTCCAATTACGTATAGCGGTGCATCAAAAGCAAATAATAAACCTACAATTGTTGTAAAAGCAATTAAAATATAATCTAAAGTTGTAAAATGATTTCTTTTACCGTCTTTAACTCTTTCTACATAATCATCGTCAGATTCGCCTTCTTTTTTATTTAAATCTACAACATTCGTTGTGTTTGCTTCTTTTTTAGGAACATCACCAATATTTCCAAATAAAGGTTTAGCTAACCAAAACTGTAAAGTACCTAACCCCATGAAAACAGCGGCTAATCCAAAACCATAGTGCCATCCTATTTCTCTTGCTAGATATCCACAAAGCATCATACCAAAGAATGCACCAGCATTAACACCCATATAGAAAATAGTGTAAGCACCGTCTTTCTTTTCTGGGAATGATTTGTACATTTCTGATAGAATAGAAGTCATATTCGGTTTAAAGAATCCGGTTCCTATTACTAAACATCCAAGTCCAAAATACAATGCTATTTCAGAATCGAAAAACATAATAACGTGTCCCATGGTCATTACAATAGAACCAATAACAACTGCCCAACGATAGCCTATGAATCTGTCGGCAATAATACCGCCAAATATTGGGGTAATGTATAAAAGCATTGCGTAAGTTGAATACAACGCACCCGCATGTTCTGCAGACCAGCCCATACCTGGGTTATTGCCACTTAATGCGGCTGTTAAAAATAGAACAAGTAGAACCCTCATTCCGTAGAAAGAAAATCGTTCCCACATTTCTGTAAAGAAAAGAACGAATAATCCGGCAGGATGTCCTAAAACATTTGATTTAAAAAAATCAGGATTAGCTGTTTCTGTTGCCATTAATATATTTTTATTGTTTTTTATTAAAAGTGTTGAAAGATACTTAATTTATTTAATTTATCAGCTGTGTAAATTAAATTTTCGTTTGTGCTGTTCTTTGGCGACGCTCTAAAGGTCTGATAATTAATCGGTCGTAAATGGTTAACGATACAATAGAAAATATTCCGATTGCCACAATTACAAACCATATTTTGTTAGGATTGTATGTTTCCCACAACATATTGGTCATATCCCAATGGCTCATTCCCAATTTTTGTTCTGCCAAAGTGAAATATTCATTTTTAGAAAAAGGAAAATGCACCTGACTGATATTTATGCTTTTAGAAGTTGCGAAATCGGTGAAAGATTGTTTAACAACAGCCCAATCAATTGTTTCGGCTTTTAGGTTGAACTGCTTTTCAAAGGCTGAAATAGACATGTTCAATGTTTTTGATCCTTCTTCTATAAACTGTTCTTTTGTAACAACTTCGGGCATTTCAATGTTTCTGCCTGCCATTTCTTTCTTCAACAACGATAATTTATCTGACCAAGATTGATATAAACTTCCTGAAATAAAACTTGTTACAAAATAACTTGCCGCTACCGGTAAAAAGTATGTTCCTTGATACAAGCCTTCTTTTCCTTTTGGAGTAATTAATGCGATGAATGAAGATACGGTTGGGCTTGACATCATTTCTCCGATAGCAAAAATCATGGTTCCAATAATAGTAAACCAAACATTGCCCGAGTAAAATGTTAAACCAATACCAATTGTTGCAATTACAGCTCCACGAATTACTGCGTTGATATGACGCATTTTAATTACGAAGAACGAAATGGTAATCTGGAAAAGGATAATCATTAACGAATCAATGTTTGTGAACCATTCCGGTTTTACTTGCCCGTCTTGCGTTAACAAACCTCCTAATGCTGGTAGATTTTCATTCAACCAATTGCTTAATACGGCAGAATTTACCCAGTCTTCTATAAAGTTAGGTAAGGTGTTGAATAATTGATTGAACATGGTCCAGAAACCAATCATTAGCAATAATAAAATTCCCAAGCGAATATCTTTTAATGCTTCAAAAATCCCTAATATTGATTCTTTAATGGCTTCGCCTATCGAATTTTTAGGTTTTTCGACCTTTGGTTCTTTATAAAAAAGTAATAAAATGATCAAATTGATACCAATAACGATCGCTGCTTGGATAAAGATGATTTTCCAACCATAAGTAGTTCGTAATCCCGATGACATTGCCGGACCTATAAATCCACCAATATTAACCATCATGTAAAAAATACCAAAGCCCATTGTTCCTGTAGTTTCGTCGGTATTTCGAGCAACAATTGCCGATGCAACCGGTTTAAAAAACGCCGCACCTACAGCAACCAATAAGAAAACCATATAAACACTCCAATACGTGTTTACTTCGCCTAACAGGTAATAGCCGGAAATCATGATGATATAGGCAATGGTCAATGATACTTTATAGCCGATTCTGTCTGCAATAACGCCAAAAATCAACGGAAGAAAATAAAGTATACCAACAATATTTCCCATGATATTTCCTTTCTGTACGTGATCAAAACCTAAACCACCAGTATCGGTTGACCCTACCAAATAAAGTCCTAAAAGTGTATAAATTCCGTACCAAGCCCAACGTTCCATTAGTTCCATGAAACTGGCAATCCAGAAATTTTTATTAAAAGAGCCTACCGTTTTAAAAATTGAAGGTTTTGTATTGTCTGCCATTTTGTTTTATATAAAAACACAAATTAAAACTAAAAAAACTTAACGTAAAAAAAACAGCCTCTTTTTTAGAGGCTGTAATGTAAAATATTTAAAAAAATGTTAGTTAATACCGTGCATTTTCTTTTTCAACATTGGGTTCATTAAAACTAAAATCAATGCTACTGCCATTGGCATGATCGCAATAATTAAGAAAAATGTTGATAAGGAATATTCTGCTGAAATTTTATCGATCATACCACCCATCATACCTGCTAATTTGTTTGATATAGCCGATGCCAAGAACCAAAAACCAAAAATTAATCCGATAAGTTTCTTAGGAGAAAGTTTACTTACATAAGATAAACCTACTGGTGATAAACATAATTCGCCCATTGTTTGAAAGAAATAAGCTAAAACCAACCAAAGCATACTTACTCTTACCGCTCCGGCAACTGCTCCTTGAGGAATATCTGATGCGCCATAAGCAACCACAACAAAGCTAAATCCGACTAAAAATAATCCTAATGCAAATTTAATTGGTCCTGACGGATTCCAATATTTTTCCCATAATCTACTAAAAGCAGACGCAAACATTACTATAAAAAAGGCATTTAAGATTTGAAACCATGATACCGTAACTTCAGTCTCTAATGCAGTAAATTCTCGTTGAACTTTCCATAAACCTAATATCGCAATTGATAAAAACGATATTGAGGTAAAAAAGATGGTTAAAGGATACTCTTTAAATATTTTTTTAGCTAGTGAGAATAAAACAAATGTTACAACTGCAATAGGGAATATTGTTAGTATGGCATCAATCCATTTAAAGGTAGTTGCTGTACTGCCTTCTAAAACACGTTGCGTATAATCTTTTGCAAAAATACTTAACGATCCACCGGCTTGTTCAAAAGCTAAGAAGAAAAAGATACTTGCAATCATTAAAACCGCTACTACAAATAAACGGTCTTTAACAACATTTGCAGGAATAGGCTCTTCTTCAATAACTTCTTCCACCTCTTCTGGCATTTTAGTTACTTCCGGAATATCATTTTTTGGATTATTTCCAATTACACCAAATATTTTTTGACCAAAATAAAATTGTAACATACCAAAGAACATGAATACACCTGCTAAACCGAAACCGTAATGCCATCCGATTTTTTCTCCTAAATATCCGCATAACAAAGATCCTAAAAAAGCCCCTGCATTAATTCCCATGTAAAAAATGGTATAACCTGCATCTTTTTTAGAACTTGTATCAGGATAAAGCTGACCAACCATTGATGAAATATTCGGCTTAAACATTCCGTTTCCTAAAATCATCAATCCTAATCCAATGTAAAAGAAATTAGCATCAAACCCTTCTAACGCCATAGATGCATGACCTAAAGTCATTAACAACGCACCTATTAAAATTGCTTTTTTAAAGCCGGTTAACTTATCGGCTATCATTCCTCCAATAAGCGGAGTTGCATAAACCAAACTTGTGTACCATCCGTATAAGCCCATTGCTTCTGCGTTTGTCCAGCCCCAACCTCCTTTAGAAATTTCAGATACTAAAAAAACGGTTAGTAATGCGCGCATACCGTAATAGCTAAAACGCTCCCACATTTCTGTAAAAAATAAAACAAATAATGCGGCTGGGTGCCCAAATACCGTTTTATTGCTTGCGCCTAACTTGTTTAAATGAGGTTCAAGTCTCTCTTCGATTTGATTCATGGTTAACTTAACTTTAAATTATTTTATAAATGTAATTTATTTTTTTTTACAATTTCTCTAAAATGTAATCGGTCATTTTTGTATATAATTGTTCGCGGGTTTTGCCACCGTAAATTCCGTGGTTTTTATCGGGATAAATCAACCAATCGAAATTTTTGTTCAATGAAACCAGCTTGTTGATTAAAAGCATCGCGTTTTGAACATGTACATTATCATCTGCCGTACCGTGAATCAGTAAAAAATTTCCTTTTAATTTATCGGCATGTGTAATTGGTGAATTATTATCATAACCTGATGCATTTTCTTGCGGAGTAGTCATAAAACGTTCTGTGTAAACCGAGTCGTAAAAACGCCACGATGTTACCGGAGCAACCGCAATTGCCGTTTTAAAGACATCGTTTCCTTGAAAAAGTGCGTTACTGCTCATAAATCCACCGTAACTCCAACCCCAGATTCCTATTCTGTTTGCATCAACAAATGATTCTTTTGTCAATTGTTTCGCTACAAAAATCTGATCTTCAACTTCGAATTTTCCTAATTCTTTTTGAGTCACCTTTTTAAAATCGGCACCTTTAAAACCCGTTCCGCGACCATCAACACAAACAATTATGTATCCTTTTTGAGATAACATCATGTGCCAGTAATCGTTTGAATCGTTCCAAGAATCGGAAACTTCCTGCGAACCCGGACCTGAATATTGATACAACAACACCGGATATTTCTTTTTAGCATCGAAATTTTTAGGTTTAATCATGTATCCGTTTAAATCGTTTCCAACCTCGTTTTTAAAAGTGGTAAATTCTTTTTTAGGCAGATCAAACTTTTTCAGATTATCCTCTAATGCGGTATTGTTTAAAATTTCTTTGACATTTTTTCCGGTCGATGCATCAACAAGCGAATAAGATGGCGCTTTGGTGCTTGATGAATGATTGTTTATAAAATACTTAAAATCAGGACTGAAAGTTGCACTGTTGGTTCCACTTTGTGCTGATAACTGTTTTTTGCTCGATCCGTTTAACTGAATGCTGTACACATCGCGTTTTGTAGATCCGTTTTCAACCGATTGATAATAAATAGTTTCGTTGCTTTTGTTGTAACCGTAGTAGTTTGTAACCTCCCAATTTCCGGTAGTTACCTGTTTTTTTAGCGATCCGTCGTTATTGTAATGATAAATATGGTTGTAGCCGTCTTTCTCGCTAGTCCAAATGAAACTGTTGTCGTTCAAGAAGGTCAAATTATCGGTGACATCAACATACGCTTTGTCTTTTTCGGTAAGAATGGTTGATGTTTTGCCCGAATTAGCATCAACAAACAACAAATTCAACTGACTTTGATGACGGTTTTGTGTTTGCACACTTAAAACATTGGCATTGTTGGTGAATTTTATGCGTGGAATGTAGTAATCTTTTTCAGCATTTAAAGCTACATTTTGAGTTGATGCTTTTGAAACATCGTACAAATACAAGCTCACTTTTGAATTGTTTTCGCCCGCTTTAGGATACTTGAAAACCTGTTGTTGCGGATATAAATCTTCACCATAAATATCCATGGAAAAAACAGGAACATCGCTTTCATCAAACTTAATATACGCCAGTTTTGTTCCATCGGCATTCCAATCAAACGCACGAACGAATGCAAATTCTTCCTCGTAAACCCAATCGGTAATACCGTTTATAATGGCATTTTTCTTTCCGTCTTTGGTAATCTGCGTCGTTTTTTTAGAAGCCACATCAAAAACATATAAATTGTTTTCAAACGCGTAGGCTATTTTCGATCCGTTTTTGTTCAGCAAAGGTTCCTGAATGGCATTCTCACTAATTTTAACTAATGATTTTGAAGCGATATCGAACAAATAATAAACCGATGTAAACGAATGACGGTAAATAGGATTGCTGTTGGTAGCAATTAATATTTTATCGTCGGTTTTATTGATAGAATAATCAGAAATTTCTTTGATTTCAGGAAAATCAGCAGTAGAAAATAACGTTTGAACCTTTTCTAAGGTAGTAAAATCAAACGCATCAATAGTAAATGTTTTAGCGTTTCGGTTATAATCTAAAACGCTGTATTGGTTTTTTGTATGTAGCGTATTTAAAGCGTTTAGCTGGTTGGTTCTAAAAGTTCCGTTCCAAATTTGAGCAACTTCTATCTGTTGTTGCGCTTGTATAGTAGTGATTGGTGCTGAAATAAGTGTTGACAGCAGTAAAATTTTCTTCATAAATAAAGCTGAAAATTAAAAAAGGCAAATTACTTCTTTTTTTTATTTTTTGAGTTGATAATTTTAAATTTAATAGATTTATGGAAAATTGGATTTATGTATAGAAAACTTTTATTACTTTTTTTTTTGATTTTAAATTTTTATGGTTGTAATCAGAATAAAACAGATATCTCTTTTGAAAAAATAAAATTGTATACTTCAATGTGTTTAGGAACTTGTCCTATATACCATTTGGAGATTGATAATGATAAGCAAATTAAGTTATTTGTTGAGGAGTTTTATATTGAAGAATCTTTTGAAAAGGATTTATCCAGAATAGGTTATTTTACTGGTAAGCTTTCTGAAAAAGAATTTTTATATTTAATGAAGTTGTTGGAAAGTATTGATTTCAATGAAAGTAAAACTATTGAGAATCATTGTTGCGATGGATCTTTAAAAACAATTTCAATTTATTATAATGGAAAAATTAAGGTGATTGAAACAATGTTTCCTTCTGAAAAAACAAGAGAGATAGTTT
>Ga0308157_10009818_pt1 | contig 10517 bp, 11 predicted proteins | sample PhyBR1_FD_201035 | JGI IMG/M metagenome (GOLD analysis project Ga0308157, IMG submission 201035) | Phyllosphere microbial communities from UC Gill Tract Community Farm, Albany, California, United States - DLSLB.R1 | ecosystem: Host-associated > Plants > Phyllosphere > Unclassified | place: USA... | reverse complement strand
GTCCCGGAGAGATCGAGGCGGGCGCGGCCGCGCATGCGTTCGCCGCCCCAGTCCAGAAGCGCCACCTGGGCGCGCGCTCCATCGTCCAGGCGGACATACAGGCGGGCACCGTGCTGGAAGCCGAAATGGCCTGCACCGTCTTCGGCCTCGACCTGCAGGCCGTTGCTGCGCAAGAGGTCGAGAACCGTCGCCACGACATGCTCGTCAGGCTCGGGCTTCCATGTCGCCGTGAGCCAATCGACCTTCGCGCGAGGCTTGGGAGTTTCCCCCAGTGTTACAGCACTGGGGGAAGGCGCTGCCGCGCCCTTGCGCCGCTGACGAGTCATGCGCGGGCCTCCTGCTGCTGCTGCTCGGCCTGGCGCGCGGCTTCGGCCTGGCCGACATGGCGAGCGTGCTCTGCCAGGTCACGCGAGGGGCACTTGTCGAGGGCGGCGGCGATGGAGAGCCATTGCCCGCGGTTGCGGGCCATGTTGTGGGGCATGTGGATGAGGGCCGAGCCGGCCATGGCGGAGGAGCTCATTTGAGGTCGGTGGTCATGCGGGGGTCACGATCCAGACGGCGAGACAGATCCACGCGAGCAGCACGATGAAGGGAGGCTCGTCACGCATGGCGGCGCTCCCCAGCTTGGGGACGGTGTTTCTGCCTGGCCAGGATGGCCGCGAGCTCGGGGCCGAAGCTCACTCCTTCGAGCTCTGCAGAGCGGTCTTCGAGCAGATCACGCTGGCGGGCGAGGAACGCGAGCTGGGCCTCGCCGGGCTTGCGCTGGAGCTTGTGGCTGTTGCAGATCCCGCCGCTGGTGACTTCGAGGTCATGCAGAGTGCAAGCCGTGCGCGGGGCAATGACTGGGCTGTCGTGGCGCACCACTTCGAAGTGGGCGCAGTTGCGGCAACCAGGGCGGTCGCCGGGGGTTTGGTAGCCCACCTGGGCGTGTTTGGCGACGAGCCTCACAGCCGACGCTCCGCACGCTCACGCGAGGTAGGCGCAAAGGCATATAGCGTGAGGCAAGCACCACAGCACACGACCCAAAAGCCCAATGGATGGATCAGCTCGCCCCGCAGCAAATCGCTATGGATGCCCTCCCCCTGCCCAGCGGCTGGAGCCGGCAAGCTTGTCGCCACTGTTTGAGTGGCAGGGGTTGGGCAATCAGGTTCCCCGTGCTGGGGATGTGTTGGATGGGTAAGCATGCCGGCTCCTGTGTGAGAATTGGCTTTTCGCAAACACTTGCAAAAAGCAAACACCCAGGAGATTACATGGACCACTTGCAAAATGCAAGCACCTGTGACATTTCGCAGATGATCGAAACGGCTTCAGTCGTGGCAGGGAGCCAAAACAAGCTCGCGGCGATGCTGGACATGACAGCGCCGACGTTGATTCAGATGAAACAGGGGAAGAGGCCTGCGAACTGGCGTGTTCGGGGCAAATTGCGCGCGATCCTTGGCGAAGAACCTGCGCATGCCTTCATGGCCGCGATGGCTGAAGACTTGGCCGCGTCTGAGAACGCAGACGAAAAAAAAGCTGCAGATGGTTTTGAGGCCATGCTTGCAGCTTTTCCTTCGGATTGGCGGAAACGGAGGGATTCGAACCCTCGATGAGGCTCTACACCCCATACTCCCTTAGCAGGGGAGCACCTTCGGCCACTCGGTCACGTTTCCAATCCCGCTATTATGCCTCAGTTTGAAGGCGCTACAGAGGTCACGCGACCGGCTGATCCAAGTCGAAAGCCTTGTGCAGCGTGCGCACTGCCAGCTCGACATATTTCTCGTCGATCACGACCGATGTCTTGATTTCGGAGGTGGAAATCATCTGGATGTTGATGCCCTCTTCGCTCAGCACGCGGAACATCTTGGAGGCCACGCCAACGTGGCTGCGCATGCCGATGCCAACGATGCTCACCTTGCAGATCTTGGCGTCGCCAACGACATCTTCGGCACCAAGTGCCGGCAGTACTTTTTCCTTCAGCAACTCGATGGTGCGGGCATAGTCACCGCGGTTCACCGTGAAGCTGAAATCGGTCTTGCCGTCTTTGCTGAGGTTCTGGATGATCACATCGACTTCGATGTTGGCGTCCGCCACAGCACCCAGGATCTGATAGGCGATGCCTGGCTTGTCGGGCACGCCCAGGACAGAGATCTTGGCCTCGTCGCGGTTGAAAGCGATGCCGGATACGACGGCTTGTTCCATTTTTTCGTCTTCCTCAAAAGTGATCAGCGTGCCCGAGCGAGCTTCTTCGTTGATGTCGATGTCCCAGGGCGTGAAGCTGGAGAGCACGCGCAACGGCACCTTGTACTTGCCTGCGAATTCGACCGAACGGATCTGCAGGACCTTGCTGCCAAGGCTGGCCATTTCCAGCATTTCCTCGAAGCTCACGGTAGTCAGGCGACGGGCCTCCGGAACCACACGCGGATCGGTGGTGTAGACGCCGTCAACGTCGGTATAGATCAGACATTCAGACGCCTTCATCGCCGCCGCTACGGCCACGGCAGAAGTGTCCGAGCCTCCACGTCCCAGCGTGGTGATATGGCCTTGTTCGTCGATGCCCTGGAAGCCCGTGACGATCACGACCCTACCTGCTGTCAGATCAGCGCGCACGCGCTGGTCGTCGATGGATTCGATGCGCGCCTTGGTGTAGGAGCTGTCAGTGCGAATGGGCACTTGCCAGCCAGCGTAGCTCACCGACGGCTGGCCCTCGGCTTGCAATGCAATGGCCAGCAGGGCAGAAGATGCCTGCTCGCCCGTGGCAGCCAGCATATCCAGCTCACGGTGATATGCCGAGGTGGCTCGCGAAGGAGCCAGGTCTTTAGCCAAACCGAGCAAACGATTGGTTTCGCCACTCATGGCGCTAGGCACCACGACCAATTGATGGCCGGCCCGAGCCCACTTGGCCACGCGCTTGGCAACGTTGCGAATGCGCTCCGTAGAGCCCATCGATGTGCCGCCGTATTTATGAACGATCAGTGCCATTGGATATCTGGAATGACGAAACGACTGGCCGGCGCGGGAATGACCACTGTTTTGGCGCGCCGCAGATTTCGTGCTGGAGTTGAAACCAAAACCTGTCAATTGTACCAACCGAGCGCATCGCCTTCGCGCACCGCGAAGCCCCGCCCCACCTTGATGCGGATGCGGTGGCCACGCGTGGTACATGCGGCGATCTGGTTGAGCAACTCGGACAGTTGCGCAGTTGCGGGCGTGGTCTGGTGGTACGCACGCAGCCAGTATCGGAGCACGTTGGCCTGCCTGGCGCGGCTGAGCCCACGCAGTGCGGCAATGCCCGGTGGCAAGCCCACGGCACGCATATCCTGCTCAGCTATCTCTTGCAGCAATTCGCTGGCTTGTGCCGCATGGTCGGCACTGCGCGTGAACGTATCGCGGAACGCGGGGAATGCAGAATGAAGGGCCGGCAGGAGCTGACTGCGGATGCGGTTGCGCGTAAAGCGTTCGTCGGTGTTGGTCGGGTCTTCGATCCACCGCACGTGGCGTGCCACCAGCCAACTGCGCACGTCAGCGCTCGCAACGCGCAAGAGCGGCCGATGCCACTGCAGGCCGGCTCGCGTCCAGTGCGAGGGCATGGCGGCCAATCCCGGTATGCCGGCGCCCCGTGACAAGGCCAGCAGCAGCGTCTCGACCTGGTCGTCTGCGTGCTGCGCCAGCGCAACACTGCAGAGCGGCATGGGCGACTGAAGGGCGAGAACTTCCAGCGCCGCATACCGCGCCTGGCGTGCTGCGTCTTCAGGGCTTTGCCCCGCACCGTGCCGAGCGTCAATGCGCGCGCGGCGCAGCGGAATGCTCAAGGTAGCGCACAGCTGCTCACAATGCTGCTCGAAATCGTCCGCAGCGCGCTGCAGCCCGTGGTGCACGTGCAAGGCATGTACTTGGCCTGGCCAGCGGTCATGGCATGCCACCAGCAGCGCGACGGAGTCGGCCCCACCGCTCAAGGCCACACCCAAGGGAAGAGCCGGAGCGAAGTCCAGGATGGCTGCATCAAGAGACTGGGTCATATCGTCCCAGACTCAGTGGAGCGGCCAAGAGCACGCAATGCGCGCACCAAGCAAAACGGCCCCACGGGGCCGTTTGCAACAGGGCGCAGCTTGCGCATTCAACGGCTTTCCGCCTTCGTGTCATTGAAGCGGCCATAACTTTGCAGGCGGTCGTAACGGCGGTCCAGCAGGTCCTTGACCTTGAGGTCCGCCAGTTGACGGTAGGCATCGCCCAGCGCGCGCTTCAAGAAGGCGGCCATCTGCTTGTGGTCACGGTGCGCGCCACCTACGGGCTCGCTGACGATCTTGTCCACCAGGCCCAGCGCCTTCAGGCGGTGCGCCGTGATGCCCATGGCGTCGGCTGCGTCCTGTGCCTTGTCGCTGGTCTTCCAGAGGATGGAGGCACAGCCTTCAGGGCTGATTACCGAGTAGATCGAGTACTGCAGCATGATGACCTGGTCAGCCACGCTGATGGCCAGCGCGCCGCCGGAACCGCCTTCGCCGATCACGGTGGTGATGATGGGCACTTCCAGTTGGGCCATCTCGAAGATGTTGCGGCCGATGGCCTCCGACTGGCCGCGCTCTTCCGCGTCGATGCCGGGGTAAGCGCCCGGCGTGTCCACAAAGGTAAACACCGGCAGCTTGAATTTTTCGGCCGTCTTCATCAGCCGCAGGGCCTTGCGATAGCCTTCGGGGCGGCTCATGCCGAAGTTGCGCGCGGCGCGCTCCTTGGTGTCGCGGCCCTTCTGGTGGCCCAGCACCATGCAGGGCTGGCCGTTGAAGCGGGCCAACCCGCCCACAATGGAGAGGTCATCCGCAAAGTGACGATCACCATGCATTTCGACGAAATCGGTGAAGATTTCACGGACATAGTCCATGGTGTATGGGCGCTCGGCGTGGCGTGCGATCTTGGTGATCTGCCAGGGCGTCAGATCACTGTAGATGTCCTTGGTGAGCTGCTGACTCTTCTTGCTCAGCTGATCGATCTCTTCCGAGATATCCACCGCGCTCTCGCTCTGCACGTAACGCAGTTCTTCGATTTTGGTTTCGAGTTCGGCAATCGGCTGCTCGAAATCCAGGAATGTTTTTTTCGCCAACTTGATTTCTCCTTGGGCCCTTGCCCAGTTCCGGCCTCACCCCGCAAGGCGCGGCCACGTGATCTGCTATGGGCGCGTCAGTAGTCCACCGGCAGGGGGGCGAGAGACCGCCAAATATACCAACTCGCCACACTGCACCAGGGTTTCCAGGCCTCAGCCACCTCACGTATGTCACTGCGGCTCACAGGATCGCCTGAAAAGTAATGCTGGCTGATGCCGTTGATCAACGTGGTGTCATCCAGAGGCAACACATTCGGGCGGGCCAAATGGAAGATGAGGAACATGTCGGCCGTCCAGCGGCCGATACCCCGGATCGCCACCAGTTCGGCGGTGATGGCTTCATCGTCCATCGCTTCCCAGTCCTTGACGTGCAAACGGCCGGTGTCGAAGTGCAGGGCCAGGTCGACCAGGTAGTCCACCTTGCGGGCAGACAGGCCGGCGGCGCGCATGTCGTCCACCTTCAGCTTGAGCACGTTGGCTGGCGTCATGCTGCGCGGCAGCGCGGCGAACTGGTCCCACACCTTCTGCGCAGAGGCCACCGACACCTGCTGTCCGACGATGCTGCGCGCCAACGTGGTGAAAGCATCGCCGCGCTGTGCCAGCGCCACGTCGCCCAGTTGGGGGATCAGGCGCTTCATCACTCGGTCTTTCTTGACCAAGTATTTGCAGGCCTCCGCCCAATAGGCAGGCGCAGTGAGTTCCGTAGCCGCATTTGCTACTTTTTTTGAAGCAACCACCGCTTACACCACCTGCACCAACGGTTGTTTTGAGCAAAGATTCACTGGGCAGCCTCCCAGGCCGTGCCCGCTGCCGAATCCTTGAGCACGATGCCCTGGGCCAGCAATTCGTTGCGAATGCGATCGGCCTCGGCGAAGTTCTTCGCGGCTTTGGCGGCTGCACGTGCTGCGATCTGCGACTGAATCGCCGCGTCATCCAACCCGGCTCCTGCTTTCAGAAAGGTCTGCGGGTCGCCTTGCAGCAAACCAAGGCAACCGGCCAGCGCCTTCAACAAACCAGCGGTCTGCGCAGAACGGGTGCGGTTGACGTCTCCCGCCAAATCGAACAACACGGCGATCGCCTCGGGCGTACCGAAGTCTTCATCCATCGCAGCCTTGAAGCGAGCGGCGTGCGGCTGCGTCCAGTCGATCGCACCGATGTCCGCCGGCACCACCAGACTCAACGCGGTGTACAGCCGCTTAAGAGCAAGGCGCGCGTCGTCCAGATGCGCATCGCTGTAGTTGAGCGCACTGCGGTAGTGGGCGCGCACGATGAAGAAACGCACGGTCTCCGCGTCGTACTTCGCTAGCACGTCGCGGATGGTGAAGAAGTTGCCGAGCGACTTGCTCATCTTCTCGTTGTCCACGCGCACAAAGCCGTTGTGCACCCAGAAATTCGCCAGTGGCTTGCCGTGGGCACCTTCGCTCTGAGCAATCTCGTTTTCGTGGTGGGGGAATTGCAGATCAGCCCCACCACCATGGATGTCGAAGGTTTCGCCGAGCGTTGCGCAGCTCATCGCCGAGCACTCGATGTGCCAGCCTGGTCGGCCTGCGCCGAAGGGGCTGTCCCATTTGGCTTCTGGCGGCTCCTCGGGCTTGGCGGACTTCCACAGAACGAAGTCCAGGGGGTCGTCCTTGCCTTCCAGCACTGCAACGCGCTCGCCTGCACGCAATTCGTCCAAAGATTTGCCCGACAGCTTGCCGTAGCCGGCGAACTTGCGCACGGCGTAGTTCATATCACCGCTGCTGCCCTGGTAGGCCAGGCCCTTGTTCTGCAGGGCGCCAATCAGCGCCAGCATCTGCGGTACGTATTCGGTCGCGCGCGGCTCTATGGCAGGTGGCTCGATGCCCAGGGCCCCGATGTCCTGATGCATGGCCGCGATCATCTCGTCGGTCAGTTGGCGAATGGTGATGCCGCGCTCCACTGCCCGCTTGATGATCTTGTCGTCGATGTCGGTGATATTGCGGACGTAAGTCACGCGGTAGCCGCTGCTCTTGAGCCAGCGCTGCACCACATCGAACGCCATCATCATCCGGGCATGCCCGATATGGCACAGGTCATAGATGGTCATGCCGCACACATACATGCGCACGTGTCCAGGCTCCAGCGGGGAAAACTCGTCCAACGCACGCGACAGCGTGTTGTAGATACGCAAACTCATGGAATGTCAGTCAGGGGCTTGATGGGTGCAGCCGGCGGCCCGGTTCGCCCCGCACAAAGGGGGCCGGAGCCACTGAAAAGGGGTGTGCGCGGCCTGGGGCGCATCACGAGATCAGAAGCGGCAACAGCGTACCGGCATGACAAAACCCCTCAGCTACAATCGTCCGCAGTATAAGCCCCGTTACGGCTTGACACTATCCCAACTCTCCCAGCACGCCCATGAAGTTCGCTCGTCGCACCCTTCCCCATCTCCTGCGCCTGCTCGCACTGTCGGCCGTGCTGGGGGCGCCCTTGGCCCATGCGGACGACTACGCCGACATCACCCAGCTGCTGCGTTCTGGCAAGGCGGCAGAAGCGCTGCAGAAGGCTGACCAGCGGCTGGTGGCCAATCCGCGCGACCCTCAACTGCGTTTTCTGCGCGGTGTGGCGCAAGCGGATTCGGGCAAGCAGTCCGATGCAATTACGACCTTCACCAAGCTGACGGAGGAGTATCCGGAGCTGCCCGAGCCGTACAACAACCTCGCCGTGCTGTACGCGAACCAGAACCAGCTCGACAAGGCGCGCACGGCGCTGGAGATGGCGATCCGCACCAACCCCAGCTACTCCACCGCCCACGAGAACCTGGGTGACATCTACGCCAAGCTGGCCAGCCAAGCCTACAACAAGGCGCTGCAGCTCGATACCACCAACGCCAACACGCTGCGCCCCAAGTTGGCATTGATCCGCGACCTGTTCTCCACCGGCACCAAGCCAGCGGCGACGACCGTGGCGTCGGCTCCTGCAGCTTCGCGTCCTGCGGCAGCAGCCCCTGCTCCCAAGGCAACGCCAGCCCCCGCGCCAGCACCTACACCCACGCCAACTCCGGTCCCTGCCCCAGCAGCCACCACGCCAGCTCCGGCACCCGCTCCAGCAGCGACTCCAGCCCCGGCGCCCGCGACGGCGGCTGCACCCAGCGCCGCTGCAGAAAAAGATGTCGAGCAAGCCGTGCAAGCCTGGGCCACCGCCTGGGAAAGCCAGGACATGACCGGGTACCTGGGCGCGTATGACAAGTCGTTCACTCCGAACGGCAAGCAAAGCCATGCCGCGTGGGAAAAAGAACGCCGTGATCGCATCGTCGGCCGCGCCAAGATCAACGTCTCCGTCAGCGACCTGCGCGTGACGGTCAACGGCAACAAGGCCCAGGCACGTTTCCGCCAGGGCTATAGCTCCGGCAGCTACAACGTCAACAGCCGCAAGACGCTGGACCTGGTCAACACGGGCGGTCGCTGGGTCATCGTGCGCGAGGCCACCGGCGGTTGATGGCACTGCGTTCATCGGTCCGCGCCCTGCCAGACTGGCCTGCGGCTCTGGTCGCCGGGGGCTTGCCGGCGCCCCGCACTCCTCTGCTCTCCTGACAGCGCGCATGTCCGTGGGTCTGATCAACTGGAGCCGCAGCCTTGCGGCCGGGGTGGTGCTGTCATTGCTGGCGGCTCCATTGCCTGGTTACGCGCAGGGCGACAAGGTTCGCAACCTGTCCAAGACAAAACGCCAGGCCCCTGCCAAGGCGCCCCCCCGTCCAGCCCCGCTGCGTGACGGCGTGGCCGAGCAGCGGCTGGTGGAGGTGTACCGCCTCACCGCCGAAGGCAAAACCCGCGAGGCACTTGCCAAAGCGGAGACCCTTGCCCGCGAACACCCCAACTTCCAGCTGGCCCAGCTGGCACTGGGTGATCTGCTGGCAGCGCGCGTGCGCCCCTTGAAGCAGTTGGGTGATGTGCCCGCCCCCACCGATGCACCACCGCCCGCCGGCATCAGCGATGTGCTGGCCGAGTTGCGCTCAGAGTCGCGCCAGCGCACGGACGCGCTGCGCATTCGTCCCCAGGCACGGGCCATTCCCACGCAGTTTCTCGAGCTGTCGACTCGCTCTCGCCACGCCATCGCGGTGGACGCCTCACGCTCACGCCTGTACCTGTTCGAGAACACCGCCAACGGGCTGGAACTGATCGCCGACTACTACTCGTCGGTCGGCAAGCTGGGCATTGAGAAGTTCATCGAAGGCGACCAGCGCACGCCGCTGGGCGTGTACTACATCACCAGCCGCCTAGACCCAGCCACGCTCAAGGACTTCTACGGCGCCGGTGCCCTCCCCATCAATTACCCCAACCCGCTGGACGTGAGCCGTGGCAAGACCGGCAGCGGCATTTGGCTGCATGGCACGCCTTCGGACCAATTCTCGCGCGCACCCTTGGCGACGGATGGTTGTCTGGCGCTCGCCAATCCCGACCTGGAGCGCATCCTGCGCACCGTGGAGCCCCGCACGACGCCCGTGGTGATCGCCAAGCAACTGCAATGGGTACAGCCGCAAAGCGTGCAAGCCGACCGGAAGGCTTTCGAAGCCGTGCTCGACGGCTGGCGCACCGCCAAGTCGCAGGGCGACATGAAGCGCCTGCTGGGCTTCTATGCGCCGGACTTCCAGAGCTACAAGAACATGCCGCTCGCGCAGTGGAGCGTGTCGCTCGAGGAAGAATCACGCGCGCTGAAGGGTCGCGAAATAACCCTCAAGGACAAGTCTTACCTGCGCTGGACGGACTCCGCCGAGACCATGGTGGTAACGTTCGGCGAAGTGGCAGCCGGCGCGCGCACGGGCCCCGTCAAGCGCCAGTACTGGATGCGCAAAGGCAAGCATTGGCAGATATTTTTCGAAGGAGTGATTGGATGATTTCCAGAAGAAATACGGCCCTGGCGCTTGCCAGTGTTGCGGTGGCAGCCATCTTCTCCGTAGCACCTGCACAGGCGCAGGATGCGGCCCCGAAGGTCAAGATCGCCACATCCATGGGCGACATCGTGGTGCAGCTCGATGCGGCCAAGGCGCCCAAGACGGTCGAGAACTTCCTGATGTACGTGAAGGACAAGCACTACGACGGCACCGTCTTTCACCGCGTGATCAACGGCTTCATGATCCAGGGCGGTGGCTTCACCGCCGACATGCAGCAAAAGCCCACCAAGACCCCGGTGCCGCTGGAAGCCGGCAACGGCCTGAAGAACGACAATTACACGATCGCCATTGCGCGTACGGGCAACCCCAATTCGGCCACGTCGCAGTTCTTCATCAATGTGAAGGACAACGCCATGCTCAACGCGCCCAACCCGGACGGCTACGGCTACACGGTGTTCGGCAAGGTCGTCGCCGGCACGGACGTGGTCGACAAGATCAAGGCTGTGGCCACCGGCAACAAGGGCCCGCACCAGAACGTGCCCAACACCCCCGTCACCATCACCTCCGCCACGCTGGTGAAGTGACATCTCTTAC
>Ga0308157_10009816_pt1 | contig 10518 bp, 15 predicted proteins | sample PhyBR1_FD_201035 | JGI IMG/M metagenome (GOLD analysis project Ga0308157, IMG submission 201035) | Phyllosphere microbial communities from UC Gill Tract Community Farm, Albany, California, United States - DLSLB.R1 | ecosystem: Host-associated > Plants > Phyllosphere > Unclassified | place: USA... | reverse complement strand
CTTGAACTCCGCCGTATGCACCCGCCGTTTTTTACCTTCACTCATTTGCTGTCATCCTTTCACGGACCACAGCTTAAACCATCGTCTCAGATTCGGGATCCACTATAGACAAATGGCGTTCGTTTAAGTTTCACCAACTGTGTCGGATTTGAGACAGCACAAAGTTTGGTGCGGTATCGAACGGAAGGAGTGCCCCATGTCACCTAATCTTCGGTCCAACAGCGATGCAACAACATTGCTGACAGTGAAACTTTTTAAACAATCGGGAGCAACCCTGTGAATAAATCCAAAAAAATCGCCTTAGCCGCAGCAGCCCTGTGTGCGTCGTTCTCTGCAATGGCCCAGCAAGACCCGGTCATCAACCCATCGTGGTACATCCAGCCTAGCGTCAACGCTGTCAAGCCTGACGATGATTTCCGTGCGGTCGACAAGACCGGCTACGGCGCCGGCCTGAAATTCGGCAAAGCCGTCAACGAAAACTGGGACGTGCAGACCGGCTACACCTATGCCCGCTCGCGTGAAAACGGCCAGCGCTACCAGCAGGAGACGCTGGGCGTGGACGGCTTGTATATGTTCTCCCGTAAATCCTTCCGTCCATTCATCCTGGTGGGTATCGGCGCCGAGCGCGACAAGGCCAACCTGGCAGGCAACATCGAGCGCAAGCGCACCTCGCCTTACCTGAGCGCCGGCCTGGGCTTCCAGGCTGACCTGAACGAACGCGTCGCGCTGCAGGCGGACATCCGTAACGTGCACGGCTTCATCCGTGGCGAAGACTTCCCTAACAGCAAGAGCAATAACTACTACGCAACGATCGGCCTGAACATCGCCTTCAACGCGCCACCGCGCGCTGTGCCGCCAGCACCGCCAGCACCACCAGTGGCCGAACCACCACCACCGCCACCAGCACCACCAGCGCCACCTCCTCCACCGCCAGCGCGCTTCGAGAAGGTGACCATGTCGGCAACCGAGCTGTTCTCGTTTGACAGCGCCAAGCTGAACTCGAACCAGCCTAAGCTGGACGACATCGCCAACGTGCTGAACAACAACTCCAGCATCAACGACGTCACCATCTCCGGTTACGCCGACCGCCTGGGCAGCGACAAGTACAACCAGAAACTGTCCGAGCGCCGCGCCAACGCGGTCAAGGACTACCTAGTCAGCAAAGGTGTGGCAGCGAATCGCCTGACCGCAGTGGGCAAGGGCGAGTCGAATCCAGTGGTTGAGTGCACTGACAAGAAACGCGCCGACCTGATCAAGTGCCTGGAGCCTAACCGCCGCGTCGAGGTGGAACAGATCACCATCGAACGCCGCGTACAATAAATCCCCGTAACAACAGCCCCGCAACCCAGGTTGCGGGGCTTTTTTATTTATGCAAAAGAAAACGATATTCTCGGTGCTGAAATGCACCGTCCTCGAATGGTTCGAACACCGCGGCAGCAGCATGGGCGCGGCGTTGGCGTTTTATACGCTGTTTTCGCTGGCGCCCATCATCGTGCTGGTGCTGGCGATCGCCGGCTGGTTCTACGGGCCGCAGGCGGCACAGGGCGAGCTGTTCGCACAGTTGCGCGGCCTGGTTGGCGCGCAAGGCGCGGAAGCGATCCAGGCGGTGCTGGCCGGCGCGCAGAACAAGGAGGAAGGACGGCTGGCCACGCTGATCGCCGGCGGCCTGCTGCTGTTCGGCGCCACCACCGTATTTGCTGAACTCAAGGCCAGCCTGGACGCCATCTGGCAAGTACCGCCGCTGACCAGCGGCACGGTATGGGACACCATCCGCACCCGCCTGCTGTCGTTCGGCATGGTGCTGGTGCTGGCCTTTCTGCTGATGGTATCGCTGGTGATCAGCGCGGCGCTGACTCTGCTGGAGAAATTCTGGGGCAGCTTGTGGGGTGACGCCGGCATCGTGCTAACTTGCGTCAACATGAGCATCAGCTTCCTGGTGATTGCCGCGCTGTTTGGCGTGATCTTCAAGATGCTGCCGCGCGTAAAGCTGTCGTGGCATGACGTCACCATCGGCGCGCTTGGCACCGCTGCCCTGTTCACCTTGGGCAAATATGCGATCGGCGCGTATATCGGCAATAGTGGCGTGGCCAGCAGCTATGGCGCCGCCGGCTCGCTGATCGCGGTGCTGATGTGGGTGTACTACTCGGCGCAGATTTTCTTCCTCGGCGCCGAGTTTGCGCGGCAATATGCCTTGCAGCTGGGCTCACTCTCCAAGTAGTTCGGCCAGCACTTCCATGCCTTCGACCCGCTCGGCGACCACCTTGACGATAACAATCACGGGGACGCCGAGCAGCAAGCCCCACACGCCCCATAACCAGCCCCAGAACAGCAGGCTGACAAACACCGCCGCCGCATTCATGCGGGCGAAGCGGCCGGTCATCCAGGTGGTCACCACGGTGCCGATCAGCGTGGCGACAGCCAGCGACGCGCCCATCACCAGCAAACTCATCTGCAACGATTCAAACTGCAGGAAGGCGACCACGCCGGTGGCCAGCATGATCAGCAGCGGGCCGAAATAAGGCATCAGGTGCAGCAGGCCGGCAACGATGGCCCAGGCGCCGGCATTCTCCAGGCCGATCCAGCGCAGCACCACCCACATCAGCAGCGCCAGCGCGGCATTCGTCACCAGCAGCATCAGCATGTATTTCTGGATCGAGATATTGATGTCTTCCAGGATGTGCACGGTGATTTTTTTCTTGCTCAGCGACGGCCCGGTCAGCTTGACCAGCTTGCGCTTGAAGGTGTCGCCCGACAGCAGCAGGAAAAATACCAGGAAGATCACCATCGTCGCCTGGCTGAGGAAACCGGCCACGCCCATCGAGCCGGCCCAGATCCAGTCCATCACCGGGAAGGCCGATGGCGGCGCGGCAGCGGCAGCGCGCCGGGCCGCGCGCCGTTCGGCGGCGGTGGCGGCAGTGGCCTGTTGCAATTCAGTCGCCACGTCCTGGATGCGCTGCAAGGCGCTCGGGCCGCCGCTGTGCAAATGCTCGGACAGCAGACGTGAAAGCTTGTGGCCGGCGGTCGGCAATTCATCGACGATCGACTGGAACTGGCCCTGCAACTTGTCCACCACCAGCACCGAGCCGCCGACGATGGCGGCGGTCACCAGCGTCACGCCGATCACGCGCGGCACGCGCAAGCGCTCCAGCCAGCACACCAGTGGACTCAGCATATAGGTAATCAGGATGCCCAGCAGCAGCGGCACCAGGAAATCGCGCGCCCATTGCAGCGCCCAGACGAACGACACGGTCGCGATCACGCCCAGCGCCAGGCCGCGCGCGTTGACATGCAGGGGAATACGGGAAGGAAGAACTGGAGGGAGCTCAGCGTCGGCGCTGGCCGCCTGTGCGTGAGTCCGGGGAAGGTCGACAGGCTGGTTCATGATGACTCACAGAAGAACGCCGGCGCGCGGCATCGTGCGCGCGCGCCAGCCAGGGGGAATTACTTCACGTGCAGGTCGTTTTTCACTGCCGTTACGCCTTTGACGCCACGGGCCACCTGGCCTGCTTTGGCGATGTCTTCAGGCTGGGCCACGAAGCCGCTCAGCTGCACGGTGCCTTTGAAGGTTTCGACATTGATTTCGGTCGATTTCAGGCTAGGCTCGTTGAAGATGCTGGCTTTCACTTTGGTGGTGATGACGGAATCGTCGACATATTCGCCGGTGCCTTCCTTGCTGGAGGTGGATGCGCAGCCGGTCATGGCGCCCAGCAGCGAAACGGTGAACAGAGCAGTAGCGATTTTATGTGCGATTTTCATGGCGTTTCTCCTTGATGTTTTACTTACAGGTGGGTTTGTCAGCCAGCGGGACGTTGGTTTGTGCCGTCTCTGCTACCGATGTCGCCATTAAACGCTGCTTTCAGACGTTTTACTGTTCGATAGCGTACACAAAAGCCACCTCCGCACATCGTGCGTAATCGCACAGACCCCTGCGCGGCAGCTGTCTATTCTGGACACACACTTTTCCGAGGAGAACAATATGAAACGCTCAATGACGTTTGCCGCTGCCATCCTGGCCGGCGCCGCCGTACTGAGCGGCTGCGCCAGCACCAGCCAGCAGCCGCAACAGATCGGCTATATCAGCAATGACTCATCGACCTACGGCACCATCGATGCGATCCAGGTGATGCAAGGGCGTCAAAGCTCCGGCGTCGGTGCTGTCACCGGCGGCCTGATTGGCGGCCTGCTGGGCAACCAGGTCGGTTCCGGCGGCGGCCGTGCTGCTGCCACTGTCGCGGGCGCCGTTGGTGGCGCGGTGGTCGGCAACAATGTCGAGAACAACCGCAACGCCAAAGAGGAATACCAGATCAGCGTGCGCATGGATAACGGCGAAACCCGCGTCGTGCAACAGGACAGCGTCTACGATCTGCGCGTTGGCAACCGCGTGCGCCTGATCGACGGCCGTTTGTACCGCTACTCTTCCCGCTAATAATCCCGCTAATACAACAAGGAGAACCTCATGGGCACCATAATTCTGATTATCCTGGTCCTGGCGCTGATCGGCGCCCTGCCGACCTGGCCACACAGCCGCAACTGGGGCTATGCACCCAGCGGCATCACCGGCCTGATCGTGGTCATACTGCTGATTATGCTGCTCACCGGCAGGCTATAAACTCAGGAGAACATCATGACTCATCGCATCGTCACCGGCGTGATGATGGCGTGCGCGGCACTTGCCGCCCACGCGCAGCAAGATACCACGCCACCGCAGAACGTCCAGCTGCAACATCAGGAAGTCGCCAAGGGCGAACCGGCACGCTGGTCGCAACCGGACCGCAGCAGCGCCGAACAGGCACGCACCTTGCGCAAGGAAATCGGCGCCGCGCTGGCCGAAGCGAAACAGGCATGCAAGCAGGCGCCCGCCGCCGAACGCAGCGCCTGTCTGAAAGAAGCGCAGCAAACCTACCAGGCCGACATGGCCAAAGTGCCGCAGCTACTTGCCGGCAAGTGAAAACCCCAGTAAAAACAACAAGGGCCGCATCAGCGGCCCTTGTTTTATGCTTGACGCTTGTGCCTTAACAGCCAGGCGACGCCTACTCCGGCCAGGGCCGCCACCGCCAGCGCCGGCTTGATCAGGCGCCTGCGCGCAATGAACGAACCGACCGTCAGCGCGTACGGCATCAGCGACTTGATCGACTTGAAATTCAGGCCGCCCAGCATGCCGCCGGCGCCGCCCGGTTGCAGCAAGCCGCCCAGGCGAGCCTGGGCCAGCGCCACCGCGTGGTCGACCGCACCATGCATCAGCGCATCCGGCTGCAAAGCCTGGCCAACCAGCGCTTTCGAATGCACCACCTTGATGCGCAGCAGTTCGCCCTCGCGTATCAGACGCTGCTTTTCAGCCGCCAGCGCGGCCTCGTCTTCGTGTTTGTTGGTCATGGCTTCTCCTTAGACCAGCATGTCGCGGTCGGACTTGAGTTCCGCCATCGTGGCCGGCAGCGACAATTTGCCACTCCGCAGCATGGCGCGCGCGTACAGGATCAGGGCGACCGCCAGCAGCAGGAACACCACGGTGATGATGGGCAGGATCACCCAGCCGATCGCCGCCCACGCCAGGTAGACGATGGTGACCGACGCATAGATCAGCGCAAAGCCGCCCAGCAGCACGGCCAGCGCAAACACCACCACCAGTTGCAGCAAGTGGTTGCGTGCCTGCGCCAGTTCCAGTGCGGCCAGCTCCAGCCGGTTGAGCAGCAGGCCGATCGCATTGCGGGTCACCAGACCCAGCGATGCGATCAGGCCCGGCGGACGGGTGCCTTCGTCTTGTGCCATTACTTGCGGCCGATGATGACACCGATCAGCAGGCCGATGCCAGCCGCTGCTGCGATCGAACGCCATGGGTTTTCCTTGACGTAGTCGTCGGCTTGCTGCGCCGCGACCTTGGTGGCAGCCACCGCGCTGACCTGGGCTTCATGCGCCTTGGCCAGTGCCGTATCCAGCGCACGCATGCCGCGGCCGCGCAGTTCATCGGCCTTTTCGCCGGTCAGCGCGGTGGCTGCGGTGAACAAGGCCTGGGCATCCTTTACCAGAGTTTTCACGTCATTATTCACGGTACTGATGTTTTGTTCCAGCATGATTAAGCTCCTGTTTTGGTTGTTGATGTGAAAACTGTATAGCAAATAGGGTTCCGCCGTGTCAACCGTGTTCGGTCAACATATCACGCATATCGTCGGCGTGCTCCTCTTCGACCGCCATGATCTTGATCAAAAGATGGCGCGTTGTCGGGTCGGTATCGCCAATTTGATTGATCATCTGACGGTAGGCTTCGATCGCCACGCGCTCCGCAATCAGGTTGGCGCGCACCATCGATTGTACGTCCTCTGACGCATCATACTCGGCATGGCTACGTGCAAGCAACGTCGCCGGGTTGAAATCAGGGTCGCCGTTCAGCTGGACGATACGCTCGGCCAGCCAGTCGGCGTGCTCCTGCTCCTCGTTGGCATGCTCCAGGAACTCCGCCTTGATGGCCGCGTTCTCGCGGCCGCTGACCGTGTAGTAGTGGCGCTTGTAGCGGTTGATGCAGACCAGCTCGGTGGCCAGCGCATCGTTCAGCATCTTGATGACGGCCTGGCGGTTTCCCTGGTAGCCAGCGGTCACCGCACCGTCTTCCAGATTACGGGCGGCGGCGCGGATGGCTTCGGTATCGATGCCTGCCGGTTGGGTGGGGTTGGATTCAGCCATGGTCTTTCCTTCCTAAGTGAGAGTCAGATTAACGTCGGTTGGCAATCGGTGCGCCGTTTTGCGACAGCACGATTTCCACGCGGCGGTTCAGTTGGCGGCTGCCGGCGTCGCTATTGCTGGCCACCGGATACGCTTCGCCATAGCCACGGGTGGCGATCTTGGCGCTTGGAACGCCCAGGCCGATCAGCGCGTTGCGTACCGACTCGGCGCGACGCTGCGACAGCTCCAGATTGTGCGACGAAGTGCCGGTGCTGTCGGTAAAGCCTTCGACCTGCACGATGCTCTGCGGTTCCTGTGCCAGCACGTCGGCGACTTTTTGTGCGGTGCGCATGCCTTCGGCGCTCAGTTCGGCGCGGTCAACCTGGAACAGCACATCGCTCAGCGTGATGACGATGCCGCGTTCGGTCTGCTTGGCTTGCAGGTCGGCCAGCTGCTGTTGCAGCGCGGCGTTCTTGGCGGCTTCGTCGCGCGCCGAATTGGCAGCGGCTTCAGCCTGCATGCGCGCGGCGTCAGCGTCGGCCTTGGCGCGGTCGGCGGCAGCCTTGGCATTGTTGGCTTCGGCGGTGCGCGCCTGCAGACGGATCTCGTCACGCTGACGGGCGGCGTTGGCCACATCGGCCTCAGCCTGCTTGGCCTTGGCAGCTTCCTGCGCGGTGGCGATCTTCTGCTTGGCGATGTAGGCCAGCTTGTCGATTTCGTCCAGGCTCTCTTTTTTCGCGGCGGCGGTATTGGCGCGGTCCAGCGCATCCGATGCGGCCTTGAATTCCAGCGGCGCATTGGCGGCCACGGATGGATTGCTTTGCGCAGCCATGAAGTCACCGCGCGCCTGGTCCAGCTGGCTGGTGGTGGTTGGCGTGGTGCTGCAAGCAGCAAACATCACCGACATGGCAAAAGCGGTTGGCAGCAGAACGAGTTTTTTCATGATGGCTACTCCTTGTTATTGTTGGCTGGTGGCGTTGGCGCGCTGGACTTCCTCGCGCAGCAGGCGGATATTGTTTTGCAGCTCGTCGGCAGCGGTGGTGGCTTTCGCCGAGTTGGCCTTGCTTTGCGCCAGCTGCGCGTCGGCCGAGGCCTGCGTGGCCAGGTCTTGCGCTGTTTTGTAGTCCTTGGCGGCCAGCGCCTGGTTGGCGCGCATCAGTTTTTCACGCGCGGCCTGCATTTCGGCTGGCGCCAGGTCGGCGGCGCCGGCACTGGTGGCCGCAGCAACCTGGGCGCGCGAGACAGCCACGTCAGCGGTGGCCGGCGTTTTATCGCTGGCGCAACCACTCAGGCCGATCAGCACGGCCATACCGCACAGCATTTGCCATTGGGCGTTCATCGTCATCATTATTGTTCTCCTTAAAAATTGGATGGTACGGTTGACGTTATAGGCTGATGTCGCTGTAGCATCAGTACGGTGACGCACAAAAAGCCGGAGTGTGTAAAATGATGCAACTCACTTCCAAGGTTAGCCATGCCCCTGTCCCGCCGTACCCGTATTGCCGTTGCCGCCAGCGCCGTCGTGCTGGCCGTGCCTGTCGTCGCCGTTATCGTGCTGAGCAATGTCGACTGGAACCGTGCGCGCCCCTGGCTCAACGACAAGATCGGCACCGCCATCAAGCGGCCGTTCGAGATACGCGGCGCGGTGTCGCTGGCCTGGCGCCAGCAAGGCAGCTGGCTACCGATGCCGCACCTGGTGGCCAGCGATGTCCACATCGGCAATCCGCGCGGCATGCAGGCGCCGGCCGAGATGGCCAGCGTCGGCCAGTTCGCGTTTGCCATCGAACCGCTGCCACTGCTACGCCAGCGTATCGAGATTCCGCAGCTGCGCTTCGATAATCCGCAGTTGCTGCTGCAACGCGAAGCCGATGGCCGCAACAACTGGACCTTCCACAGCGACGATGAAGCTTCGGCCTGGAAACTGAACGTGCGTAGCGTGGTGTTCTCCAAAGGCACGGTGCGCTACATCGACGCCATGACGCATGTGGACGCCAGCGCCATGGTCGACACCATCGCCGATCCGCGCTACGGCGTCAGCTGGCAGTTGCGGGGCAAATGGAACAACCAGGACGTCAGCGGCAGCGGCAAGGCCGGCGCCGTGCTGGCGCTACAGCAACTGACGCCCTACCCGCTGATGGCCAATCTCAACGTCGGCGGCACCAGCATCAGCTTTGACGGCACGCTGACCAAGCCCGCCTCGCTGACGGCAATCGACATGCAGCTGAAGCTGTCCGGCCCCAGCATGGCACGCTTGTACGGCCTGACCGGCGTGCTGCTGCCGGAGACGCCGCCCTTCGTCACCGAAGGCCACCTGACTGGCAACCTCGGCGCCAATGCCAGCCGCTGGGTGTACGAGAAATTTACTGGCAAGGTCGGCCACAGCGACATCGCCGGCAAGCTGGAATTCAAGACCGGCGCGCCACGCGCCCTGCTGAGCGGCACGGTGCAATCCAGGCTGCTGCAAGTGTCCGATCTTGGCCCGCTGATCGGCGCCGACTCCAACGCCAGCAAGGAGGCGCGCGGCGCCGAGCAGCTTCAGCCCGGCAACAAGGTGCTGCCGGTGGAGAAATTCCGCACCGAGCGCTGGACCGCCATCGACGCCGACGTCAACTTCAAGGCTGCGCGTATCACCCGCGACAAGGATTTGCCGATCCAGAACCTGGAAACGCAGATTCACCTGAAGGATGGCGTGCTGGCGCTGACGCCGCTGAACTTCGACATCGCCGGTGGCCGCTTCGTTTCCAACGTCATGCTGGACGGCAGCGGCAAGATCAATCCGGACGCCATCCGCGCCGAGCTGAAGGCCGGCGCCAAGCGCTTGCAACTGAAGCAGCTGTTCCCGTCGATCGACGGCATGCAGGCCACCGTGGGTGAAATCAATGCCGACGTGTCGCTGTCCGCCACCGGCAACTCGGTGGCCGGCCTGCTGGGCGCGTCCAATGGCGAATTGAAGGGTGTCATCAACCAGGGCAGCGTCAGCAAGCTGATGCTGGAAACCATGGGCCTGAACATCGGCAGCGTGGTGCTGACGCGCCTGGTGGGCGACAAGCAGGTCAAGCTGAACTGCATGGTCACCGACTTTGCCGTGCATAACGGCGTGATGAAGTCGCGGCTATTCACGGTGGATACATCCGAAGCGCGTATCGATGTCAACGGCACGGTCAACCTCGGCAACGAGCGGCTCGACCTGACACTGAAGCCGGACGCCAAGTCGGTGCGCGTGATCTCGCTGCGCGCGCCGATTTATGTGCGCGGCACGTTCAAGGACCCGGACGTCAGCGTCGACAAGGGCACGCTGGCGCTGCGCGCTGGCGGAGCGCTGGCGTTGGCGGTGGTAGCCCCGGTGGCGGCCATCGTGCCGCTGGTCAGCACGGGGCCTGGCGAAACGCCGGGCTGCCAGGCGCTGATGGCGCAGGCCGGCGGCAAGGCGGTGGCGCCGCCTCCCGGCAAAGCTCAACGCTGATATGAGTTCTATGTGGGATGACGAACGGAAGCGCATGGCGTGAGTGATTACTCTGGAACCATCGGTCCGGGTGCAATACCGCGCCTGACCTGCCAGAGGAGAAAATCATGAACAACATCAAGCGTATTGCAGCAACCGCCACCGTGTTGGCAGCCACCCTGGGTCTGAGCGCCTGCGCCAACATGTCGGGCCAGGATAAAAACACCGCCATCGGCGCGGGTGTCGGCGCGGTCGCCGGCTCGGTCCTGACCGGCGGCAGCGCGGTCGGCGCCGTCGGCGGCGCAGCAGTTGGCGGCGTGATCGGCAATCAAGTACAGAAGCCACCACGCTAAGACCAGCACCAGCCATCCCCACCCCATTCCCGCGCAAGCGGGAATCCATACGGCGCGTGTTCAATCACG
>Ga0308157_10009813_pt1 | contig 10522 bp, 11 predicted proteins | sample PhyBR1_FD_201035 | JGI IMG/M metagenome (GOLD analysis project Ga0308157, IMG submission 201035) | Phyllosphere microbial communities from UC Gill Tract Community Farm, Albany, California, United States - DLSLB.R1 | ecosystem: Host-associated > Plants > Phyllosphere > Unclassified | place: USA... | reverse complement strand
TTCACCGTGCGCAGCTTGGCTTCGTACTTGTGGTCCGGGTTGCCGAGGATGGTGAAGTACACCGGCATGCCGGGCTTGACCTTGACCACGTCGGCTTCGGAGATCTCGGCATTCACCGTGACCAGATCCAGTCGTGCCAGCTTGACGATGGTCGGCGCGGACTGGTTGGCATTGACCGTACGGCCTTCTTCGGCAACCACGGCGACCACGGTGCCGTCGATGGGCGCGGTGATGCGGGTATAGCCGAGGTTGGCCTGGGCGGTGCCCAGCTCGGTTTCACGCTGGCGGATCTGCGCATCGAGCGCCCGGATCTGTGCACGGGTGCTGGCCAGGTTTGCCTCGGCCGACTCGTAGTCGGCGCGTGAGGTGGCTTCGGCCGCCAGCATCTCCTTCTGGCGGGCGAAGGCCAGCTCGGATTCCTTCAGCGAGGCGGTCTGCACCGCACGCTGGGCGCGGATGTTCTCCAGCGCCGCCTCGGCGTTCTTCAGGCTGTTTTCCTGGGTGACCGAGTCGATCTCGGCGATCAGGTCGCCTTGCTTGACCACATCACCCAGTTGCACCGTGAGCAGCTTGATCTGGCCGGAGGCCTGCGCACCGACGCTGACCAGCTTGTAGGCATCGATGACGCCGGTGGCATCGACGGTCTGTTCCAGGTCACCACGACTGACCGGCGAGGTTGCCAGTGACGGTGCGGCGGGCTTGCGCGTGGTCCAGTAGATGCCGCCGGCGATCAAGGCGACGATGGCGACGGCAAGCAGGATGCGGTTGCGGCGGGAGGAGGGCAGCAGCTTCACGGTGGTTGGACACTCATTGGCCGCAGTAGCGGCGTCGGGGTCCAGTGTCGCCAGCGCGACGGCGCGGCTCAACGCTCGTTATGTGTCGGCATGTATCCTGTTCAGGCTCCCATGTATCGTTGTGTATCAAGCCCGGCGCTGGATACACGCAGACACATCGGCGTGTACACATGACGATCCGCTTGCGTGGATCATGGCGCCATGACGGACATACAGACCATGCACCGCTTGTTGGTGGTAGACGACGACAGTGACATCCGCAGCCTGCTGGCCGAGCAACTGGGCCGGGCAGGCTACGCCGTGAGCACCGCGGCCGATGGCAATGAGATGCGCCAGGTGCTGGCGCGCGAACACATCGACCTGATCGTGCTCGACCTCAACCTGCCGCGCGAGGACGGCTTGGCGCTGTGCCGTGAACTGCGCGTGCGCTCGACCACGCCGGTGATCATGTTGACCGCACGCAGCGAACCCATTGATCGCGTGCTGGGGCTGGAAATGGGCGCCGACGATTACCTGGCCAAACCGTTCGAGCCGCGCGAACTGCTGGCGCGCATCCGCAACGTGCTGCGCCGGACCGAAGCCCTGCCGGCCAACATGGAACCGCTGGCGATGCGCCGGGCGCTGTTTTCCGGTTGGGTGTTCGACCTCGAGCACCGGCACCTGATCGATCCGTCCAAACGGGTGGTGATGCTGTCCGGTGCCGAGTTCCGCCTGCTGCGGGTGCTGGTGGCGCATGCCAACAAGGTGTTGTCGCGCGAGCAGCTGGTGTCGCTGAGCAGCGGCCGCAACTATGAGTCACAGGACCGTGCCATCGACCTGCAGATCAGCCGCCTGCGGCAGAAGCTGACCGATGCCGGGGGGGCCGATGGGTTGATCAAGACCGTGCGCAACGAGGGCTATGTGTTCGCCAGTGCGGTGACCCTGGAATGAAGCGCCTGCGCCTGTTCCTGTCATCGATGGCCGGGCGGCTGTTCGTCATCCTGCTGATCGGCATGATGGTGGCGGCGATTGGCGCGACGCTGCTGGCGGAGAGCCGTCGCCAGCAGGAGTTCGAGCGGCAGAACCTGGCTCGCATTGCGGACCGCCTGCAGGGTTTCGTCAACCTGCTGGATGGCAATCTGGAGCTGCGCAGCCGCCTGCTGGCGGTTGGCGGGCCCAATGTGCGCGAAGTCAAAGGCGAGGTCCGTACCGGGGACATGGACAAGGCCCTGATGGACGTGCTGGCGGCGCGCGGCGGCGCGCTTGCCGGTGCTCAGGTGCGGGCCAGCAGCTTCCGTGCCTGCATGCCGCCATTGCCGGAATTCCTGCCGCCGCCCGAGCGCGGGCAACGGGCCCCGCACCGGCACGAACGCGATCCGGCGTTCACTCCGCCACGCTGCCGGCTGGTGGAGTTGAAGCTCAGCGACGGCACGCCGCTGCGGTTGGCGTTGGAATATCCGGCGATGGTACGGCGCTCGGCGGCGGCATTCGATCCGTGGTTCCTGTCGCTGCTGGCGCTGGCGATCGGCCTGTTGGCTTACCTGGTTGCACGTATCGCCAGTTCGCCGCTGCAGCGCTTGGCAACGCACGCCACCGAACTCGGCCATGACCTGCAGCGCGCACCGCTGCCGGTATCCGGGCCGCTCGAAGTGCAGCGCGCCGCCGAGGCGTTCAATGCCATGCAGCTGCGCCTGCAGCGACACCTGGGCGAGCGCACGCAGATGCTGGCAGCGATCACCCATGATCTGCAGACGCCATCAACGCGGTTGCGGTTGCGTCTGGAAAACGTGCAGGACGAACAGCTGCGCGAGCGCCTGATTGGCGACCTCGCCGCGATGCAGGCCTTGATCCGCGAAGGGCTGGAGCTCGCGCGCAGCGCCGAGAGTGCTGAGCAACGTGCCGCACTGGATCTGGACTCATTGCTGGAGAGCGTGGTCGAGGATGCTGCCGAGTCAGGCCATGACGCGCTGCTGGAGCAGGGCTGTGGCGCGGTGTTGATGCTGCGTCCGTTGGCGATGCGGCGCTTGTTCTCCAATCTGGTCGACAACGCGGTGAAGTACGGCCGTGCCGCGCATGTGAGCGCACGGCGTGATGGCGATGCGGTCGAGGTGCGCGTGCGCGACGGCGGTCCCGGCCTGGCTGAGGACGAGCTGGAAGCGGTTTTCACTCCTTTCCTGCGTCTGGAGACCTCGCGATCGCGCGAAACCGGTGGTGCCGGCCTGGGCCTGACCATCGCCCGCGCTCTGGCTGAGAAAGATGGTGCCAGCCTTGTCCTCCGTAACCACCCCGAAGGCGGTTTGGAAGCCATCGTCCGTTGGGAAGCGCCGCAATGGGCAGCACACGGCTAGGCGCAGACCTCCTTGCGGAAGCGGCATCAGCCGCCAGGCTGCGGTCGCCTCTGGTGGAACAGGAGGTGGGCGATCACCGGAGTATCGAGTCGGCAAGCCATCACTATGTTCTGACGGACAGCCAGCTTCGCGGCTGATGCCGCTGCCACGATGGCAGGCTTTCACGTCGTCAATCACATTCTGGCGAAAACCCAAGCGTCCAGCGCCCTCCAATCATCCAGCAAAGCCGGTGTTTGCTAGTATTCCCGGACCAGCTTGGGGCAGGAACGATGGCAGCAGAGAAGAATCCGGCAACCCGGTCGGGCATGGGGATGCGCGTGGTGTCGGGCAGGGCGAGGGTCTTTGCGAATCGAAGCCTGTCGGCACTGATTGTGTCGGCTGCAGGTGCCGCGGCACCTGTCTGGGCCCAGGGCGGAATGGGGCAGTCTTCGCCACCGTTGGCGGTATTGGTGCTCCCAGGCCTGCTTGCCGGCATCTGCCTGCTGTTGATCGTGGTTGTGCTGTGGTTGGCGCTGCAGCTCAAGCAGCAACGCGGCCAGGCCCGGCAGTTGGCCGGACAGGAGCACGCTCGATCGGATCAGCTGCAGCAGCAGAACGAACGGCTGGAGATGGCCTTGCTGGAAAAGGCACAGCTGGAGCTCAAGCTGCGCGAGCAGGCCGAGGCGTTTGAACGCCTTGCCAACGAAGATGATCTCAGTGGCTTACCCAATCGCCGCGCGTTCGATGACGTTCTGGCACGTGATATGGCGGTGGCCCGGCGTGCTGGCCGCTCGCTGAGCCTGGTGGTGCTGAGCATCGATCACCTCAAGCAGATCAATGCCGAATGGTCGCGGGCTGTCGGTGACCTGGTGTTGTGCGAAGTAGGCGAGCTGATGCGGCGCAGCCTGCGTGCGTCCGACATGCCGGCTCGGCTGGGCAACAAGGAATTCGCCGTGCTGTTGACCGACACCGCGCTGGCCGAAGCCGAGATCGCCTGCCAGCGGCTGCAGCGGTTGTTTGCCCAGTACGCCGAATGGGGCGGACATGAGGCTGGCGATATCAAGGTCAGCTTCAGCGCCGGCGTGGTCCAGCTGGGCGAAGACGATCAGGCGCCGGTGCTGTTCTACCAGCGCGCAAAGAACGCGCTGGCACAGGCAAAGAAAGAGGGCCGGGCGCGGACCTGCGCGGGCTGAAAGACGTTGCCGGTCAGCGGCCGGGCGGTGTGGGCCAGGCGTTGACGATCTTGCAGAACAGGCGTGCGGTCTGTTCGGTGTCGTAGACCGCGCTGTGTGCCTCGCTCGCGTCCCATTCAAAACCAGCGGCCTGTACCGCGCGGGCAAGCACGGTCTGGCCATAGGCCACGCCTGCCAGGGTCACCGTGTCGAACACGCTGAAGGGGTGGAACGGATTGCGCTTGTGACCGCTGCGGGCAACGGTGGCATTGACGAAATTCAGATCGAAATGGGCGTTGTGACCGACCAGGATCGCGCGCTGGCAGTTGTACTTTTTCATCGCGGCGCGGATGGGGGCGAATACATGTTCCAGAGCGTCCCGTTCCGGCTTGGCCAAGCGGAACGGGTGATCAAGCACGATGCCGGTGACTTCCAGTGATTTGGGGTCAATTTCGGTGCCTTCCGCCGGTATTACATGAGCACTGGCAGTTTGACCCGGGTATAGCTGGCCGTTCTCGTCCATTTCCACGGGTACCGCGGCAATCTCGAGCAGGGCATGGCGGTTGCAGTCAAAACCACCGGTTTCCACATCCACCACCACCGGCAGAAAGCCACGGAAGCGTTGCGCCATCGGCGTGAAAGCGGGGCGGGGGGCCGAGGGTTCAGCAAATTCGTTCATCGCAATAGGGTAGCAGAGCGGGTCAAGCAGCCGTATCAGCTGGGATTGCGGGAACACCGTAGCGTCGCCCGGGCATTTTCCGTGAGGTCTGCATTTTTTCATGCCCCGGGCCAGGAAAGCCGTCCTCCACTTGGCCAAAGAAGGCGGGTTCAACTGTAGTGCCGAGCCATGCTCGGCAACGGGCCTTACGGGTGATGCCCCAGCCGAGCATGGCTGGGCACTACCGGAGGGCTGGTTGTCGGGGCTGCGAAGCAAGTCATCCGCTGATGGCACCGAAGTGACCCTTGCCTGGATTTCCGGTGCAGGCGAGTGGCGGGGCGCTGCCCAGCAGGCAGCCTTTTTCCCGCAATGTCTGCAACATCGCTGCGCCATCGCGGAGGAAAGCCTCATCAGCATCCATGCCGGCCTCGATTGCGAGCGCCTGCAATTGTCCGGACCCGCTGAGCTCGGGGAACTGTTCCAATCTTTCCAGCAACCGATAGAGCAACGGCGAGAGTTCGGAGAAAACGATGGACCCATCCGCCACGCGCCGGGCCAGCAGCAGGGTCGGCTGCGATGGCGGCTCGCTAGGCTGGTATTCCCTGCTGATCCGATGCACCGGCCAGTGGTAGGCCAGTGCCCTGCACGAAGGCGAGCAGGCCGGGTTGGCGGCCAGCAGGTCGCCATCCGGATCATGTACGGTCGAGGTTTCCTCGCTGATCTTCAGCGCCAGCTCGATCCATTCGTAATGGGCCAGCTCCAGCAGCCACGGTGCTTGCGGATCAGGCCGGGACACCTCCAGGAATGCAATGAATTCCTGGCCGACCTCGGGGAACAGTGGTGTCTGCGCACGGTGGTCGCGACAGAACGTGCGCACCAGCTGCTGCCAGCGCGGCTCACCCAGAGTCCGCGCCATTACCGGAAAGTTTGCCGTCAGCAGCGCGTTGAGGTTGTTGAAATACAGATCGCGGTACACCTGCATGCGGGCCTGGGCGATGCCCTCGGGAGCTGGCTGCAGTGGGTCGCGCAGGTGCGCGGCAAAGCGCATCTGCAGTTCGCGCAGTGACTCAGCCATGCGCTGCGTGCTGCAACTGGCGGATCCGCCTCACCTCATCCAGCAGCTCGGGCAGCGGCGGGAAGTTGAAGTCGCGTTCCAGCAGGGTGGGGCGCACACCATGCATGGCATAGGTGTCGGCCAGCAATGTCCAGACATCGTTCTTCACCGGCATCCCATGGGTGTCGATCTTCAGGTCTTCGGCCTCGTCGTGGTGACCTGCGATGTGGTAACCCGCAACGCGTTGCGAGGGCAGGCGAGCGAGAAAAGAACGGGCGTCATAACCGTGGTTGGCGGCGTTGACGTAGATGTTGTTGACGTCGAGCAGCAGGTCGCAATCTGCTTCCGCGAGGACGGCGTTGATGAAGTCGGCCTCGTCCATATCGGCCGCGGGTACGGCGTAGTAGGAGGCATTCTCCACCGCGATGCGGCGGCCAAGGATGTCCTGGGTCTGGCGGATGCGCGCAGCTACGTGCCGCACCGCTTCGGCAGTGAATGGCAGCGGCAGCAGCTCATAGAGCTGGCCATCATCGCTGCACCAGCTCAGGTGCTCGCTGTACAACGCGACCCGGTGCTGGTCGAGGAAGCGCCGCGTACGGGCGAGGAAATCCACATCCAGCGGCGCTGGGCCACCCAGCGACAATGACAGACCGTGGCAGCTCAGGGGGTGCCGCTGGGAGAGGACGGACAGCGTTTCACCCAGCGTGCCGCCGACCCCGATCCAGTTGTCCGGGGCGCATTCGATGAAATCGAAGGCGCCTTCAGGTGCTTCCAGCAAGGCGTCGAGCAGTGAACGCCGCACGCCCAGGCCGGCACTGGCCATGGCGGGCATGCGCATCTGCACCAAGGCAGGATCAGTGTTTACCGCCACACTTGCCTTCACCGCACTTGCCTTCCGCGCTGGCTTTGTCCGCGCTTGCAGCGGCCTCGCCTTCGGCCTTGTCGTCATCGGCCTTCGGCTTGTCATGGCCGGCACCACATTTGCCTTCGCCGCACTTGCCCTCGGCCTTGTGTTTGGCGTCGGCTTCCGTGCTTTGTGCGGCACTGGTTGCAGTCTGGGTTTCCGTCGTCGGCGGGGTCTGTACGCTGGCACCGAGGGCATAGCCCTGGGACAGGTCGGTCATGGCGAAGGCAGGGGCGGCCATGCCGCCGAGCAAGGCTGCGCCCAAGGCGAGGGTGGCTGGCTTGCGGATGTTCGTAGCCATTGGAATGTCTCCGGTGGTGATCGGGCCGGGGGGAGGCTGGAGCTTAGCAAGTGACCGGCGCAAACGGCGCTACCTTGCCATCGTTGGAACCACAACGGGCCCGCTTGGGGCCCGTTGTGGATCAGCTGCTGGTGGCGCTCAGCGGTGGCTGCTGACGATGTCGACGATGAGGCCGGTGGCGACTGCCATCAAGACATAGCGGTCGTCCACCTTGCGCCATTCGTTGCCACGGCCAGGCCGGCGCAGGCTGTGCTTGTTGTAATCGGCAACCCGGCTGCCGCGGTGGTTCTGTGGCAGTCGCTCGCCCTTGCGTGGGGTGTGATGCGCGCTGTTGTTGGACGCGTGGCGGGCGCCGTTGTGCGCTGCAGGTGACGGGCTGTTGCTGGAATGGCCCTGTGCATGCTGGGCAGCGGCAGGTGCATCGTGGCGTGCATTGTCATGGTCACGGTCCTGGGCGGGGCCGGCAAAGGCAGCGCTGGATGCCAGCAGGGACAGGCTCAGGACGGTGGCGGCGATACGCTTCATGGGAATTCCTCGGTGCGCGGCGGGAGTGCTGCGGACGAGTCCATGCTCGGAAAAATTCCGTGAATGCCTGATTAAAAAGGCCGCTCCGTGGGTATCGCTTTGTACCGCACTGTATCGGCCCGCCACGGTTTGCCGGCGAAGCCGATGCGGCCGCTGCCTGTAAGCAGCGGCCGTTGGACCTTGAAGTCAGGTGTGGTCAACGGTGCTGGTTTCGTCGCGCTTCTCGCGCGGCGGCAGCGGGGCATCACCGTGGACCAGGAACCAGACGTTCTCGGCGATGTTGGTGGCGTGGTCGCCGATGCGCTCCAGGTTCTTGGCCATGAACAGCAGGTGCGTGCACGGTGTGATATTGCGCGGGTCTTCCATCATGTAGGTCAGCAACTCGCGGAACAGCGCGGTGTACTGTGCGTCCAGGCGCGCGTCGTCGGCGCGCAGCGTAAGCGCGGCCTCGGCGTCGTTGTCACGGTAGGCTTCCATGGCGCGGCGCACCTGCTGCGCGGCCAGCCGGCCCAGTGCCCGCACGCCCTGGATCTGTGGCAGCGGCGGTACCGCAGCCAAGGCGATCGAGCGCTTGGCGACGTTGGCGGCATAGTCGCCGATGCGTTCGATGTCGGCTGGAATGCGCAGGCCGGCGAGGATCTCGCGCAGGTCACGGGCCATCGGCCCACGCAGGGCCAGGCGCATCACGTCGTGGCTGATCTGCTGCTCAAGCTGGTCGATGGCTTCGTCGTTGGCGACGATGCGCTGCGCGGCCTTCTCGTCGCGGCGCTCGATCACGTCCAACGCGGCCTCGAGTTGCGCAACGGACATTTCGCCCATGCGCACGATCTCGGTTACCAGTCGCTGCTGTTCTTCGTCATAGCTCTTGACGATGTGGTCGTTGGGAAGATTCATGGAATGCTCGCTGGAGACGGTTCGGGTGGGACTGCATTCGTTCGGTAGCTGCGTTGCCATCCGTGGCGTACATCTGGCTTCGGAGTGCGGCCCGGCCATCCTTGGCCAGGCGTCCAGCGGGCGGCGGACCATTGCACGGTCCGCGCGCGCCAGCCTCAGCCGAAGCGACCGGTGATGTAGTCCTCGGTCTGCTGCTTGGATGGGTTGGAGAAGATGGTTTCGGTGCGGTCGTGTTCGATCAGGTCGCCCAGGTACATGAAGGCGGTGTAGTCGGACACGCGCGCGGCCTGCTGCATGTTGTGGGTGACGATGGCGATGGTGTAATCGTTCTTCAGCTCTTCGACCAGTTGCTCGATGCGGCTGGTGGAGATCGGGTCCAGCGCGGAGGTCGGTTCGTCGAGCAGCAGCACGTCCGGGCGCAGAGCCACGGCACGGGCGATGCACAGACGCTGCTGCTGGCCACCGGACAGGCCCAGCGCGCTCTGGTTGAGCTTGTCCTTCACTTCGTCCCACAGCGCGCCCTGGCGCAACGCCTGCTCTACGCGCACGGCCATGTCGGCCTTGGACAGCTTCTCGTGGTGGCGGATGCCATAGGCTACGTTCTCGAAGATGGTCATCGGGAACGGCACCGGCTTCTGGAACACCATGCCCACCTTGGAACGCAGGCGGTTCATCGGATACTTGGGCGAGAGGATGTTCTCACCGTCCAGCAGCACTTCGCCGCGCGCCTCCAGCTTGGGGTACAGCGCGTAGATGCGGTTGAAGATACGCAGCAGGGTGGACTTGCCGCAACCGGAGGGGCCGATCAGCGCGGTGACGCGCTTTTCCGGAATCTCCAGGTTGATGCTCTTCAGCGCGTGGAACTTGTCGTAGTAAAAGTCCAGGCCGCGTGCAGCCAGCTTGACCGGCGCAGGCGTGTGCAGCGACTGGTTGGCGGCGGGCACGTTGATGCGCTGCATCGGTACGGCGTTGCTGAGGTCGTTCATGGGAAGGTCCATGGCAGTCAATCGTTTAAGTTCAGTCGTTCGAGATGCGGTTGCGCAGCAGCAGGCCGCGCGCTGAGAGGCTGACCAGCAGGACGAATACGGTCAGTACCAGGGCACCTGCCCAAGCCAGCACCTGCCAGGATTCGTACGGGCTGCCGGCGAACTGGTTCATCACCACCGGTACCGATGCCATCGGCTGCATTACATTGCTGTTCCAGTACTGGTTGCCGAAGGCAGTGAACAGCAGCGGCGCGGTTTCGCCGGAGATGCGGGCCAGGGCCAGCAGGATGCCAGTGACGATGCCGGCCATGGCGCTGCGGTACAGCACCTGCATGATCACCTTCCACTGCGGCACACCGAGTGCCAGAGCGGCTTCGCGCATCTGCACGGGCACCAGTCGCAGCATTTCGTCGGTGGTGCGGATCACCACCGGCAGCACGATGAAGGCCAGCGACAAGGCGCCTGCAAATGCCGAGAACTGGCCGCCGGTCTGCATCACATACAGCGTGTAGACGAACAGGCCGAGCACGATGGAAGGTGCCGACAGCAGGATGTCGTTGACGAAGCGGACCACGGTGCCGGCCTTGCGGGCATTGCCGTACTCGGCCAGCCAGGTGCCGGCGGCCACGCCCAGCGGCGTGCCGATGCCGATCGCCATCGCGCACATCACTGCGCTGCCGAAGAAGGCGTTGAGCAGACCGCCTTCCTGCATCGGCGGCGGCGTCATCTTGGTGAAGAGATCCAGGTTGATGCCCGGCAGGCCCTTGGACAGCAGCGTCCACAGGATCCAGCCGAGGAAGAACAGGCCGAACAAGGCGGTCGCGCAACCCATGAACAGGGCGACGACATTGACGACGCGACGGCGCAGGTACAGCGAATCAGCGGAAGCGGACATCAGTTGCCCTCCTTGCGGGGCAGGCGCATCAGC
>Ga0308157_10009811_pt1 | contig 10522 bp, 4 predicted proteins | sample PhyBR1_FD_201035 | JGI IMG/M metagenome (GOLD analysis project Ga0308157, IMG submission 201035) | Phyllosphere microbial communities from UC Gill Tract Community Farm, Albany, California, United States - DLSLB.R1 | ecosystem: Host-associated > Plants > Phyllosphere > Unclassified | place: USA... | reverse complement strand
ATAAACGTTTTGGTGCAAATGGATATGGCATACGATACCGCCACGAGATTGTATTAGAACACCAGCAAAATAATCTGCGACTGGAGTTTTCTGACCTAGACTACGGAAATCAGCTAGGATACCGCTTGGCCTATGCATTTAAAGCGCCTAATGAAACATGGATACCGTTGGAACAACAAGACAACAGAATACAACTTAGTAATCTGCAATCGGGAAACTATACCCTGCAGGTGGCGAAGGTAGACATGCTTGGACAGGTTGTTTCAGAAATATCGCTTTACGAAATCCAGATCAACTATCCTTGGTATGCGACGATATGGGCGAAGATAATTTATGCCATTGCAGTGCTCGGGTTGCTCCTATGGATATTAAACTTTTTTCGGGTGCGGAACAAGCTGAAATGGGAGCGGAGGGAGCGAAAAAAAGTGATGGAGCTTTCCCAGATGAAAATGGATTTCTTAACGGCGGTATCGCACGATCTGAAAAATCCATTGAGTTTGATCTTGGCTCCTGTAAGCCAACTGATGCTGAAAACTAAAAATCCAGATAACAAAAAGCTATTGGATGGTGTGCACCGGAATGCTATGAAGATCAATAACCTGATTCAGGAGGTGATGACCTTTGAAAAGACAGATGATCGTTCGGATGTTGGTGAATTGATTACCTCGCAGCTGGATCTGACGGCTTTTGTTGTACGCTGTTTTAACGAATGGAAGCGGATAGAGGCCTATAAACACATCGAATGGAGGTTGCTGTCGGCTACGGAAGATTTTCTTATCCAAACGGATGCGGCCAAGTTAGAATCGATGCTGAACAATTTGCTCGATAACGCTTGTAAGTATAGTAAGCCGGAAGGGGCGGTGATAGAACTGTATCTGAAACATGTTGAAAAAGGAGTCGTGATCATGATCCGAGACAATGGAATAGGTATAAAGAAAAAGGATTTGCCTTTTGTGTTTAGCAAATTCTATCGTGCGACCACCAAAGAGGCGCAAGCCATCGATGGAACAGGGATTGGACTTTATCTGGTTCGTAATTATGCCGAACAGCTGGGGTGGACGGTGGAACTCGATTCGCAGTGGATGGAAGGAACCACCGTGACCATCAACATACCGATGAGCCGCGTATACGTTGAGCGGCGTAACGAGTCGGTCGAAACGGAGAAAAAGAGGCTGCTGATTGTGGAGGATAATGTGGAGTTATCTGCTTTTTTATTGTCGGCATTCGAAAATGTATATGATTGCCGTACCGCAACAGATGGGCGGGCAGCGATCGATTTAATAGATCGTTCTTTTAAACCGGATATGATTGTCTCCGACGCCGTTATGCCTAGAATGGATGGACTGGAAATGGTACGACAGTTGCGTAAACGTACCGATACGGCTATTATCCCTGTTGTCTTATTGACGGCTGTCCCTGATGAACAGCTCCAACGGGCTGGGATTGCTGCGGGCGTAGATGCCTTTATACAAAAGCCATTTGATTTGGAGTTATTGAAGTTGCAAATGGAACAACTGTTGTTAAGAAAGACGAAAATTCAAACCAAGTTGCGTATAGATGAGTTGAGCGAACCGCGCAAGCAAGAGGTGGTGGTATCCCCCGATGAGCAATTGCTGAATAAAGTAACGCAGGCGATCGAAGATGCGGTGGACGACGCTGATTTTTCTGTGCAGCGACTAGCTGACGAGGCAGGTGTGAGTACGAAGCAGCTGTATCGAAAAATAAAACAATTGACGGGGCACACACCGGTAACTTATATCCGGACGATACGGATGAAAAAAGCAGCGCTCCTATTACGCCAACAGAAGTTCACGGTAGCCGAAGTGATGTATATGGTAGGGTATGCAAATGCTTCGTATTTTTCGAAATGCTTTCAGGAAGAATTTGGGTCGACGCCTAAAAATTATATGGATCAGCTAAACGGAAGTTCTTATTAATCTTCTTATTTACAGGTTTTTATATGTTTGCTTGTCGTTTCGGACAGACGGCATGTCTTATTTGTGTTAGGCTTTGTCCGAAACGTGGTCGCTTTAATTGTTCATGCTTGTTAGGTTTGTGTTACTATTTCGCTAACAAAAAAATTATAAAACAAGTATGATCATGCGTAAATGTATTCTAAGTTGCTTTGCCTGTTTTTTCTTCTGGTCTGTTTTCGCACAAGCGGACAAAAGTATACCGACTATCTATGTGGATAAACAGGGAGTGATGCGGTGGTCGGACACGAAGCAGGAAGCATCTTTTTTTGGTGTAAATTACACGACGCCTTTCGCACATGCTTACCGGGCTTTACAATATAAGGGGATAGATCACAAGGAAGCGATCGACCGTGATGTCTATCATCTCGTACGGTTGGGCTTTAATGCTTATCGTATCCACATCTGGGATGTGGAAATTTCGGATGGAGAAGGTAATTTACTGGAAAATGAACACTTGGAGTTACTGGATTATCTCTTGTTCAGGTTACGGGAAAAAGGTATCCGGATCCTGATAACAGCGATGACGAACTTCGGAAATGGCTATCCTGAACGCAATATACAGACAGGTGGGTTTTCGTATTTATACGACAAGTGTCAGGTACATGCCAACCCACAAGCCATAGCGGCACAAAAGCGGTATATATCGGATCTCCTTCGACATGTAAACCCCCATACTGGTCTTGCCTATCAGGATGATCCGTATGTTGTGGGGTTTGAAATTAATAACGAACCTTGCCATACGGGAGCGGTAAGTACCACCAAACATTACATCCGAGAAATGTTGGCTGCAATGAAAAAAGCGGGAAATAAAAAACCTGTATTTTACAATGTGAGTCATAACATGGAGCATGTACCGGCGTACTTTAAAGCGGATGTACAAGGAACGACCTACCAATGGTATCCTATCGGATTGGTCGCGGGGAAGGAGAGAAAAGGTAACTTTCTTCCTTATGTAGATCGTTATGTTATTCCGTTTGCAAATGAAAAGGGCTTTGCCAATAAAGCCAAGGCGGTATATGAGTATGATCCCGCGGATATATTATATAGTTATATACATCCTGCCATGAGCCGGACGTTCCGCTCCAATGGTTTTCAGTGGGTAACGCAGTTTGCTTATGATCCACTGGATATGGCCGCTTATAATACCGAATACCAAACTCATTATCTGAATTTGGCGTATACGCCGGCGAAAGCCATCGGCATGATGATCGCTGCCGAAACGGCCTATAGAATCCCGCGAAATGCGTCTTTCCCGGCGTATCCAAAGGACACCCTGTATGGGGATTTTATGTTAAGCTATGAACAGGATCTTGCCGTAATGAATGTGGATACCGCCTTTTATTATACCAATAATACGCGTATACATCCGAAAAGTGTGCAAACGTTGAAGAAAATTGCGGGACACGGGAGTTCGCCGATAGTGACCTATGCTGGTTCGGGGGTTTATTTTTTAGATAAATTGACCGAGGGGGTGTGGCGCTTAGAGGTTATGCCCGACGCAGAAACAGTGAGCGATCCTTTCGCGAAGCCGTCCTTATCCCGCGAGGTAGTACAGATTCTCTGGTCGGAAAACAAGATGGAGATTGGATTGCCTGATTTGGACGAGAATTTCGTTTGGAAGCAATTAGCGCCCGAAAGCTTGTCACGCGGGCAGGCAGACGGAACCGCAATAACCGTCACGCCGGGTGTTTATATACTCGGTCGGAAAGATCAATCCACGCTCGGCGAGTGGAACAATTCGAGGATATGGAACCATTATTCATTGGGGCATTTTGTAGCACCGGCGGCGTCCGAAGAACGGGTACCCACTGTTGTACATGAACCTGCCCGCTATCAGGAAAAGGGTAGTGATCTCGCGATTTCACTCCATGTCGTGTCGGCCGTAACGCCGGACTCGGTGATTGTCCAGACGGATAAAGTATCATTCTGGCGGAATGACAATACCTATATGAAACTGGACCATAAAGAAGGGTATCGGTATGTTGGCCGCATTCCTGAATCTATGCTCCAAGGGGATAGAGTTCGCTATACGGCGACGGTCTATGTGGGCGGTGAGAAATATACTTTTCCACAAGAGACATCGGGCGCGCCGTTGGATTGGGATGCTGCGATCGATACCTATTGGACGACGGAGGTTGTTGGCCGGTCGGCGCCTATCATGCTCGCGGAATCGCTGACGGCGCAATCCACATGGGAAACGTACGCTATTCCGGAGACAGCTTATAGTCAGGGAAAGAAAATACAAAAAGATCCGATGGCGGCACCGATGTGGTCATACACGTTTACAGGGCAGGATAGCGAAACGAAATTTTTCTGGCTGAGAGATATCAAACAAGTGATTGCTGAACGGAAATATAAGATCGATAAGGTGAAAAACCTGATGATAGCGCTGGGGAATCAATCGTTTGGCGGGAAGATACAAATAGGATTCGTATCCAACATGGGGTATACCTATGCGGCAGCGGTAGCGCTGGAGAAGGATAGTCCACAGCAAGTGCTTCGTATTCCGCTGGAGGAATTGTCGCTGGTGCCGACAGCTTTGTTACCGGCGCCTTATCCGACGTTTTTAGAACGTTATTTCGTGCCGATGACACCTATACCGTTTGGTGTTCGGAATAGTGAAAAATTGATCATTTCGACGGAAGGTGCCATAGGCCGAGATGCTACCATCACGATCGGGGCAATCTGGATGGAATAGTATAAATCTAAATATATAAATAAACACTAACATGAAACCTTTTACTATAAAAATTGGTGTTGCCTATCTTTCCTTGATCTGGGGTACGGGAGGCGGCATGTTGTCTGAATCGGTATATGCCAGCACACAGGAGAAGACCGTATCTCGTTTCCAGCAGCAGGTACACGGGGTCGTCCGTAATCAGAACGGGTTGCCTTTACAGGGCGTCTCCGTGCGGGTGGTCGGTACAAATGTGGGTACATCCACGGCAGCAGATGGAACGTACCGTATAGCGTTGCCGGAGGGACCCAAAGAACTTGTATTTACTTTCCTTGGATATGAGGAGCAGACGCTGACGGTGACAGGAAATGTGCTAGACGTTTTCCTGGCGGAAGCGGGAAATGTGCTTGAAGAACTTGTGGTGGTGGGGTATGGTAGTATGACCAAGAAAGATTTGACGGGCGCGGTGAATACCGTGAATAGCAAAGATTTTAATACCGGACTGGTGGGATCGCCCGAACAGCTGATCAATGGGAAATCGGCCGGGGTGCAGGTGATGTCGAACAGCGGTTCGCCGAGTGCCGGTAGTACGATCCGTATTCGTGGTGGGGCTTCTTTGAGTGCAAGTAATGATCCGCTTATCGTACTGGATGGTGTACCCTTAGAGGCCGGAGGTATTAGTGGTAACAGTGGGAACTTTCTAAGCCTCATTAATCCGAACGATATCGAGAGCATGACGATTTTGAAAGATGCTTCAGCGACGGCTATCTATGGATCGCGGGCATCCAATGGGGTGTTATTGATTACGACAAAAAAGGGAGAAGGCGATCAACTACGTTTTTCGGTATCCTCTGTTTTGTCTGCCCAACAGCCTTGGGGAGTAGCGGATATGCTCGGTACAGACGAGTTTCGGGCATTGATCGATTCGAAAGGTAACGATAATCAAAAAGGGCTCGTTGGTGGAGCGGATACGGATTGGCTCCAGGAAGTCTTCCAGACGGCTTGGGGAACGGATGATAACCTGAGCGCAACGGGTAAAATTGCCGAACGTATACCCTTTAGGGCATCGGCAGGTTACTATAACCAGCAGGGAACTTTACTGACGGATAGAGCGGAACGGATAACCGGATCACTTGTATTGAATCCTTCGTTTTGGGATGACCACCTCAAGGTAACAGCGAATCTGAAAGGATCCCGCAATAATAATCAATTTGCGAATACGGATGCAATCTGGACGGCGGTGGCTTTTAATCCCACACAGCCCATTTATTCGGGAGACGATGCCTATGGAGGTTATTATGAAAGTCTGGACAATGCGGGTCTTCCAGCAACCGGCGCAAACCTCAATCCACTTGGCTTGTTGCACCAAGAGAAACATCGGAGCCATGTGAACCGTTTAATCGGAAACTTGGACATGGACTATAAGTTTCATTTTTTACCGGAATTGAAAGCGCATGTGACCCTCGGCTACGATTATGCGAAAGGGGAAGGTTACAATCATATACCGGCAACAGCAGCGAATAGTTTTTTAATTGGCGGAGCGTACGATACCTATGAAGAAACCTTAAAAAACCGGCTGTTTACCGGCTATCTGAATTATAATAAGGAGTTGCCGGATTTAAAAAGTAATCTGGAAGTAACGGTGGGGCATGACTACCAATATTGGAGTGCTACCCGTCCGCCGATTACGTATTACAATGATCGGGAGGAGGTTCGTTCAACGGCTATAGCAAGGGATCAACGGCATACGTTGATGTCGATTTATGGAAGGCTGAATTACAACTACGACAGTCGTTATTTATTGACAGCGACGGTAAGGCGTGACGGAACGTCTCGCTTCAGTCCGGAAAATCGATGGGGAACATTTCCTTCGTTGGCACTGGCTTGGCGGCTTTCGGAAGAACAATTCCTAAAGGAAGCCTCATTTCTGGACGATTTAAAACTGCGGGCGAGCTACGGTGTGACCGGCCAACAGGAAGGTATCGGAAATTATGGCTATCTGCCGATTTATAATCAAGGAACGCCGTACGCCCAATATCGTTTTGGAAACCAATACCACTTGGTCTATCGGCCTTCGGTATATGTACGGGATTTACGCTGGGAAACGACGAAAGCATTTAATTATGGTTTGGATTTCGCCCTGTTCCAGAACCGTATATCGGGAGCTGTCGATTATTACACGCGTAAAACGCACGATTTATTGGCCAATGTGGCGGTGCCGGCTGGAACCAATTTCGATCAGATGGCGACAACAAATGTGGGTAATATTGAAAGTCGTGGGTTTGAATTTCAGTTGAATACCGTGCCCGTCGATCGGGAAGATCTGCGTTGGGAGGTAAACTTGAATGCCACGAGTCAACACATAGAGGTGACGAATATCACGATGGTGCCCGATGCTTCATCGGTGGGGACGTTTGCCGGACCCGAAGTGAATGAACGCGGTATCCAAATCTTGACACCCGGATATGAGCCGTATATGTTCTATGTCTACAAACAGCTATATGATGGGGCGGGAAAGCCGCTGGAAGGGGTATATGCAGATCTGAACGGCGATGGCGATATAAACGAGAGTGATCTTTATCGCTATCAGTCTCCGGCAGCGGATTGGATGTTTGGGTTCAACACGCAGGTGTCCTACAAAAAATGGACGGCGGCGACGACTTTAAGGGCACACGTTGGCAATTATGTGTACAACAATACCAAAATGAATTTAAGTGCATGGGAAACGCTACAATATGTGGATCCGGCACTCAACAACTTACATCGGGACTATCTCCAGACTGGTTTTCAGGCTAGACAGTATTTTTCGGACTACTACGTAGAGAATGGTTCGTTTCTGCGTATGGAAAATATATCGTTGGGTTATCATGTGGGACGTGTAGGTCGTATTTCGAATCTACGGCTCGGTGCGATCGTACAAAATGTGTTTGTGATCAGTAATTACACGGGAATAGACCCGGAGGTACCCAACGGCTTTGATAGCTCGTTCTATCCGCGTTCCAGGACGTATTCTTTAAGTATAAACTTAGATTTTTAATGATGAAAACAAAACTCATATTATTATTGACCGGAATGATGTGTTTCATCGTTCTGCTCACATCCTGTACGAAAGATCTGGATCAGTTTCCTTCCGTGGAGACGACATCAGAACAGGTGTATACGTCGGTAGAAGGCTACCAATCGGTTTTGGCAAAATTGTATGCTTCTTTCGCTGTGGCGGGAAACGGTCGTGGTGATGATGACCCAGATATGGCGGGTACGACGGCTTCTTGGGGGTATTTGCGAGTATACTTTAACCTACAGGAAATCCCCACAGACGAAATGATATATACCTGGACGGGAGGCGATAACCTCGTGGATATACAGTTTATGAACTGGGGGGCTTCGGATACGTGGGTGAATGCCATGTATTACCGTATTTATTATACGATTGCGATATGTAATGAGTTCTTGCGTAATGTGACGGACGAAAAGCTGGCTGCTTTTGCAGAGGCGGACCAAGTGGCTATTCGGGAGTTTGCTGCAGAGGCACGTTTTTTACGTGCGTTGGCTTATAGCCACGCGATGGATTTATATGGGAATGTGCCTTTTGTAACGGAGCAGGATGTGGTCGGCGCCTTTTTTCCACCACGTATAACACGTGCAGAATTATTCAGCTACCTAGAAGGTGAACTACGTGAGATAGCCGAACTCTTGCCGGAAGGGTCTTCGCACGTGTATGGACGGGTGGGCCGGGAGGCGGCTTGGGCATTACTCGCAAAGAACTATTTAAATGCGCAGGTATATACAGGTGAAGCGCGTTACAGCGATTGCATCGACTATTGCCAAAAAATAATAGATGCAGGGTATACGCTGCAGGAAGATTATAAGAAGCTGTTCAATGCCGATAATGACCAGCGGACAGAAGAGATTATCTTTGCTATCCAAGCCGATGTTGCCCACACAAGTACTTGGGGAGCGACGACGTATTTGGTGAACGGCCCTATTGTAGGGAGCATGAAAGCGGAAGATTATGGTGTGCTGTCAGGATGGAACAGTTTCCGGACATTACGTGAGTTTGTCGGGATTTTTAACACAGCCGATACACGTGGCGACTTCTGGACGGATGGACAGACCTTGGATGTGGACGACCCTTCATCGTCTAGCCAAGGATACAGTATCGTGAAATTTACGAATCTGAAAGACGACGGGACGTTTGTAACAGACGAAGGAATGGTGAGTACGGATTTTCCAATGATCCGTTTGGCGGATGTGTATTTAATGTACGCGGAATCGGTTGTCCGCGGTGGTGGTGGAAACCTGCAGCAGGCATTGGATTTGGTGAATCAGATCCGACACCGGGCATATGGGAGTGATGAGGGTAAAATTTCCACGGCGCAGTTGACCTTGGATTTTATTTTGGAGGAAAGAGGAAGGGAATTATTCTGGGAAGCAACCCGCCGAACAGATTTAATCCGTTTTGGCCGATTTACAGGGGGGGATTACCTGTGGCAGTGGAAAGGGGGCGTAGTCGATGGCCGGGCAACGGATGCCAAGTTTAACTTATACCCTATTCCGGTTACGGATATGGCTGCAAACCCAAATTTGATTCAAAATACGGGATATTAGCATAATAATCAATTAGAAAACCATGAAAAAATTATTTGACTATTTGGCGGTTGGCTTCGTACTGCTGTTGCTGGCTGCTTGTGAAAAAGAGGGGGGCAAGCCGACCATAACTGATGTGGAGCCGGCGACATTGGCGGCTTCCAAAACGGACGTGCTGTTGGAGGCGACGACACCGAAAGCGGTGGCGTTACAACTGATGTGGAATATACATGAACCGCAAAGCACCGAAAAAATAGCTTTATCGCAAATGAAGACAGCGGTGCAATTTTCAACCAGCGCATCGTTTGCTTCCGTTGGTCGATCGGTCGATGTCGTAAGTGCTTCGCTGAGCTATACCCATCAGCAGTTGAATAGTGTCGTGTTGGCCCTTGGGTTTGTGCCGTTGGAAAAGCAGACGATATATGCAAGGGTGATGTCTCGCTTAGCACCCAATGTGGAACCGCTGTATAGTAATGTGCTGGAGTTGACGGTGACTGCGTTTGAACCGTTGGAGGATGGCGACTACCTCTTTATGGCCAATAGCGATTTCTCTGCGTTCCCGTGGAAACTTTGTGCACGGTTGGAAGATGGTATATATGATGGTTTCGTGCAGGTAGACCAATGGTATAATTTTTACTTGACGAACGAAGCTAGTGCGGATGCGAGCACAGTTTATGGAGGGTATCCGGTGGACGGAAATCAATATGTTTTGTATGCTGGCGACGATCGCTGGACCTGTTGGACCAACAACGGTGGATATCTTTATCTCCAAGCGGATGTCAATGCGCTGTCGTGGAGTGAAACGGTTGTTCAAAGCTTATCGGTTACGGGCGACTTCAACGGATGGAGTGCGTCTGCTAACCCTATGGTGTACGATCAGGAACAACAAGTTTGGACGGCAACCATTACGACGACTGCACCGGAACAATGGGGAATGAAAATACTGATTAACGAGAGTTGGAGCTGGTTTTTTGGAGGATCGGAGACAGAAGGAGTATGTAGTCTCTATACGGCAGATGCAGGTGGTTTTGCTTATGAAGAGGTGGGTACCTATCGGTTGATTCTTGATTTGCGCGATCCAAAGGCGTTCCGTTATCGTGTTGAACCTTTATAATCTATAGAGATATGCAAGTATATATAAAGAAATTATCCTGGTTATGGATGTGTATAGGTATTTTTGGAGTGGGGAGCTGTAAGGACGATAATACGGTACCGACGGAGTTGGTTGGGGACGGTTTTGCAAAGGGTGCCGACGTGAGCTGGATAACTGAAATGGAGGCGG
>Ga0308157_10009810_pt1 | contig 10524 bp, 13 predicted proteins | sample PhyBR1_FD_201035 | JGI IMG/M metagenome (GOLD analysis project Ga0308157, IMG submission 201035) | Phyllosphere microbial communities from UC Gill Tract Community Farm, Albany, California, United States - DLSLB.R1 | ecosystem: Host-associated > Plants > Phyllosphere > Unclassified | place: USA... | reverse complement strand
GGTAACTTCGGCAACATCTGCGCCGGCCATATCGCCCGCATGATGGGCCTGCCGATCGACAAGCTGGTGGCCGCCACCAACGAGAACGACGTGCTGGACGAATTCTTCCGCACCGGCGTCTACCGCGTGCGCAAGTCGTCCGAGACCTTCCACACCAGCAGCCCGTCGATGGACATCTCGAAGGCCTCGAACTTCGAGCGCTTCGTCTACGAGCTGGTGGGCCGCGACGCCGAACGCACGCATGCGCTGTTCCGCAAGGTCGACACCCATGGCGGCTTCGACCTGTCCGGCGCGCCGGGCAGCGACGGCGACGAGTTCAAGCAGGTGGCCAGATACGGTTTCCAGTCCGGCCGCTCGACCCATGCCGACCGCCTGGCCACGATCCGCGACGTCGCCGACGACTACGGCATCACCATCGACACCCACACCGCCGACGGCATCAAGGTCGCGCGCGAGCACCTGCAGCCTGGCGTGCCGATGATCGTGCTCGAAACCGCGCTGGCGGCCAAGTTCAACGAGACGATCCTGGAAGCGCTGGGCCAGGACGCCGAGCGTCCCGCCGGCTTCGAGGATATCGAGGCGCTGCCGCAGCGCTTTGTCGTCATGCCGCCGGATGTGGGCCTGATGAAGGCCTACATCGCCGAGCACACGGGGCTGTGATGAACGCACCGGTTCAACAAGCGCCCATGCTGTCGGTGCGCGAAGCGCTCGACTTCCTGCTCGAGGCGGCGCGTCCGGTTGAGCAGGTCGAAACCGTGCCGACTCTCGAGGCCAACGGCCGCGTGCTGGCCGCAGACCAGCACGCGACGATCGACGTGCCCTCGGCCGACAATACGCAGATGGACGGCTATGCCGTGCGTGCAGACGATTGCGCGAGCGGCAGCGCGACCCTGAAGGTCAGCCAGCGCATCCCGGCCGGCAGCGTCGGCCACGAACTGGAACCCGGCACGGCGGCGCGCATCTTCACCGGCGCCCTGATCCCACCGGGCGCCGATGCGGTCGTGATGCAGGAGCAGGCCGAGGCGGTGGGCGACAGCGTCACCATCCACCATGCGCCGCGCGCCGGAGAGTGGATCCGCCGCAAGGGCGAGGACATCGGCGCCGGCGCCGTGATCCTGCCGGCCGGCAGCCGGCTGCGCAGCCAGGAGCTGGGGTTGGCGGCCTCGGTCGGCCTGGCCAGCCTGCCGGTGCGGCGGCGCCTGAAGGTGGCGGTGTTCTTCACCGGCGACGAGCTGACCATGCCGGGAGACGTGCCGGCCGACCAGTTAAAGCCGGGCGCGATCTACAACTCGAACCGGTTTACCCTGCGCGGCCTGCTGGAGAACTTCGGCTGCGAGATCAGCGACTACGGCATCGTGCCGGATTCGCTCGAGGCGACCCGCGCCACCCTGGTAAAAGCGGCGAAACAGAACGACCTGATCATCACCTCGGGCGGCGTCTCGGTCGGCGAGGAAGACCATATCAAGCCGGCGGTGGAAGCCGAAGGGCGGCTGTCGATGTGGCAGATCGCCGTCAAGCCGGGCAAACCGTTGGCGTTCGGTGAAGTGCGGCGCGAAGGCGGCAGTGCGTTCTTTGTCGGATTGCCGGGTAACCCGGTGTCGAGCTTCGTCACCTTTTTGCTGTTCGTGCGGCCTTTCCTGCTGCGCCTGCAGGGCGTGATGGGCCAGGTCGAACCGCAGGGCTACACGGTGCGCGCCGATTTCGAGCTGCCGAAAGGCGACCGCCGCAACGAGTTCCTGCGGGTGCGCCTGAACGCGGCCGGGGGGCTGGACCTGTTCCCCAATCAGGGCTCGGGCGTGCTCACCTCGACGGTGTGGGGCGATGGCCTGGTCGACAACCCGGCGGGCAACCGTATCGCCGCGGGCGACCTGGTGCGCTTCATCCCGTTCGCCGAACTACAGCATTAGGAAAGTCATGAAGATCAGTTTGAAATACTTCGCCGCGCTGCGCGAGGCGGTGGGGACGAGTCAGGAACAGCTGGACCTGCCGCCGGAAGTGACCACGGTGGGCGGCGTGCGCGCGCTATTGCGCGCCCGTGGCGGCGCCTGGGCCGAGGCGCTGGCGCCGGAACGCGCGGTGCGCATGGCCCACAAGCACGTCATGTGCGATGGCGATATGCAGGTGGAAGAAGGCGCGGAAGTGGCGTTTTTCCCACCGGTGACCGGCGGTTGAGCGACGCCGGCCCGCATGGGCCGGCTTATCCATTACAAGGCGGCGATCGACTGCTGGGCCAAGGCCATCAACTTCGCGCAATTATCGTTACGCGCCGCGAAATCCTTCCACGCCGTATTGCGCGCGACAGATTGCCAGCCGCGCAGCGCTTCGGGATTGAGGTCGACCACCCGCGCGCCGACGCCGCGATAGACCGACACCACCGCCGCATCGTCGATGCGCGCCATCTTCATCGCGAACTGCTCCAGGTCGGCGCCGACCTTGAGGATCGCGTCCTGCTGCGGTTTGCCCAGGCGCTCGAACACGGTGCGCGACATCAGCAGCGGCTCGAACATGAACCAGTACGAGCCGCCGCGCGCCGTGGTCAGCGAGCGCGCCGTCTCTTGCAGGCGGAACGAGATCAGCGAGGTCGACGAGGTCAGGGCCGCATCGAGCGCGCCGCTGCGCATCGCGTTGTGGATTTCGTTGGACGGCAGGTTGACGACGGTCGCGCCGGCGTCCTGCAGCAGCATGTCCATCTCGCGCGAACCGCCGCGCACCTTCAGGCCGCGCACATCTTCGGGGGTGACGATCGGATCGCCGCGCGAGGCGACGCCGCCGGCCTGCCAGATCCAGCTGACGATCACCAGGCCCTGGTCGCCCAGGATGCGCGACAGCTCGCGCCCGACCGGGGCGTTCTTCCAGCCATAACCTTGTTCATAGGACGTGACCAGCGCCGGCATGAGGCCGATATTCGCCTCGGGCGCCTCGTTTCCTGCATAGGACAGCGGCACCAGGGCCATGTCGAGCGAACCGCTCTTGAGCGCGCCGAACTGGGCGTTCGGCTGCATCAGGGACGAGCCAGGATGGATGGAAAATTTCACGCCGCCGCGGGTGCGCTTTTCGACCTCGGCTGCGAACATGCGGCACAGGCGGTCGCGGAAGTCGCCCTGGGCGATGCTGCCGCCGGGGAACTGGTGCGAGATATTCAGGTTCTTCGGTTGCGCCCAGGCGGACTGCATCCATAGCGGGCTGGTCGCGATCGCGCCCAGCATTGCCCTGCGGGTCGTGAACGACCTGTTGATTACCGACATATACATCCTCCAAGATGTTGTAACGGACTGCCGGGTGAATCGTGGCTGACCTCGTCGAGCGGGCGCCATCGTTCACCCTGGCGTGTACAAGAATATTCCTGCTACACCGCATGTCAAGCGGAATATTGCAGCTATGACAAAGGCATAGGCGCAGGAGCATGCCCATGCCAGCCCGGCAGTATTACGCGGACCGGCAAGACATGTCTTGATCCGTGTTGGAGAATGGTCGGTTCAGCGCGCCTTGTCGGTGATGGCCTGGCTGGCCGAACGCCAGCGCGCGGCCACGAAAATGGCGGCCGCGGCAAGCGACCAGGCCAGGGTCGGGCCCCAGGTCTCGGCCAGGCTGTCGCCGCGCATCAGGTCGATTGCGCACAGCAGCAGGAACATGGTGCCGGCGGCCAGCACATACTGGCCGATCCAGTGCAGGTAGGACGGTGACGCAGGACGCATGGGGACTACTCCTTTCAACGGCGGTCGAGATAACGGCGCAGGATGCCGGCCAGCGCGAGCGGCTGGTCGATCATCAGGAAGTGGCGCGACGGCGCGATCGGCACCACCTCGACCGAGGGGATCCCTTCGACCAGCATCCGGTAGTGCTCGACCTTGTCGTTCACCGTCAGCGCATCCTGAGCCGCATCGTACTGGTAAAACGGCGCCACGACCAGCACCGGGGCGCTGATTGTCGACAGGCCGGGCCGCAGGTCGAGCGCCAGCAGGTCGGCCACGTAGGCGCCGACCGCCTCGCGGTCGCTGCGCAGCAGCAGCGGCGTGATGTCGTCGGCCTTGCCGATATCGAGCACGCCCTGGCCGCGCATGTACTGGCGCTGCTCGGCGGCGTAGGCGTCCGGGCGTCTGGTGGCCATGCGGTTGCGCACATTGAGCGCGGCTTGCGGGCGCTGCTGCGGCGGCATGTTCTCGGTGCCGGGGAAGACCGGCAAGCCGTCCAGCGCCACCACGCCGCCGATGCCGTTGCCGAGGTCCTGGGCCACCGCATAGGCCAGCGTGCCGCCCAGGCTGTGGCCGACGATGACCGGCTTGTCGAGCTTGCGCTCGGCGACCAGGCCGCGCAGCGCGGCGCGCGCGCCCTCGAACGGCGCCCAGTCGGGGGCTGCGGCAGGGGCCGGGTGGCCGTCGAAGCCGGGCAGGGTGACCACATACAGCGTGAACTCGTCCCTGAACTGACGGATCACCTCTTGCCACACCCAGGGGCCGCTGGCCAGGCCGGGCACCAGAATCACGGGCCTACCGCGGCTGCCGTGGCGCTCGACCAGCAGCCCGCCGGACTCGAAGCGTTCAGCGGGCTCGATGGTGGCGGCGAAGCGGTTGGCTGCCGGCGCGGCCGGTGGCTGTGCCTGTGCCTGTGCTTGGGCGATGGGAGCGGCGCTGGCGGCCAGCGCGGCCAGCGCGAACATCAAGGAGATTTTTTTCATGCGGTTTCCTGGTCGGGTGAAAAGATGGCTTCGACCGCCAGGCCGAACAGCCGTGAGATGGCGAAGGCGAGCGGCAGGCTGGGGTCGTAGCGGCCGGTCTCGATCGCGTTGATGGTCTGGCGCGAGACGTCGAGGCGCTCGGCCAGGTCGGCCTGGCTCCAGCCTTGACCGGCGCGCAATTCGCGGATGCGGTTCTTCATCGCTGGCGCAGCGCCCTCACCGTGCACACCAGGGCGGTGGTCGCGCCCAGCACCATCCACACCGCGAACATCGACAGGCGCGGGTAGCCGGCGGTTTCGAGGAAGCCGTAGCTGAACGTCAGGCCGGCAGTCAGCGCCGCTGCGAGCGCGAACGATTCGAGCAGGTAGCGCCGCAGGTATTCGTCGACCCGGTTCAGGTGGCGGGCGATGGCCCACAACATCAGGCAAAAGCCGAGCATCGGCGACAGCAGCACCAGCGTGCGCAGCAGGCCGTCATCCATCGCGCGCCCGTAGCGGATGGTCGCCATCAGCAAGACGGCATATACCGCGAACGAGATGCCCAGCTCCCGCAGATATGCCTTGCCGACCCGTTTTTCGTGCGTGTTCGCTTTCATGTGCCGCCCTCGTCATGTAGTAAAGGATGCTTTACATCGTAGGCTGCTCCCGAAGCAATGTCAAGCATCCTTTACATGGTCGTCCACGGCCCAAACTCGACTACAATGCTGGTCCTTCAATCCGCGCACCCGGTCCTGCCATGAGCCATTCCATCCAAACTCCACAGCGTGTCGCCGTGATCGGCGGCGGCCCCGCAGGGCTGATGGCGGCCGAGGTGCTGGCGGCTGGCGGCGTGCAGGTCGACGTCTACGATGCGATGGCCAGCGTGGGCCGCAAATTCCTGCTGGCCGGCAAGGGCGGCATGAATATCACGCATTCCGAACCCTATCCCGACTTCGTGCGGCGCTATGGTGACCGGCAAGCAGAAGTGGCGCGCTGGCTCGCGGGCTTCGACGCCGACGCGGTGCGCGCCTGGATCCACGCACTTGGCATCGAGACCTTCGTCGGCACCTCGGGTCGCGTGTTCCCGCGCGAGATGAAGGCGGCGCCGCTGCTGCGCGCCTGGCTGCACCGCCTGCGCGAGGGCGGCGTGCGTTTTCACATGCGCCATCGCTGGCTCGGCTGGCAGGATGGCCAGCTGCGCCTGGCCACGCCGGACGGCGAGATGCTGGTCGAGGCCGATGCCACTATCCTGGCGCTGGGCGGCGCCAGCTGGGCGCGCCTCGGTTCAGACGGCGCCTGGGCGCCCCTGCTGGCCGGGCGCGGCGTCGCAGTAGCGCCGCTGGCGCCCGCCAACTGCGGCTTCGACGTCGGCTGGAGCGCGCATTTCAGCAGCCGCTACGCGGGTGCGCCGCTGCTCACGGTCGCCGCCGGCTGCCAGGACCAGCACGGCGGGATTGCCTGGCGCAAGGGCCAGTTCGTCATCACGCAAGGCGGCGTCGAGGGCAGCCTGGTGTATGCGCTGTCGGCGCCGCTGCGCGACGCCATCGCGCGCGACGGCAGCGCCACCCTCTGGCTCGACCTGGCGCCCGACCACGATGCCGAGCGCGTGTTCGACGAAGTGACGCGGCCGCGCGGCTCGCGCTCGATGTCGAGCCACCTGCAAAGCCGGCTTGGGATCAAGGGCGTCAAGGCCGGGCTGCTGCACGAATGCCTGTCGCGCGACGACTATGCCGACCCCGAGCGCCTGGCCGCGGGCATCAAGCGCTTGCCGCTCACTTTGCTGCGCGCGCGGCCGATCGACGAGGCGATCAGCAGCGCCGGCGGCGTGCGCTTCGATGCCCTGGCGGGCCAGTCCGGCATGCTGGCTGCGCTGCCGGGCACCTTCGTGGCGGGGGAGATGGTCGACTGGGAAGCGCCGACCGGCGGCTACCTGCTCACCGCCTGCTTCGCGAGCGGCCGCGCCGCCGGACACGACGTCCTGGCCTGGCTGGCGGCCGCGGCTTCCCGATCGGGATAGCGCCGCGAGCGTCATCGAACGGTGCGCATGGCGTTCGTGGATTGGCGTAGGCTGGATCGTTCTTCTCGCAGCTTTGCCTTGGAGTGGACCATGTCCAGCACGCCGACCGAGCCGAGTGAACAGGAGCCCTTGCGCATCCCTGTCATCGAGGAGCAACTTGCGGTCGGCGCCCGCCTGGTCGAGACCGGCCGCGGCGTCCGCATCCACAAGACCGTCACCGGACATCCCGTCACCATCGACGAGCGCCTGCTGCGCGACGAGCTGCTTGTCGAACGGGGTCATGAAAGCTGAGCTCATCACCCAAGGAGGTCATCATGCACCACACGCTAGTCGCGGTTTTCGATAACCGCACCGATGCGCAAAGCGCATACGACCAGCTGCTGTCTTCCGGCTTCGGCCGCGAGAGCGTGCGGCTGTCCGCAGCCGACACCGCCAGTGGCGGCGCGACCACTGCCGAAGGCATCGGCAGCGGCATCAAGCACTTCTTCCAGGACCTGTTCGGCGACGAGCACAAGCACCATGCGAGCCGCTACGAAGGCGCGCTCTCGCGCGGCCAGCACGTGGTGACGCTGAGCGCCGATTCGCTGCCCGAGGTAGCGGATGACGGGCTGAAGCCACGTGTGACATTCTGAGAGCAATGGAGGCAGGGCGACGCGGTAACATGGGCTTTTGTCGCCTGGCCGTCCCATGACCTCGATTCGTGTATTCACAATTGCCGCACTGCTCGCGTTCTTCAACCCGGCGGCATCGGCCGCCATGCAGTGCGGCGAACCATGCCACACGCTGGTCCGACAAGCACACGTGCTCGAAGGACAGGGCAAATACCAGGAGGCGCTGGATAAATACAAGGCCGCCGAAAACGCCGATCCGCAGGCTTCGCTGCCGCTGTCGCTGCAGGCCGGCCTGCTGTTCAAGCTCTCGAGCGCGGCCCCGAAGGACAAGGCCGGGCAGGTGCGCGAGATGGCGCGCGCGTTGGCCGAGCGTGCGACCACGCTGGCATCGGACGATCCGATCGCGCACGAAGTCTTGCGCATGCTGGACGACGACGGCCTGTCGCCGCTGCACGCGCCCAATCCCAAGGCCGCGCAGTTGCTGGCCGAAGGCGCGGCGCTGTTCGCGCAGCGCAAGCCACAAGAGTCGCGGGCCAAGTACGAAGCGGCGATGGAAGCCGACCCGAAGGCATCGAGCGCCTGGGTGGGCGTCGGCGATTCGTATTTCATGGTGGGCGACTGGGCGCGTGCAGAGGAGCTGTTCCGGCGCGCGACCGAGATCGAGCCGAAGAATGCGCAGGCGTGGCGCTTCCTGTCCGATGCGCTGCTGGCGCAAGGCCAGCGCGCCGCGGCCGAAGCGGCCCTGTATTCGTCGATCGCGGCCGATCCTTCGCAGCGCCCGAGCTGGGGCAAACTCGCCCGCCTGCGCGCCGCCGCCGGCCTGCCATTGAAGCCGCTGGCATTCAGGCGCGGCATGCGCGTGCTGCAGGGCGCGGACGGCAAGTTCACGATCAACATCGACGGGGCGAGCGCGGCGGCGAAGGATACCCCGAACCATGCCATCCGGCTGGTGCTGGCGATGAGCGAGCTCAATGCGCGCCAGGCCGATACGGCCAAGACCAGGCCGCCGTATGACATCGAACTGGAGGCATGGCGTACGGCATTGAAGGTCATGGAGGAAATCGCCGCGTCAGGCGGCGAATCCGTGAGCGACCCCGCCATCCTGCACATGCAGGCGCTGGCGAAGGATGGACAGCTGGAGCCGGCGATCCTGCTGCTCATGTTCCGCCAGCGGTATCGGCCGGCGCTGGAAGCGTGGCTGGCGGCCAATCCGGGCGGCGTGAAGGCATTCATCGATCGCTACGGCCTGCAACCCTGAGGCCTGGCAAGCAAGCGGCGCGAAGCGAACGGTCGCGCATGCCGGCTTTGGGTATAGTGCGGCCATGCCTTCCCCCGACAACTACCCGACGACGCCCGACGGACGCTATTTCGTGGTCAGGGGCCGCCTCTGGCGCACCAGCAATCCCGGCCTGGCGCCCGAGGAACGCCAGCGCCTGGTCGATGCGCTCATGAAAGCGCGCCGGGGCGTTGCCGCCGCATTGAAGGCGCGCGATGGCAACGCCGAGCGGGCCGCGCGCAAGGCGGTCGACGAGGCCAAGCAGGCGCTGGGCGAACGCGGTCCGGTGTGGTGGACCGACGGCGCGCCCGATCTCAATCGGCGGATGGTGGTCAACACGCCTTATGCCGCCTGGTTCGCGGCGCTGCCGCCATGAGCGACGGTCAGTCGCTGACCTTGCCCCGCAGGGCCTTGATCTGGCCGCTGCGCGTCTTGGCATCCAGGCGCCGCAGCTGCGAGCCGCGCGTCGGCCGGGTCGGGCGGCGCGTGACCGGCACGATCGATGCCTTGTCGACCAGTTCCTGCAGCCGGCGCAGGGCGTCTTCCTTGTTCTGCTCAAGGCTGCGCGATTGCTGCGCCTTCAGCACCAGCACGCCTTCCTGGGTGATGCGCGCATCGCGCGATGCGAGCAGGCGTTCCTTCACGGGCTGCGGCAGCGAAGAAGCCGCGATATCGAAACGCGCATGGACGGCGCACGAGACCTTGTTAACGTTCTGTCCACCCGGACCCTGGGCCCGGATCGCGCTGAACTCGACTTCGATGGGATTGATGACTGCCATGCCGCCATTGTAAACCGGCCCACGTTCAGCACAAAACGCTAAGATGTTAGAAAATAGCGGGTTCCGCTTCATTTTGATGGACTTGACATGACCACCTCAGCAACATTATCTGGCGCACGACGCGCCGATATCAATCCGCGGCCCCTCGGTGTCGCCAGCGTTCTCATTGTCCTTGGCGCCTGGTATCTGGCGCAGGTCGTCGGCCCGCGCCAGGCCGCGCTCTACGTGGTCGGCGCGCTGCTTGGGGTCGCCCTGTATCACGCGGCATTCGGCTTCACGTCGGCCTGGCGCGTGTTCATCGCCGACGGCCGCGGCGCCGGCCTGCGCGCGCAAATGCTGATGCTGGCCGTCGGCGTGGTTCTGTTCTTCCCGGCGCTCGCCAGCGGCACGCTGTTCGGCAACCCGGTCACCGGGCTGGTGCAGCCGGCCGGCACCTCGGTGATCGTCGGCGCCTTCATCTTCGGCATCGGCATGCAGCTGGGTGGCGGTTGCGCTTCGGGCACCCTGTACACGGTCGGCGGCGGCAGCACGCGCATGATCGTCACCCTGGTCTTCTTTATCGTCGGTTCGCTGATCGGCACCGCCCACATGCCGTTCTGGACCGCGATGCCGCAACTGGCGCCGCTGTCGGCGGTCAAGGAGCTGGGCCTGGCCCCGGCGCTGGCCCTGAACTGGATCGTCTTTGCGCTGATCGCGGCCGTCACGATCGTGGTCGAAAAGCGCCGCCATGGCCGCCTGGTCGCGGCGCATGTGCAGCCGAAGGGCGGTTCGCGCTGGCTGCGCGGCCCATGGCCGCTGGTGGCCGGCGCGCTGGCGCTGGTCGTGCTCAATTTCGCCACGCTGGCCTTGTCGGGTCGGCCATGGGGCGTGACGTCGGCGTTCGCGCTGTGGGGCGCCAAGGCGGCGTCTGCGATCGGCATCGATACCGCGAGCTGGGCCTACTGGTCGACCAAGGCCAATGCCGCCGCGCTGGCGGCGCCGATCTCGCAGGATGTGACGTCGGTGATGGACATCGGCATCGTGATCGGCGCGATGCTGGCGGCGGCGCTGGCCGGCCGTTATGCGCCGGTATGGAAGCTGCCGCTGCGTTCGCTGATGGCGGCGGTGGTCGGAGGGCTGCTGCTCGGCTATGGCGCGCGTCTCGCGTATGGCTGCAATATCGGCGCCTATTTCAGCGGCATCGTTTCA
>Ga0308157_10009809_pt1 | contig 10524 bp, 8 predicted proteins | sample PhyBR1_FD_201035 | JGI IMG/M metagenome (GOLD analysis project Ga0308157, IMG submission 201035) | Phyllosphere microbial communities from UC Gill Tract Community Farm, Albany, California, United States - DLSLB.R1 | ecosystem: Host-associated > Plants > Phyllosphere > Unclassified | place: USA... | reverse complement strand
GTCCGCCAGATCCACCGGTATTACCAATGTATCCAATAATATCGCCTTTTTTTACAGGAAGTTCATTTGCAAGCGGAAACAATTCCATTTCGAACTTTTTATTTTCGTAATGTTTCTGGTTTACATAGGTAGCAATTTTATCGCTGTAAGCACTTAAATGTCCGTAAACAGTGGTATATCCGTTGGTATGCTTTATATAAAGCGCTTTGCCGTAACCAAAACTGCTTACCTTTAAGCGATTCACAACACCATCGGCAGGTGCATAAATAGGATCGCCAATTTTATAATTTGCAGTAAAATCTACGCCGGCATGAAAATGATTTGGACGTAATTCCCCAAAACTGCCCGCAACCAACAATGGAATTTTAATGGGAAGATCGAACTCCGGAATATTTTTCTGTTGTGCAAAACAATTTGTACCAATCAACAACAAACAAATTAATCTGTAAATCATACGTAATTTTTTAATAAAGAAGAAGATAACAAAAAATTTAATACCTGAATTAAAATCACCTAACTAAATTAAAATAAATAAAGCGTGGTTATTTCATTTTTTTTTTTTATTTTCGGGTAAAGAATAGTAAATTTGTATAATTATTTAAGTGTTGTATAATGGAAAAACTAAGTGATATCACTTTATCGATTGAAACGAAGTTAAACAAGTTGATACAGCATTTAGAAAAAGTTGTAAAAGAGAACGATCAGTTAAAAAGTGAACTTTTACAATACCAAACACAGCAGACAATTTTGCAACAAAAACATACCGATTTACAAAAACAGTATGAAAATTTAAAGATGGCAAATGCGTTATTGGGCAGTGAAGATTTTAAAAAAGAAACAAAACTAAAGATAAATTCATTAGTTCGGGAAATAGATCATTGCATATCACAATTAACGAAAATAGATTAATTGTTTATGGAAAAATTAAAGATAAAAGTTTCTATTGCAGACAGGGTTTACCCTTTAACAGTTAATCCGGAACAAGAAGAAGGAATACGCGCTGCAGTAAAAAAAATAGAAACAATGACCTTACAGCTCGAAGAAAATTTTGAAATGCGCGACAAGCAAGATGTTTTAGCATTTTGTGCATTACAGTTTGCCTCGCAAGTAGAACAAAATAGAATACAAAACGAAGAAGGTTTAGATAATTCTAAAGAAAAACTAATTGAATTTAATAAAGGTTTAGATCATATTTTATTAAAATATCATATAAAATAACAGCTTTAATTTTAAGGCTGAAAAATACTGCTCACATTAGCTTCTGTTTGATAAACTCAACACTAACAAATTAAAATGGGTGAACCATTGCCACTAAAGCAAGCCATCTAGAATGGATCCTTGAACGGCAAGATAACTCAAAACTTGTTTTCCAGAGTTTATGCAACTCTTCTAATGTGGGCTTTTTTTATTAACTATTTACACACAAATGGAAACAGCAATATTTATTATTTGCGCAATTATAGTTGGTGCCGGAATTGGTTTTGCAATTGCAAAATACCTTGAAAAAAACAACGCATCATCTATACTTAAAAACGCAACCAACGAAGCAAAAGTAATTTTAAAAGACGCACGAGCGGAAGGAGAAACTATTAAAAAAGATAAAATTCTTCAAGCAAAAGAAAAGTTTATTGAACTAAAAGCAGAACACGAGCAGGTTATTTTATCGAGAGATAAAAAAATGGCAGAATCTGAAAAAAGAACACGCGATAAAGAATCACAGATTTCTAATGAATTAAATCGTGCGAAAAAAGCTGCTGAGGAAAGTGAAAAAACTATTAAAGATTACGAATTAAAATTAGAATCTTTAGAGAAAAAACAAGAAGAAACAGATAAACTACACCGTGTTCAGGTTGAAAAATTAGAACAAATAGCTGGTTTAACTGCAGAAGAAGCAAAACTACAATTAGTTGAGAACTTAAAAGCCGAAGCTAAAACACATGCAATGTCTTACATTCAAGACACTGTTGAAGAAGCTAAAATGACGGCTCAACAAGAAGCTCGTAAAATCATTATAAACACCATTCAACGTGTAGGAACAGAAGAAGCTATTGAAAACTGTGTATCTGTTTTCAATATTGAATCTGACGATGTTAAAGGACGTATTATTGGTCGTGAAGGTCGTAATATTCGTGCTTTAGAAGCTGCAACAGGTGTAGAAATTATTGTTGACGATACACCAGAAGCTATTATTCTTTCATGTTTTGATCCTGTTAGAAGAGAAATTGCACGTTTGTCTTTACACCGTTTAGTAACAGACGGACGTATTCACCCTGCAAGAATTGAAGAAGTTGTTGCTAAAACAGCTAAACAGATCGACGAAGAAATTGTTGAAATTGGAAAACGTACGGTTATTGATTTAGGTATTCACGGTTTACACCCTGAATTAATTAAAATGGTTGGTCGTATGAAATACCGTTCGTCTTACGGTCAAAACTTATTACACCATTCACGTGAAGTAGCAAGACTTTGTGGTATCATGGCTGCAGAATTAGGCTTAAACGTAAAATTAGCTAAACGCGCAGGTTTATTACACGATATTGGTAAAGTGCCAGATACAGAAAGTGATTTACCACACGCATTATTAGGTATGCAATTGGCAGAAAAACACGGTGAAAAACCGGAAGTTTGTAATGCGATTGGTGCCCACCACGATGAAATTGAAATGAATTCTTTAATATCACCTATCATTCAGGTTTGTGATGCTATCTCAGGTGCAAGACCAGGCGCACGCAGACAAGTTTTAGATTCGTACATTCAGCGTTTAAAAGATTTAGAAGATATTGCTCATGGTTTTGGTGGCGTTAAGAATGCTTACGCAATCCAAGCTGGTAGAGAGTTACGTGTTATTGTAGATTGCGAAAAAGTTTCAGATGAATTAGCATCTAACTTATCGTTCCAGATTTCACAGAAAATTCAAACCGAAATGACTTATCCAGGTCAGGTTAAAATTACCGTAATCAGAGAAACAAGAGCTGTTAATATAGCGAAGTAAAAAATACTACATCAAATAAAAATCCCCAATTTAGTGAACTAAATTGGGGATTTTTTAATAAATATGATTATAGGAATAAAATACATAGAAACTGTTGCTCCGCTGTTAAAAAAACATGATATTCATTGATTGCTTCAGTAAGATATGCAGTTGGAAGTAAATCTCCGGAAAATACAAATAGCGTATTTTTCAGTTTATTAAACCTATTTTTAACTATTTTGAAATAATCACAACTGTTAACACATTAAAATCAAAAATTAGAAGATTAATTATTTAAAATTGAGTATTAATATTCACTAATCTTTGTTTTTTTATATAATTATTGTTTATTTGTTAATACCTATAATTAAAAAACACCTTATGAAGACTTTATTTACGTTATGTAGTTTGATTTTATCAATTGGAATGTTTGCTCAAGAGCTATCAGGCAAAGCAACTTATCAAATTAAAGATATCTTTATAATAAAAGACCCTAAACCAGAACATAACACTCCCGAATTCAAAGAACGTTTAGAGAGTATTAAAAAGTCTCTCGAAAAAACATTTGTTTTAGAATTTACAAAAAATACTTCTATATATTCAGAAGAAGAAAAATTACCTAATGTTAATAAAGACGGAAGTACACATTCTGTATCATACGGTTGGAAAAAATTATATAAAAACACTAAAGAGAATTACTTTCTTATGGAAAATGATCTTTTAGATAAAATTTTCTTAATAAAAGATACTCTTGATGTTACAGGCTGGGAACTTTCTACAGAAACTAAACAAATCGGAAATTATACCGCATATAAAGCTACAAAAACCGTTATTCCTAAAATAATAAACAATAAAGAACAGTCAACTAATTTTCTTTCAATGAATAATCAAAAAGAATTGAATGAAATAGTTTACACTGCTTGGTACACCCCCGAAATTCCAATACCTAATGGCCCAGAAAAATTTGGCGGGTTACCAGGACTTATTTTAGAATTACACACAACTAATAGAATATATTTATGTTCTGAAATTATTTTAAATCCTAAAAAACCTTTTGAATTCAATGTGCCTAAAGGAAAAACTATTTCACAACAAGAATTTGATGAAATGTTAGATGAAAGAGCTAAAGAATATCAAAGAAAAAGTAAAGTAACACGTTAGTTTTAAAAATTACAAAATAGCCAATCATGAAGATACTTTTTACTTTATTAGCCCTTGTTTTATCTGTTGCTACATTCGCTCAAGGTTTTTCTGGAAAAGCAACTTACAATAGTAAAATGATTTTAAAGGAATTTAATGAAAAGGTAGCTGAAGACCCTAGTAAAATGTCGAAAAGTTTTATTGAAGCTGTAAAAAGAGCAAGTGAGAAAACATTTATTTTAGAATTTACGAAAGACGAGTCTTTATATACAGAAGAACAGACACTAGAATTACCCACTACTGGAGGTATGCAAAGAAATAGAGTAATATTAAACTCTGATGAAGCGGGAACTTTATACAAAAACTTAAAAGAAAATTTCTATATTTTAGAAAACGATAGGTTTAACAAAATAAATCTTATAAAAGATACATTAGAAAATTCGGGTTGGGAACTTTTAACCGAAAGCAAACAAATTGGGAATTATACTGCTTATAAAGCTACAAAAACTGTAAAAAGAGAAGAACCCTTACATAAAGAAGAAAGAGAAAAGACTTCTAATCTACTTGAAATGTTAGATAAAAAAGAACCTGAAGATTGGGTTTATGTTGCTTGGTACACACCAGAAATTCCAATTTCAAACGGCCCTGGGAAATTTGGTGGTCTTCCCGGTTTAATTTTGGAACTTCATGATCCAAAGCAAGAAACAGTTTATTTATGCTCTGAAATCATTCTTAACCCAAAGAAACCAATTGATATTAAAGTTCCTAAAGGAAAAACAGTTTCAAAAGAAGAATTTGAGAAAATGAAAAAAGAATGGTATGAGAAAATATCGATTCAAAAATATTAGGCTTTTCTAATAACAATAAACAAATAACATTCACTAACCTATTAGACAATTTACAGTTACACTCTTTTATTTATAAATCATTATCTAATCATTATTTAAAAAAAACTCTATGAAGAATTTACTTACACTATTTACATTTATTTTATCTATTGCTATGTTTGCACAAGATTTTTCCGGAAAAGCAACTTATCAAACTAAAATGATTATTAAAGATTTTAAAGAAAACGAAAAATCAAAAGACAATAGCAATACTTTTACATTAAGTCCGGAGATGATGAAGCAAATTGAAGATGCCGTGAAAAGTGCTTCTGAAAGAACATTTTTTTTGGAATTCACAAAAAATGAATCTTTATATACAAGCGAAGAAAAATTAGATCAACCTAAGCAAGGTGGTAACATTTCTATTTCACATTCTCCCGTAAAATTATACAAAAACCTAAAGGATAATTATTCTCTTTCTGAAAACGAAGAGTTAGACAAACCATTCCTAATAAAAGACACATTACATACCTCGGATTGGCAACTTTCTACAGAAAGCAAACAAATTGGAAATTACACCGTTTATAAAGCAACAAAAGTTGTAAAACAAAAAAAACATTTTTCTGATAGTGAAGAGGAAACAGAAGAAAAATCATCAGATTTACTTTCAATGATTAACAAAGAACCTGAAGATTTGATTTATACAGCTTGGTACACTCCGCAAATCCCCATTGCAAACGGACCTGAAAAGTTTGGTGGATTGCCAGGTTTGATTTTAGAATTGCATTCGAACAATATGGTTTATTTGTGTTCTGAAATTGTTCTGAATCCAAAAAAAATCATCGAAATAAAAATACCAAAAGGAAAAATAATTTCTCAAGCAGAACATGACGAAAAGGTTAAAAAAATGTACGAAAACCTTCAGCAAAACCAAAAAAGACAAGGAAAAGGAAATCAGACAATTTTTATAATGGGTGGTTAATATCTATCATAACATTCTACATAAACACTATAAAAATGAAAAAAGCACTTATTATTTTATTTTTTTGTATTGTTGGAATTTCCAATGCTCAAAACGTCAAAGTTCAAGGAATTGTAACAGACAGTTTGGGAACCATTATTGAAATGGCAAACGTAATGGCTGTAAATACCGATTTAGATAAAATGGACGGATACAGCATTACTGGCGAAAAAGGACAATATGCATTGAACCTTAAACCCAACACTAATTACCAATTAAAAGTGAGCTATTTGGGTTTTAGTACTAAGACAGTCGATTTAAAAACCGAAAGTAAAGATATTTACATTCCTATAATTCTTAACGATGATGGTACATTACTTGATGAAATTGAAATAGTACATCAAATGCCAGTTTCCATAAAAGGCGATACCATTGTTTACAACGCAGATTCATTTATGACCGGTACTGAACGAAAGTTAGGTGATATTTTGAAAAAACTCCCTGGAGTTGAAGTAGATGATGATGGAAATGTAAAAGTTGAAGGAAAAGGTGTGCAAAAACTAATGGTTGAAGGAAAAGACTTTTTTGACGGAGATACCAAATTGGGTGTAAATAATATTCCGGCAGATGCTGTTGATAAAGTTGAAGTTTTAAAAAATTACAACGAAAATGATCAATTACGCTCTGTTACTGATAATCAGGACAATTTGGCAATGAACATTAAACTGAAAGAAGGTAAAAAGAACTTCTGGTTTGGCGATATTTCAGTTGGTGCAGGTGCAAGTCCTACAGATGGGCGTTATGTGATAAATCCAAAATTATTTTATTATAGCCAGAAATACAGCCTTAATTTTATTACCAACCTAAATGACATTGGAGAACAACCAATGAATTTTGGTGATTATATGAGAATGTCGGGTGGTTTTAAAAATCTATCACGAAACTCTAATCTTTCTCTCTCAGGCAATGATCTAGGAATTTCAATGATGCCAAATAATAATGCCAAAGAAGTAACCAATCGTTTCGGAGCAGCAAATTTCAGTTATAATCCAACAAAAGAATGGACTTTGAGTGGTTTTGGAATTATTTCTGACAATAAAACCGATATGGAAAACTGGAGCAGAAATCAAATATTGAATACAGAAACCAGTGAAATTATAACCACACAAGAATCAGATACTAACAATAAGTTAAAATCTGAAATGGCAATGCTTAAACTTAGCTCTAATTATAAACCTAATGATAAATTAACTTTTGATTACGATGTGTTCTTTAAAAAATCACAACAAACCGATGATTATAATTTACAAACAAAAGTAACTCCCAATACGGAACAAAGCCAGGAAATTTCAACTTTTAAAAAGCAAAATCCTGTTTCGTTTAATCAAAATATAGGTTTGTACTATGCACCAGACAGCAAAAATGTTTTTGCATTTGAATTACAACACCTGTATCAAGACGAAGATCCGTTTTACAATGCTAATTTAGCTACACAACCTTTTGATCTGGCAGGATACGTAGATGGACAACTAAGACAAAACATCTTTCAAGAGCGTTTTTTAAAAACTAATAAAATTGACGCAAAGGCAGATTATTACTATGCTTTAACAAAAAAATCTAATTTGAACATTACCATAGGAAACACCTATTCTTATCAGAATTTTAATTCGCATATTTTCCAAATTTTAGACAACGGAGAACAAAATAATTTAACTTCTCCAGAATTAAACAATCGGGTTTCGTACGCCTTTAATGATGTATTTTTAGGATTACGCTATAAATTCATTACAGGAAAATTCACTTTTAATCCAGGAGTTACAGCTCATTATTATTCAATGAACGATATACAATCAGACAATTCTAATCAGAGAACTTTTGCAAGAATTTTACCTGATTTTGACATAAAATTTGAAATAAGACGCTCTAAAACATTAAATTATCGTTTTGCAATTGCCAATAATTTTACAGACATTATGAATTTAGCAGAAAGCTATATTCTACAAGGTTATAACAGCTTATATGCCGGAAATCGCCATCTGGAAAACTCAACAGCTCAAACACATAACTTGTTTTATAGTAGTTTTAGTACGTATAATCAGCAACATATTTCTGCAAGCATCAGCTATTCCAAAATGATGGATAATATAAATTCCATTTCAGAATACAACGGTATAAACCAAACTTCAACTTCATTTAATTCTAATTTTGCTGATCAGTCTTTGGGTGGAAATGTAAGGTATGGAAAAACGTTTGCCCGATATTACAAAGCAAATACAAGTGTTAGTGTACGTTGGTCTGAAAATAACATTATTCAGATAAACCCAGCAAATAATAGTGCAAATGCAGCTTCGAGAGCATCTTTTTCACAGCAATATTCTGCAAGTTTAAGAACGTCTTTTGATAATATACCGAATGTAGAATTGGGTTATGCTATTTCTATAAACAAATATCCAGAAGAAACGTCTTACACTTCAAGTCCTAAAATAAACCTTGATTATTATTTTTTAGAAAGTTTTTCTCTGACAGCCGATTATAATTTAAATAACTATCAAAACAAATCAAGAACAATAAATAATCAATACGATTTCCTTAACACAAGTCTTGCGTATCAGAAAAAAGATTCAAAATGGGAATATAGGCTTTCCGCAACCAATCTTTTAAACACTAAATCTAGAAATTCAGATTCGTTTAATCAATTCAGTATTATTACTTCCCAATACTTTATACAGCCAAGATATGTTATTTTTACTTTGAAGTATAATTTGTAAAAACAATAAAATTGAGAAGTTTCATGTAAACAAAAAAAAACAGAGCTTAATGCTCTGTTTTTTTATTCTTCTTCGTCTAAAGATTCTTCATCTGAAAACCAATAACTGTCTAACATTGTTTTATCAACAAAGAACTCCAATCGTTCGGTTTCTTGTTCAGTTATATATAAACGCTGTGTTTTACCAATACTTTCAGACAAACGGTGCAAACGCGTATCATGACGTAAACGCAACAATTCATCGGTATCATTAATTACCAACATTTTTAGTTGATTTACATCAAAACCGGCATTACCAAACATATAGCTTAAACGTTCTGGTGTTCCAATCAACACGTCGATTCCTAAAGAAATCTGGTTTTTATCTTCATCCAAATCGGTTTTATCATGCGTCATAAAAATTCGCAAATCGGTATGTTTTGCTAATTCTTTAAATACTGCATCCATTAATAAAGCTTCGGGTTTGTCTTCAACAATTACCAAAGCGCGTGGCGACAACATAAAGGCTTTTTCAAGAACCTGAATTACCGAAATAGCGATAGCTTCTTTCTGTTCTTTCTTGTCTTCAATGACCAACACCACGTCGTTACCCGATTTTATGGTTCCAAAACCTTCTTTAATAACATTTGGAGCTTCGGTTAAACCGTTTTCGATTAACGCTTGCTGTAATTTTGGATTTATCTTTTTTAAATTCATTTTGTTTATTTTGATGCAAATAATTCTACGTCGGATTTTGAAATTTCTTTTCCACCTAAAATTATCAGGCGTTCAACTACATTTCTCAATTCCCGAATATTCCCTGTCCAATCGTATGCTTTTAAAAGATTAATGGCATCGGCAGAAAATGATTTTTGCGCACTTCCGTTTTCTTCTCCAATCTTCTTTGTAAAATGTTCAATCAATAACGGAATATCATCTCTACGATCATTCAATGCCGGAACTTTTATTAATATAACAGCCAAACGATGGTACAAATCTTCACGGAATCTGCCTTCTTCAATTTCCTTACGCAGATCTTTATTGGTCGCCGCAATTACACGAACATCAACCTTAATATCCTTATCGGCTCCTACCCTAGTAATCATGCTTTCTTGTAACGCACGTAAAACTTTTGCCTGTGCAGCCAAACTCATATCTCCGATTTCATCTAAAAAGATCGTTCCTTTATCTGCAGCTTCAAATTTTCCAGCGCGATCTTTAACAGCCGATGTAAATGCGCCTTTTACATGACCAAACAATTCGCTTTCAATTAATTCTGACGGAATTGCCGCACAGTTAACTTCGATCAAAGGAAATTGTGCTCGATTACTTTTTTCGTGCAGATTATGCGCAACTAATTCTTTACCCGTTCCGTTTGGTCCGGTAATTAAAACGCGCGCATCGGTTTCGGCAACCTTATCAACCATATCTTTTATTTGCTGAATAGGTTCACTCTCGCCAATCATTTGGTAGTTTTTACTTACCTTTTTCTTTAAACGCTTATTTTCAACAACCAGCAATTTATTGTCTAAAGCATTGCGAACGGTTGTCAACAATCGGTTTAAATCGGGCGGTTTCGATATATAATCAAAAGCTCCCAAACGCATGGTATTAACCGCAGTTTCTAAATCGCCATGACCAGAAATCATAATAAAAGGCGTTTCGGGTTTGATCTTTTTAGCTTCCTGCAATACTTCTTCGCCGTCTTTTTTAGGCATTTTAATATCACAAATAACTAAATCGAAATCATCGTTTTTTATTTTTTCTAAACCTTCTTCTCCATCGGCAGCTTCAAAAACAACATACTGATCGTTTTCTTCTGCCAATATTTTTGATAATACCCTGCGGATTGAAGCTTCGTCTTCTATAATTAAAATTT
>Ga0308157_10009808_pt1 | contig 10525 bp, 9 predicted proteins | sample PhyBR1_FD_201035 | JGI IMG/M metagenome (GOLD analysis project Ga0308157, IMG submission 201035) | Phyllosphere microbial communities from UC Gill Tract Community Farm, Albany, California, United States - DLSLB.R1 | ecosystem: Host-associated > Plants > Phyllosphere > Unclassified | place: USA... | reverse complement strand
TCCGTGAGTTTGAACAGCTGCTCCTTCTGGTTTGATACCAAAGTGCATTTCAGCATCTTCTTCATTTCCTAAAATTACATCACAGTAAGATGTTAATTCAGTCATGATTTTCTCACGATCTCCACCGTATTTCCAAAGTTTTGCACGGTAGTTCAAGTCAGTTGAAATAGTAATTCCTAATTTGCTAGCCGCTTTTACAGCTTCTAAACAAGCGTCAGCAGAACTTTGAGAAATTGCAGGAGTAATACCAGTCCAGTGAAACCATTCTACACCTTCAAAAACTTTTTCCCAATTGATCATTCCTGGTTGGATTTCAGACATAGAAGAGTGAGCTCTGTCATAAACCACTTTACTTCCTCTGCTCACAGCACCAGTTTCAAGGAAATAAATTCCAAGACGATCTCCACCCCAAACAATATTATCTACACCAACTCCTCTTTTACGCATTTCCATCATTGCGCATTCTCCAATGTCATTTTTTGGTAAACGTGTTACAAAATCAACCGGAATTCCAAAGTTTGCTAGTGATACAGCTACATTAGATTCTCCACCTCCATATACAACATCAAAATTGTCTGCTTGTGAAAATCTTAAAAATCCTTGTGGTGCTAATCTTAACATTATCTCACCAAATGTTACTACTCTTTTTCCCATTTTGTTTTAATTGTTATTTATATTTATTGTTTATTCTAATACTTTTTTGATTATCTGGATACACGTCCGCCTCCAGATCCGCCCATAAGCGCTTTTATTTCACTAACAGTTGCCAGGTTGATGTCACCGGAAATAGAGTGCTTTAAACAAGTTGCTGCCACTGCAAATTCAAGGGCAGTTTGATGGTCTTCTGGCCAAGTAATTAATCCGTATATAATTCCTGCCATAAAAGCATCTCCGGCACCAATTCTGTCAATAATGTGGGAGATGTTATATCTTCTGGAATTAAGTAAGTTTTCGCCGTTCCATAATGAAGCGCTAATACCGTTTGAAGAAGCGTTAGCATCCATTCGATGTGTAGAAACTATATTTTTTAGTTTTGGAAAAGCTTTCATCCAATTCGCAAAAACAATATCTTCAGTGTCTGATTCATTTCTTGGGACGCCTAACACTTTTTCAGATTCATCGATACCTCCCAATAATAAGTCACAATGTTGTACCAATTCAGGCATTATTTCATTGGCTTGTCTGCCATATTGCCAAAGCTTAGGTCTGTAGTTGAGATCGGCTGATATTGTTAATCCCATTTTAGTAGCAATCTCTAATGCTTCTTTGCATAAATCTGCCAAATCCTGAGATAAAGAAGGTGTTATCCCTGACCAATGAAACCAGTCAGCATCTTTAAAAATCGTTTCCCAATCAATCATGCCTCTTCTTAGAGTGGAAAAAGAAGAATCTTCTCTATCATAAACTACTTTCCCAGGTCTTTCTGAAGCTCCCTGTTCAAAATAATAAATTCCAAGTCTTTTTCCAGTTATAGTTGCTATGGGTTCTACGGCAAAGGAACGTAACATGCTAAGTGATGATTCACCCAATTCATTTGAAGGGACAGCGGTTATAAATTTAACTGGTAGTCCAAATTTTGATAGAGATGCGGCAACATTTGCTTCTGCACAACCATAATATAAATCAAATGAGCTAGCCTGTGTAAGTCTCAAATGACTTGGTGGAGAAAGTCTCAATAGTATTTCCCCAAAAGTTACAATTCTTTTAGACATAGTAATTGGTAAAATGATTTTTGTGTTCGCACACGAATTCTACAAATATAAAAAAAACATGGGTAAAAAACATAGGTAAAAAAATATAAACGTGCTTTTAACATCATTTGTGTAATCGTTTTAGTAAAATTGCCCTGATGCATTACAGATAAGGTTCTAAAACTCAGTTTTTTGTGCTATTTATTATTGATGAAACTAAGCATAAAAAAAAATAAAAAAAAATATTTTTTTTTAAAGACCTTAAGCTCTTTTAGTTGTGAAATAATACGAGAGCTAGAAAAATAGTTACAAAAGAAAATGTTTTTAAAGAATGATTGCAATTAGCAATGATATTTTTGTGTTTTTAGAAAACTTTTATGCCATGCAACTCGTCTTCGGTCTTGGATAGTTCCTTATGTCTTTATTGTAGTTTAAAATCGTTTAGAAATGTTTCTTCCAAATAATAATTGAAATGATTTGGATGAAGGTTATTTTTTAAAAAACGGACTTAAATCTATTACATGTAATTGTTGAGGACTGTTTATAAAAGGCTTCCTTATCATCGATTCATTGGTTAGGTAAAATAAGGATCCGTCTTCGGTAGTTATTCCTTCAATTTGTTCCCATGGAAGCGATACTTTGATTTTTCGTCTGTTGCCAGTCCAAAAATCATCGTTTTTATAATCGTAAAGCAGTAATAAAAAGGGTTGAAGTAATTTGGTGTATCCGCACAAAACAACTCCTTTTTTTGATGGAATTGTTGTTGCTCCGGTTATAAGTCCGTGTACATCAAGTGTTTCTTTGAGTTCGGCAACATATGTTCCTGGGTTTTTTGGCAAAGAATAAATACTGGCTTTCTCCGTTGTCCATTGTTTTGTGATGAGGTAAATACTATCTTTTAATACGACAAATGCTTCACAATCAAAGTCGGTGGTATTTACTTCTTTTTCGGAGAAATCAATTTGGTTAGAATAGGAAAATGCGATAGTTTCTATTTGTGGTGATCCCGTTAAAAATGATTTTTTTTCAATTTTTAAAATCTCTAAATCTCGTCTGTTTCCCTGTGTGTTATTGCCAAAATCACCAATATATATGTATAGACTGTCTTGTGAAATTTCTTCCCAGTTATTGTTTTTAGGTCCTTCCAGATTAATTTTCCTTTTGATTTCTCCTTTTGTGTCCAAACCATATATACTATTGTCATGGTCGTCATTGAATGTCCAAATTAATCCGTCAAATCCAATTAAACCTGAAGTTTCAGAGAGCAATGCGTCAATTTTAGCGGAAGATTTCGCTCTAACTTTTGTGTTGTGATACCAGCAACTTCCATTGTTTTCGGTTGCATTTGGATCAAAATTAGAAGCAAAAACATCAGTACAGCCGGGAATTTGACTATAGGAAGTGGTGAGGTATAAAAAAGAAACTATCAAATATTTGAACATGGACTAAATATATAAATCATTAAGCAAGTTATTAAATAAATAATCAAAAACCTATCACTTCTATACCTTGTTGGGGACCCACATTGTGTCCTTTTTTTGTTATATTTGAAAAGCTAAATCATTTTTTTTACAATCCAAATTAAATTATGGGTTTCATAAAACAAAATCTACTTCTGTTTTTTGTGCTTATTTCTTCTTCTTCGTTCTCGCAGAAAATTGATCTTAAGAGTGATTTGGATATGAAACAGATTCTAAAAAGCATTTTTATAGATAAAGATACTGTAAAGAAAAGAGAGGAACACAGTAAAATTGCTTTCTCGCTGATGCCTGCTCCCGATATGAAAAGTTCCGAAGGAGGAATTGTCGTGTCTTTTGTAACTACTTTTTACATGGACGAAAATCACGACAACACCAAAATGTCTGAGATTTATTTTACTCCAACCACAAGTTTTACAGGTCAGTATTCGTTTCCCGTGCAGTCTTATATTTATACAAAGGACAACAAATATAATTTTATTGGAGATTATAGATTTCTGATTTACCCTCAGTTCACTTATGGTTTGGGAGGAAACAGTTCCAAAGATCCGCAATCTGAAGTCGATTATCATCAGATTCGGTTTTACCAATTTATTAGTCGAAAAATTAAAGGAGATTTTCGTTTAGGGCTCGGCTTTCAATTAGATAAATATGAAAGTATTTCTGAAGATAGCGAAATTGATGTTCCAACAGATTTTAACAAATACCAACAGGGAGATTATTCAGATGAACTTTCTTCAGGAATTGCTTTTCAGGCTTTATATGATTCCCGCAAAAATATTTTAAATGCAAACCAGGGTTATTATGTAGAGATCGATTATCGTATCAATTCCAGTGTATTTGGTAGTGATACAAATTGGCAATCTTTGTATGTTGATGCTCGAAAATATCATTCACTGAGTGAAATTCGTCATAAAGTATTGGCGACACGACTTTTTTACTGGGCAGTTTTCGACGGAAAACCGCATTATTTAGATTTGCCCAGCGTTGGTTGGGACCGTTATGGTAAAACGGGAAGAGGATTTACCCGCAACCGCTATCGTTCCAACTCATTATTATATATGGAAGCAGAATACCGAACCGATATTACCCGAAATGGTTTTCTTGGAGCCGTATTTTATGGAAACTTGTCTTCAGTGTCTGATCTGGATACCTATCGTTTTAATAATTGGACACCAGCAATCGGTACAGGATTGAGAGTCAAATGGAATAAAGTAAACGACTGTAATCTGACCATAGATTATGGAATAAGTAAAGATGACTGGACTTTTAGAGTCGGACTTTCAGAGAATTTTTAAAAATGATTTTTTGTGACTTTGTGACTTAAAATCTATCTTTGAAAAATGCAATTATCAGTTATTATCCTCAATTATAATGTTCGCTATTTTTTGGAACTCTGTGTTTTAAGTGTCAAAAACGCTTTAAAAAACATTGATTCCGAAATTATTGTAATAGACAATAATTCCTCCGATGATAGTTGTGAAATGATAAAACGCCGTTTTCCTAATGTTAAGCTTATTGAAAATGATCAAAATCTTGGCTTTCCAAAAGGTAATAATATAGGAGTTGCTCATGCCAAAGGAGATTATATTTGTATTTTAAATCCCGATACAGTTGTCGCCGAAGATACTTTTGAAAAAGTGCTGGCATTTGCAAAAAATACTGAAAACTTAGGAATAATAGGAGTGAAGCTCATCGATGGCGCAGGAAATTTTCTTCCCGAAAGTAAAAGAGGGATTCCAACACCTTGGGTTGCTTTTACGAAAGTGACCAGTTTGTACAAATTGTTTCCAAAATCAAAGCTTTTTAATCAATATTATGCGCAGCACGTTTCGAAAGACCAAACCGCTGAAGTTGAAATATTGGTCGGTGCTTTTATGTTTATGAAAAAAGAAGTGTACGATGAGGTCGGCGGTTTTGATGAGGATTGTTTCATGTATTCCGATGATATCGATTTGTCTTATATGGTATCACAAAAAGGGAAAAAGAACTATTATTTTCATGAAACAGCCGTAATACATTATAAAGGAGAAAGCACAAATAAAAATGCAGTTTATATGAAACGCTTTCAGGAAGCAATGGAATTTTTTTATAAAAAACATTTTAAGGTTTCTTTTCTTTTTTCCTTATTTATGAAGATTGGAATTATATTTTTTTCTCTAATTAAAAGAATTCAGGGACGAACCAAAGCTAAAATTAATCCTGAAAATTATTTACTTGTTTCTGCTTCGGAAACGCTGGTAGAAATATTAAGTGCTCTCGTTCAAAAAAAGGTAAATTTTCTCAATTGGAAAGAAGAAAAAGAGGTAAATTTGCTGTCAAATTCGATAAGAAATGGGTTACAGATTATATTAGATAATGAATTTGTGTCCTTTAAAGATTGTATAAAAATTCAAGAAGAGTATTGTACAAAGAATATTGTCTTTAGAATAATACCTAAAAATACTGATTTTATTATTGGAAGTGATTCTCCAAACGACAGAGGAGAAATTGTAAAAATAAAATAAAATTATATTTAGTATAATTTATTTGTAAAACATTTATTAATTTCGTAAAAATAAAATCAAAATCATCTTTTAGATTAATAATATGGCAAGATTTGAGTTAAAGCTTCCTAAAATGGGAGAAAGCATTGCAGAAGCAACCATTACAAATTGGTTAAAAGAAGTTGGTGACAAAATTGAAGCTGACGAAGCTGTTCTGGAAATTGCAACCGATAAAGTTGATTCAGAAGTTCCATCTGAAGTTTCAGGTATTCTTGTTGAAAAATTATTTAGTAAAGACGATTTAGTGCAAGTAGGCGAAACTATTGCTATTATTGAGACAGAAGCTGCTAATGTTGAAACTTCAACTCCCGAAGTTCCAGAAGCTATTGTTGAGGAAATTCAAAAAACAATCGATATTGCTAAAGAAACAGTTTCTGCTCCGGTTAGTTTTTTCGAAAGTGACAAATTCTTTTCTCCATTAGTTAAAAACATTGCAAAAGAAGAAGGTATTTCTTTGGCTGAATTGGAAAGCATCGCTGGTTCTGGAAAAGATGGCCGCGTTACAAAAGATGATATTTTAAATTATATAAAAAACAGAGGATCACAGCCAACTAATATTATTGCGCCAGCTAAAACAGTTGAAGCTGTAAAAGAAGTTGTGAAAAGTGCTCCTGTTCAAACTGTTTCACCTGCTTCGGTTAATGGAGGAGACGAAATTATTGAAATGGACAGAATGCGTAAGCTGATTTCCGGATATATGATGGCTTCGGTTCAAACTTCGGCGCACGTTCAATCATTTATCGAAGTTGATGTAACCAATATTGTTAAATGGAGAGACAGAGTTAAAAATACTTTCGAAAAAAGAGAAGGCGAGAAATTGACTTTTACTCCAATTTTCATGGAAGCTGTGGCCAAAGCGTTAAAAGATTATCCAGGCATGAATATATCTGTGCAGGGAGATTTTATTATAAAAAAGAAAGATATCAATTTGGGAATGGCTGCTGCTTTGCCAAACGGAAATTTAATTGTTCCAGTTATTAAAAATGCCGACCAGCTGAATTTGGTTGGAATGGCAAAAGCGGTAAACGATTTAGGAAACCGTGCTAAACTTGGAAAACTAAAACCAGACGATACTCAGGGAGGTACTTATACAGTTACCAATGTCGGAAGTTTCGGAAGTGTATTCGGAACGCCGATCATTAATCAGCCGGAAGTTGGAATATTGGCTTTGGGAGCTATTCGAAAAGTGCCAGCGGTAATCGAAACTCCGGAAGGTGATTTTATCGGAATCCGTCAAAAAATGTTTTTGTCTCACAGTTATGATCATCGTGTTGTTGATGGGGCTTTAGGCGGAAGTTTTGTAAAACGTGTTGCCGAATATCTGGAGGCATTTGATGTAAATAGAGATTATTAATCTTTAGCCTAAAAAAAAAGAAATGTTTTGATAAATGGATACTTAGTTGCTAAGTTTCTAAGTCACTAAGGAAATTAGTAGCTTAGCAACTTAGCAACTTTTTTAATTTATAATTAGCTATATAATCAGGCTCAAATTTTTATATTTGTAGCCATTAAATACACAAAATGGAACTCAAACTCAACAAACCAATTTGTTTTTTCGACCTTGAAACAACAGGAATCGACATTGGAAAAGATAGGATTGTAGAAATATCAATTTTCAAAGTTTTTCCAAATGGAAATAAGGAAAGCAAAACATGGTTGGTAAATCCAACGATTCCAATTCCCCCTCAATCTTCTGCAATTCATGGTGTAACTAATGAAAAAGTTGCTAATGAGCCAACTTTTAAAGAATTAGCACCTCAGATATATAATATGATAAAGGATAGCGATTTGGCTGGTTTTAATTCAGATCGTTTTGATATTCCATTATTGGCTGAGGAATTATTGCGTGCAGATGTTGATTTTGATATGAAAAACAGAGTTTCTGTAGATGTTCAGACTATTTTTCATAAAATGGAAGAACGTACTTTAAGCGCTGCTTTGAAGTTCTATTGTGGAAAAAGTTTGGAAAATGCACATTCAGCCGAAGCCGACACGATGGCAACTTATGAAATATTAAAGGCGCAATTAGATCGATATCCAGAGTTGGAAAACGATATGAGGTCATTATCTGAATTTACAACACGTAAAAAAATAGCCGACTTCGCTGGAATGATTGCTTTTGATGCTGATGGAGAAGAAATTTTTACTTTCGGAAAACACAAAGGAGCCAAAGTCGATAAAATCCTGGAAACCGAACCTGGTTATTACAGCTGGATTCAAAATGCAGATTTTCCTTTGTATACCAAAAAAGTACTGACAGCAATTAAATTAAGAAAATTAAATACAAAAATTTAAGTGATGGTAATTAGTAATTGGTGAATAGTCTGAAGAACTATGTGGCTAATTACTAATCACTAATCATTAATTACTTAAAAGAAATGAAAATAATCTGTATCGGTAGAAACTACGCCAATCATATTGAAGAGTTAAAAAACGAAAGGCCTTCGGAACCAGTTGTTTTTATGAAACCTGATTCGGCTGTTTTGTTGAAACAACATCCTTTTGTAATTCCTGAATTCTCCGAGGATGTTCATCATGAGCTTGAAATTATTGTAAAAATAAACAAAGTTGGAAAATATATTGAACCAAAGTTTGCTCATAAATATTATGATGAAATAAGTGTTGGAATAGATTTTACAGCAAGAGATTTACAAGCAAAGCTGAAAGAAAAAGGATTGCCTTGGGAAAAAGCCAAAGCATTTGACGGATCGGCTGTAATTGGTGATTTTTTGCCTAAAAATCAATTTGTTTCATTGGAAAATATTACTTTTGAGCTCAAAAATAATAATACCACAGTACAGGCAGGGAATTCCAATATGATGCTGTGGAGTATTGATGAGTTGGTTTCGTATGTTTCTCAATTTTTCACTTTAAAGATTGGTGATATTATTTTTACAGGAACACCAGCAGGGGTTGCAGCAGTAAAACCGAATGATGTTTTAGAAGGATTTTTAGAAGGACAAAAACTATTTAGAATACAAGTAAAATAATGGCTATAAAATATAACTTAGCAAAAGTGTACGCACTTTCAGATAATGATCCGGAGTTTGTTAATGAAATTTTGAATTTATTCGTTACCGAAGTTCCTGAAGATTTGGCTCAAATTGGCGAAGGAATCAAAAATAAAGATTACAAACAGGCTTATGCTTTTGCGCACAAAATGAAACCAACTTTAGATTTGCTTGGTTTGAATGTTGCATTTGAAGAAATTCTGCAAATCGAGGCCTGGACTAAAACGGAAGGTAAAAAGAAAGAAATCATTGAAACGTATAAAAGCGTTAAATCACAAGTTAAAGATGCTATAAAAGAGTTGAGAAAAGATTTCGATCTTTAATCTGTTGTTTTAATTTTGAAAAAAATATGTAAAAGAATCTAACAGTTGTGTCGAAACAACAGTTGGATTTTTTTTATTTAATATAATGTTAAAAGTATGAAAGCAGCCATAGTTACAATTGGAGATGAGATTTTAATTGGTCAGATTGTTGATACTAATTCAGGTTTTATTGCCAAATCATTAGATAAAATTGGTGTTGAGGTTTATGAAATGTTGTCTATAAGTGATTCGAAAGATCATATTCTAAATACCTTTTCAGAACTTCAAAATAAGGTCGATATTGTCATTATTACAGGCGGTCTAGGGCCAACAAAAGATGATATTACAAAGAAGACGTTTTGTGAATATTTTGATGATGAGTTAATCGTTGATGAGAAGGTTCTTGCGCATGTAACGCAACTGATAGAAGGTTTTTATAAGCGACCTATTACTCAAATTAATAAAGATCAGGCTTTAGTTCCTTCCAAATGCACGGTGCTCCATAATGAAGTGGGAACTGCTCCGGGAATGTGGATAAAAAAAGAAAACACCGTTTTTGTTTCGCTTCCAGGCGTTCCTTTTGAAATGAAATATTTAGTCGAAAATGAAATTATTCCAAAGATCATTAGAGAATATAATCGCCCGTATATTTTGCATAAAACAATTTTGACTTATGGAAGAGGAGAAAGTGCGGTAGCCGAACAAATCGAAGATTGGGAGAATAATTTACCTGAATTTATAAAGTTGGCTTATTTGCCTGCGCCGGGAAGAGTTCGGTTGAGACTTTCAGCAAGAGGTGTTGATAAGGAAATATTAGAAAAATCAATAGAAGAAAATGTACAATCTTTAACCGAAATAATAGGCGATATTATCGTAGGTTTTGAAGAAGATGAACCGATTGAAGTTGTTTTGGGCCGATTGTTATCTAAGAAAAATGCAACGATTGCTACTGCCGAAAGTTGTACGGGAGGAACTATTGCACAATTTCTGAGTTCGATTCCGGGCGCTTCTAATTATTTTAAAGGAAGTGTAGTTGCCTATTCAACAGAAGTGAAAGAAAATGTGTTGAATGTCCCTAAAAGTTTGATAGAAAAACATACAGTCGTAAGCGCGGAAGTCGCGGAAGCTATGGCTTTGAGTGCGAAAACATTACTTAAAACCGATTATGCAATTGCAACGACAGGTAATGCAGGGCCGTCCAAAGGAGACTCAGATGCCGATATCGGAACGGTTTACATTGCTGTTGCAACCCCAAATGAAGTGCTGGTTGAAATGTTTAATTTCGGTCAACCACGTGAAAAAGTGATAGATAGAGCGAGTATAAAAGGGTTAGAAATAATGCTAAAAGAAATTTCAAAAAAAGTGTAATATTTTTTTTGGTTAATAGGTTTATTTTCCTTTACTTTGCACCCTGATTTTGAATAACGATAAAAGATAAGTATAATGTCAAGAGTTTGTGACCTTACAGGTAAAAGAGCGATGGTAGGAAATAACGTT
>Ga0308157_10009806_pt1 | contig 10527 bp, 4 predicted proteins | sample PhyBR1_FD_201035 | JGI IMG/M metagenome (GOLD analysis project Ga0308157, IMG submission 201035) | Phyllosphere microbial communities from UC Gill Tract Community Farm, Albany, California, United States - DLSLB.R1 | ecosystem: Host-associated > Plants > Phyllosphere > Unclassified | place: USA... | reverse complement strand
ACGCCTATTACACACGCTGCGTACGCCTGCTAACCGATATCGAGGAAGCAGATGGCGCCTTCCGGAATACTGCACCCAAAGGTTTGCTCCGCGTCGGCGTGCAGGGCACGGTGGCAGCCCACTTCCTAGTGCCTACCCTGCCTGCTTTCTTCGCCCGCTACCCTGGTATAGAGCTGCATATGGATGAAAGCGACCGCCTGGTCGACCTGATGCGCGAAGGCATAGATTGTGTATTGCGCGGCGGCACGCCACAGGATTCATCGCTGATCGCACGCCGCATCGCCATGCTGGAACAAGTGACCTGCGCCAGTCCGGCTTATCTGGCGCGATACGGCCAGCCGCGCAGCATCGAAGATCTGGCACAACACAAAGCAGTCAACTACATCTCCAGCGCCAGCGGCAAACCCTTCCCGCTGGAATTCATGGTGGATGGCCATATGCAATCGATTGTGCTTCCGACCGCCATCTCGGTAACGGGCACCAAGGTATATACCGGTTGCGCACTGGCCGGTATAGGCATTGTGCAAATGCCGCGCTATCACATCGAACATGAAATACAGGATGGTCGCCTGCAACTGATCCTGCCTGATACACCACCTCCCCGCATGCCACTCTCAGTGCTCTATCCGCAAAACCGCCAGTTATCGGCCCGTATACGCGTGTTTAGCGAATGGATGCAAGACATATTCAAGGCCGCGGGTCAGACATAAAAATTTGCGCCAGATCAATTCCGACCACGTCCGACTGAGCGTTAATAGAGGTCGCGGTCTATCATATAGATACAGCTCACTAGCCATCACCCATCTGGAGAATAAAGTGCCTGCAGAAGATCTATGCACTGACGACGAAGTCGCAACACTGGTACATGCCTTTTACGCCAAAGTCCGGCTCGATGAAGTACTCGGCCCCATATTCAATGGCCTGGTCGATGACTGGGACCATCATTTGAGCAAGCTGGTTGATTTCTGGTCATCCATACTGCGCGGTACCGGGCGCTACAGCGGTACACCCATGCAAAAACACATCGCCTTGCCGCATCTGGACGAAGCGCTGTTCCAGCGCTGGTTGGCTTTATTTTTGGAAACCACGAAAGAACAGCCGAATCAGGCCATGGGGGAACGTGCGTATGCTTCAGCACAAAGAATTGCCCAGAGTCTCTGGTATAGCTACCAAATGTCGCGCAGCCCGAACAGCATACCGGCTGACTTAACTTTTACCCAGTAATAATCTTGCTTTTGAAAAAAGGCGCAGTGACCTGTCGCTGACAAATACAGTATTCGTCAGCGACAGGAAATAGCTTACTTCGTCAACTGTAATGTGCCCTTCATGATGCCCGAATGACCAGGGAAGGAGCAAAAATAGGAGTAGGCCTCACCTGCTTTGAGCTTGGATGGTACGAAGCTGATCGTATCGCTCTCGCCGCCACCAATCACCTTAGTGTGTGCGATGACACGCGTGTCACCCGCCTTCACATAACTCTTGTCCAGTCCCGCAGCGATGCCGTCGCTGGCCACGCCCTGCATATCTGCTGTTTTAGTTAATACCCAATTGTGGCCCATGATGTTCTTGGCCATCTTGCCGCTGTGTTTAAGTTTGATAGTAAATTGTTTGCAGCTTTGCGGCACTGAAATACTGGCCTTATCAAACTGCATCGCGTCATTGCCTGCAATTTCAACGGAACAATCCGCAGCCAAAACCTGGCTCGACCATCCTGCCAACAGTAATACCAAAGTGGGCTTCCAAGCTTTCATCCTCTTCTCCATAAATGAACTACATTGCATCCTGCCCCACAACCGGGTACACGATTCTTGCATAGCATATGGGCGCTACCCATACCGCAACTGATATGAACCGCATATGCCATTTGCTATGCATTGTGCGCGTGCGGACTGTTATTGGATTTGCGCAATATCAAATTCATGTCGAATACAAGGCCTTCCGATATCCGCTTGAAACACACTAGCCGGCCCATCCAAGGTATCGCGTGCATGCGTTGGTCCTACGATCTCGTTCATCACCCCACCTTGCAGCAGCGACCTCATCATCCGGCAGAAATATCGCCGGCACACAACGAGCCAGGGCATACATAAGCACCCATACCGGCCTTCCCGGACAGGGCTAAACAATCCTCGGCCTCCCCAGAAAACCCACCCCTTCAATTATCACATCTTCCTTTAAAAACATTCCAACGCGCAACATCTGCAGCCAAGTTTTGTTTCTGCACAGAAAAAACATGCGAACTAACGACTTAAATACAACGATAAAAATCTGGTTTTTCAAGAAAACAGAATGATCGTTCACATATTTAAATGTTTTCAAAATTTCTACGTTTTCACTTATTACCATTCGAATGCCTGCAGTCAAAAATTTTTGAATAAATATCAAAAAAAGCAACATATTTTCTTTGCAAATCGCGTCCACCCAAGTGAGTTCGCTCGTCTTTTGTGGGGTAAATATTTTCATGTCCGACATTTTGCTAATGCCATCATTCAGAAAAAGATGTATCCGGGCGACGCTGTCGACCAACTATCTGTTTTCTCTTGTCTTAGCTTGCGCATCCGCCCATGCGCAGACGGCGCCTGATGCTGGCCAATTGCAACGTCAAACCGAACAAAACCTGGGCGCTCCTGCGGCTTCAAAACCGCCTGCCGCTCCCGCTCCCATTCCAAACATTGACCATAGTGGTCCGCGCATCACTGTCCGGCACTTTGCGATTTCAGGTGCAAGCCTGATCACTTCCGAAGAGCTGGCAGCGCAGCTGACTCCCTATGTCGGCCAATCATTAACGCTGGGTGAACTGGACGCAGCCACCCAAAATCTGGTCAGCTATTACCGTGAGCGCGGATGGTATGTCCGCGTGATACTGCCCCCTCAGGACACCAGCGCAGGCACAGTCAAGGTCATCATTATCGAAGGCCGATTCGGTAGCGTGATTAGCTTGCCTTCTGAATCGGGAGCTCCTCGGCGCGTGAATGTCCAATCCGTCGAAAAGCTTGTCAGCCATCGCCTGCATGCGGGCCAGCCATATTCACAAGATGACCTTGAACGCGGCCTGTTGCTCGCCAATGACCTACCCGGCATCAGGGCGGATGGCATTTTGCAGGCTGGCCGCGAGAATGCCAGTAGCGACTTGGGATTACGTGTCGAAGACAGCGCTTTGTTCAGCGGCCAGATCGGGCTCAACAACGGTGGCAGCCGTTTCACCGGACGCGAACAGGGCAATGCCCAACTCGCGCTAAATAATCCCAGTGGTTTTGGTGACCAGCTGGCGCTGAGTGCGGTGGCAAGTGCACGCCTCGGCTATGCCGGACTAGGTTACAGCCTGCCATTAGGCAGCGATGGCCTGCGCGCCACAGTGGCAAGCAGCTACTTGCGCTACCGCCTTGGTGAGGATTTTGCTGCACTCGATGCCCGTGGTAATGCGCGCACTTATACCGTCGGCCTGTCTTACCCACTGTATCGCAGCGTCGGTTTCAACCTGTGGTTGGGGCTGGACCTGACGAATGGCCGCTATCATGATGACAGCCTCGGCATGCCGTTACGCGACCGCAAGGTGGATAGTGTAGCGCTGAGCCTGTCCGGCAATGCCAATGACGGCTGGGGTGGCGGTGGCTTTAGCCAATGGCGCTTCGTACTCGGCCAGAGCAAGGTCACGCTCAAGCTGGCGGCAGATGCGGCGCAAGATGCCATCGGCCCGCAAACAGCAGGCAACAGCACACGACTCGGATATGAAGTACGACGCGATCAGCTATTACCGGCACCGTTAGCGCCCTTCTATTTGCGTGCCCGTCTGTCAGGTCAGCAAGCCTCTGGCAACCTCGACTCATCACAGAAATTCGCACTGGGTGGCCCGTATGGCGTGCGCGGTTTTCCTGGCGATGATGGTATCGGTGATAGCGGCATGGTGCTGCAACTGGAACTGCACCGCCCACTCAGCATAGGCAGCGTCAGCGGCTTCGATGCCTTCTTCTTCGTCGATGGCGGATTCATCCGTCAACATCAAAACACATGGACCGGCTGGGACACCCGCCGCAGTGGCAACAACGATTACAGCCTAGCAGCTACCGGCCTCGGGCTGGCTTGGCAAGGCAAAGGCGGCCTGACGCTCAATGCCATCCTGGCTCGGCCCTTAGGCAACAATCCGGGTAGTGGCATCAATGATCGCAACCAGGATGGCACACGGGTCGCGACACGCTTCTGGCTAACGCTGAATCAACCATTTTAAGACGCATATTTTTTACTGATCACCAACATATTACCTACGTCGGAGAATTACCATGTTCGCGCATGCCAGCATCAATCGTGCTTATCGCCTCGTCAGAAACCGCCGCACCGGACTCATAACCGTTGCCCCGGAAAACGCCCGCGCCGGCGGTAGCTCCTTTGGCGGTGGTGGCACAGCACGTGCGGCACGCCTGCATCCTGGTCAGTTGCGCCGCCTGGTTCTCTCCATGGCCCTCGGCTTTGGCATCTGCGATCCTGGCTGGGCGCTTGATGCCAACACCTTGCCTACCGGCGGCCAGGTCACAGCTGGCAGCGCCAACATCGCCACCGCGGGCAATACGATGACCGTCAACCAAGGCAGCCAGCGTGCCATCATCAACTGGCAAAGCTTTGATGTCGGCAGCAGCGCCAGCGTCAACTTCGTGCAACCCTCGAGCTCATCGGTCGCACTGAACCGGGTCAACGGTACCGGCGCAAGCCAAATCTTCGGCAACCTGAATGCGAATGGACAAATCTATCTGGTGAACTCTGCAGGCATCCTTTTTGGGGCTGGCGCGCAAGTCAACGTCGGTGGATTGGTAGCCTCCACCCTTGGCATCAGCGACAGTGATTTCCTGGCTGGACGCGACCATTTCAGCCTGAGCGATGGTAATACGGCCCGCGTAGTCAACGAAGGCAACATTACCGCCAACGGTGGCAAAGTTGTTCTGCTTGGTGCAAGTGTCAGCAACACCGGACAAATCGTCGCCAACGGTGGCAACGTCGCATTGGCAGCAGGTCGCCAAGTAACCATCAGTGCCGGCGCCAACGGACATTTGCAACTGGCAGTTGATCCGGCACAAATCGCTACACTGATAAGCAACGGTGGCCTGATCCAGGCCGATGGTGGTCAAATTATCCTGAGTGCACAAGGGGCGAATGCCCTCGCCTCCGCCGTAGTCAGCAACACAGGTACGTTACAGGCCCGCACGATCGCAAACAGGGAAGGAAAAATACTGCTGCTGGCTGACCTTGACCAAGGTGGTACAGCACTGGTAGACGGAACACTCGATGCCAGCGCCCCGGCTGGTGGCAATGGCGGTTTCATCGAAACTTCGGGTCAGAATATCAAGATAGCCGACAGCACGCGGGTCACTACGCAAGCTGCTGAAAACGGCGGTGGCCAGACCGGCACATGGCTGATCGACCCGACCAACTTCACCGTCAGCGCAGGGTCGGCATCACAAACCACCAGCGGTATCGGTGCGACAACCTTGAGCAACAACCTCGCAAGTTCCAATGTCACGCTGACGACTGCTGCTGCGGGTAGCGATCTGGGTGAAATCTATGTCAATGCTGCCGTCGGCTGGAATGCGGCCACGAAACTGACATTGAATGCTGCCGGCAACATCAACGTCAATGCACCGATCACGGTACAACACAGCGGTGGTGGACTTGCGCTCAACTACGGAGGCAATGGCGGCAATATTGGGACCATCCCGGCCGTAGGCACCAACTACCACCTCAATGCACCGATTTCATTTACCGCTGCCAGTGGTGGCAGCCTTTCCATCAATGGTGCAAACTACACCTTGCTGCGCACCATCGCCGCAATCGATAACATCGATGTAACCGGCCTAACGGGTAACTACGCGCTAGCCAATTCTATTAATGCAAGTGGCACAACGTATAACGGACCATTGGTCGGCCGTCTGGGCAGCAGTTTCCGCGGCCAGTTTACCGGTCTCGGCCACATCATCGACGGGCTCAGCGTCTTAGGCACTAACAGCAATGGTACCGGTTTGTTTGGTGCGGTCGGCACCTTCGGCAGCTTAGTAGGCGTGGTACGCAACCTGGGGCTAACCAATTTGACGATGAACGGCAACGCCCGCTTCTGCGTCGGTGGCTTAGTCGGGATCAACTACGGAACAATCAACAATGTCTTCACCAGCGGCACGGTATCGAATAATTCGACAAGTACTGGCGGACTCGTTGGAAATAACTACGGAAATATCAGTAATTCTTACAGTTCAGCGAACGTTTCAGGCACGGGCAGCTACTACGGTGGGATAGCAGGAATCAACTATGGCGGCTCCATAAACGCAGTCTACGCAAGTGGCAGTATCACGGGTGGCAGCAACGTTGGCGCCTTGATTGGCGGCTCCACTACTTCCTCTAGTAAAAACGGTAGTCTCACGAACAGCTATTGGGACAGTTACAGCACTGGACAAGCAAATGCGGCAGGCTCCGCCGGCCCTATAGTGCAATTCAATGTGAGTGCGGTCACCAGCGACCCATCTCAATCGGGCGCGGCCAATCACGCGTACAAGGCCAGCGCTTATGCCAATCTGGACATCTCCAGCCAGGGTGGCAGCAACAGCATCTGGCGTATTTATGACGGCATCAGCCGACCATTGCTGCGTAGTTTCCTCACCCCCGTCATGGTGACCCCGACACAGGATGTATCCCGCATATATGATGCGACAACCACTGTCAACGGCGGAAGCTATACAGGTAATCCATCCAGTAGCGTCAACGGCGGTGGCCTGCTGGGCAGCATCCAATACACGACCAGCTCCAAGAACGTAGGCAGCTACACCGGGGTCAACCTTAGCGCCCAGGGCCTGTATTCTGCTCAGTCCGGTTACGATATCAGTTACGCCAATACAACCGGCACTGTAACCATTACTGCCAAAGCCATCACTGCCAGCGGCGTCACCGCACAAAACAAAACCTATGACGGCAATACCAGCGCCACTACTTCTGGCGGTACGCTCAATGGCGTCATCGGTGGCGACACTGTCAACCTCACGACCAGCGGTACCTTCACAGATAAAAATGCTGCCACCGGCAAGACTGTCAATATCATCAATACCCTTTCCGGCACTGATGCAAACAACTACAGCATTTCGAATTCCACGACTACAGCGAATATCACTGCTAAAGGCATTACCGCCACCATCACTGCTAACAATAAAGTCTATAACGGTAGTACTGGAGCCACGACTAGTAGCGTCCTTAGTGGTGTAATCGCTGGCGATACCGTTACCCTCACGACCGGCGGCGCTTTTACTAATAAAAATGCAGGCATAGGCAAGACCGTCAACGTCCTAGCCGGTGCCTTGTCTGGTGCCGATGCCGGCAACTACACGGTCACCAGCAGCAATAGCACCACCACTGCTGACATCACAGCTAAGGGGATCACTGCTACCATCACTGCTTCCAATAAAGTATATGACGGCAATACGACTGCTACGACCAATGCTTCGCTTAGCGGCCTGGTGGGCGGTGATACCGTCAGTCTTGCCAGCAGCGGCAGCTTTACTGATAAGAACGCAGCCACCGGTAAAACAGTGAACATCGTAGCCGGTGCCCTGTCCGGTGCCGATGCCGGCAACTACACGCTCACCAGCAGCAATAGCAGCACCACTGCCAATATCACAGCTAAAGGTATTACCGGCACTATCACTGCTGCCAACAAAGTCTATGACGGCAATACGACTGCCACGACCAGCGGCGTACTGAATGGTCTGATCGCCGGCGATACCGTCAATCTTGCCAGCAGCGGAACCTTCAACAACAAAAACGCAGCCACTGGCAAAACAGTGAACGTCGTAGCCGGTGCCCTGTCTGGTGCCGATGCGGGTAACTACACACTCACCAGCAGCAATAACAGCACCACTGCCGACATCACAGCAAAAAGCATTACTGGCACCATCACTGCTGCCAATAAAGTCTATGACGGCAATACGACTGCTACGACCAGTGCTTCGCTTAGCGGCCTGGTCGTCGGTGATACCGTCAATCTCGCCAGCAGCGGCAGCTTCACTGATAAGAATGCAGCCATTGGTAAAACAGTGAACATCGTAGCGGGTGCATTGTCTGGCACCGATGCGGGCAACTACACACTCAGCAGCAGCAATACCACCACCACCGCCAATATCAGCGCCAAGGCCATCACTGCCAGCGGTATTAACGCACAAAACAAAACCTATGACGGTAATACCAGTGCCACTATTTCTGGCGGTACGCTCAATGGCGTCATCGGTGGCGACACTGTCAACCTTACAAGCAGCGGCAGCTTTACTGATAAAAATGTTGCTAACGGCAAGACTGTCAATATCAGCAATACCCTTTCCGGTACTGATGCAAACAACTACAGCATTTCGAATTCCACCACCACTGCCAACATCACAGCCAAAGGCATTACCGGCACCATTACCGCTGGCAATAAGGTATACGACGGTAACACCACTGCGACCACCAGTGCTTCGCTCACAGGTCTGGTCGCCGGCGATACCGTCAATCTCGCAAGCAGCGGCAGCTTTACTGATAAGAATGCAGCCACCGGTAAAACTGTGAACGTCGTAGCCGGTGTCTTGTCCGGTGCCGATGCCGGCAACTACACGCTCACCAGCAGCAATAGCAGCACCACTGCCAATATCACAGCTAAAGGTATTACCGGCACCATCACTGCTGCCAACAAAGTCTATGACGGCAACACGACTGCCACGACCAGCGGCGTACTGAATGGTCTGATCGCCGGTGATACCGTGAATCTTGCCAGCAGCGGCAGCTTCACTGATAAGAATGCAGCGACCGGTAAAACCGTGAACGTCGCAGCAGGTGCTTTGTCCGGTACCGATGCAGGCAACTACACGCTCACCAGCAGCAATAGCACCACCACCGCCGACATCACCGCCAAAGGTATTACTGGAACGATCACTGCGGCCAATAAAGTCTATGACGGCAACACTGTTGCAAGCACCAGTGGTTCGCTTACCGGTGTCATCGCCGGTGATACCGTCACCCTGACAAGTACCGGTGATTTCACGGATAAAAATGCTGCCACCGGTAAAACTGTCAATGTGACTGCTGGTACATTATTAGGAACCGATGCAGGCAACTACACACTCACCAGCAGCAATAGCAGCACCACTGCGGATATCACGGCCAAGCTTCTCACTGCCAGCGGTGTTACCGCACAAAACAAAACCTATGACGGTAATACGAGCGCCACCACTTCTGGTGGCACGCTCAATGGCGTCATCAGCGGCGACACTGTCAACCTCACAAGCAGCGGCAGCTTCACTGATAAAAATGCTGCTACCGGCAAGACTGTCAATATCAGCAATACCCTTTCCGGTGCTGATGCAAACAACTACAGCATTTCGAATTCCACCACGACTGCTGACATCACAGCCAAAGGCATTACTGGCACCATCACCGCTAACAACAAGGTCTACGACGGTAATACCAATGCCACGACCAATGGATCGCTTAATGGCCTCATCGCCGGTGATACGGTTACCTTGGCAAGCACCGGTACTTTCACCGATAAGAATGCCGCAACTGGTAAAACCGTGAACGTTGTAGCAGGCGCACTGTCTGGTACAGATGCGAACAACTACACATTGACTGGTAGTAACAGCACAACGACAGCTGACATTACAGCGAAGGGCATTACCGGTACCATCACGGCCAATAACAAGGTCTACGACGGTAATACCACTGCCACAACCAATGGATCGCTCAGCGGCTTGATTGCTGGTGATACCGTCAACCTCGCAAGTAGCGGTACTTTCACCGATAAAAACGCCGCAACCGGCAAAACCGTGAACGTTGTAGCAGGTGCCTTGTCTGGCGCGGATGCTGGTAACTACACCCTTACCAGCAGCAATACCACCACCACTGCTGACATTGCAGCGAAAGGCATTACCGGTACCATCACCGCCAACAACAAGGTCTACGACGGTAATACCACCGCCACAACCAATGGTTCGCTCAGCGGCTTGATTGCTGGTGATACCGTCACCCTGGCAAGTAGCGGCACCTTCACCGATAAAAACGCCGCAACCGGTAAAACCGTGAACGTCGTAGCAGGTGCCTTGTCTGGCGGAGATGCAGGCAACTACACACTCACCAGCAGCAATATCACAACCACCGCCGATATCAGCACCAAGGCTATCGCCGTCAGCGGCGTCAATGCACAAAATAAAACCTATGACGGTAATACCAGCGCCACAGTTTCTGGCGGCATATTGAGTGGCGTCATTAACGGTGACACCGTTAACCTCGCCAGCAGCGGCAGCTTCACAGACAAAAATGCAGGCACCGGCAAGACCGTCAATATCAGCAATACCCTATCGGGTACTGACGCGAACAACTACACGCTCATCGTCAGCAGCGGTGGCAACACCGCCACTGCTGACATCACAGCAAAAGGCATCACCGCTACCATCACGGCCAACAACAAGGTCTATGACGGTAATACCACCGCCACAACCAATGGATCGCTCAGCGGTTTGATCGCTGGCGATACCG
>Ga0308157_10009804_pt1 | contig 10528 bp, 8 predicted proteins | sample PhyBR1_FD_201035 | JGI IMG/M metagenome (GOLD analysis project Ga0308157, IMG submission 201035) | Phyllosphere microbial communities from UC Gill Tract Community Farm, Albany, California, United States - DLSLB.R1 | ecosystem: Host-associated > Plants > Phyllosphere > Unclassified | place: USA... | reverse complement strand
TCGCACGCCCAGCGGTGCAGCAGTTCGCCGTCGTTGCAATCCAGCTTGCCCTGCACCCGTATCGTCACCGGCTTGCCGCCCTGCTGGAAATACCAGCCGCGCTGCTGGCCGCCCTGCAGGTTGAAGGCCAGGCAGTTGTGGTGCGCCAGGTCGTCCAGCGTGCGCGGGATGCCGTAGCGGTCGAAATAGTCCGGCGTGCCGCACACCACGCGGCGGTTTTTGGCCAGCTTCACCGCCACGAAACTCGGATCGATCACGCCGCCGATGCGGATGCCCAGGTCGTAGCCCTCGCGCACCAGGTCTATCACCTGGTCGGTCAGGTTGAACGACACTTGCACCTCCGGATTGGCCGCCAAAAAAGCCGGTGCGTGCGGCGCCACATGCTGGCGGCCGAATGACGCGGGGGCGGACACGATCAAGTGGCCGGTCGCCTTGTGCCGTCCCTCCGAGATATTCCGCTCCGCCACCTCGAAGTCCGACAACAGCTTGCGGCAGTCGTCGAGGAAGACATTGCCCTGTTCCGTGAGCGTGAGATGGCGCGTGGTGCGGTGCATCAGCTTCACGCCCAGCCGCTTTTCCAGCGCGTCTATGCGCCGCCCCAGCATCACAGGCGTGATGTTCTGCACCAGCGCCGCGCGCGCCAGGCTGCCCTTTTCCACCACCGCCACGAAGGCTTCGATTTGTTTGAGTTTGTCCATGAATTCATTATTCCATACTCAGAGTATCGAATAAACCGATATTTTGTTGTCTTATCAAGCGCATGGATCGCCTATAGCATACAAAACATCAACAACGGTATTGCACATAACTCGAGGAGAACACCATGGCAAAGATGACGGCAGCCGAAGCGGCGGTCCATGTCCTGCAAAAAGAAGGCATCACGGTCGCATTCGGCGTACCCGGCGCGGCCATCAACCCGCTGTACGCGGCACTGAAAAAGAACGGCGGCATCAAGCACATCCTGGGCCGCCACGTGGAAGGCGCCTCGCACATGGCAGAAGGATACACCCGCGCGGCGGCGGGCAATATCGGCGTCTGCATCGGCACCTCCGGCCCGGCCGGCACCGACATGATCACCGGCCTGTACTCCGCCCAGGCGGACTCGATTCCCATCCTGTGCATCACCGGCCAGGCGCCGCGCGCCCGCCTGCACAAGGAAGACTTCCAGGCCGTGGACATTTCGTCCATCGCCAAGCCGGTCACAAAGATGGCCACCACCGTGCTGGAACCGGCCCAGGTGCCGCGCGTGTTCCAGCAAGCCTTCCACCTGATGCGCTCCGGCCGTCCGGGCCCGGTGCTGATCGACCTGCCTTTCGACGTGATGATGGCGCAGATCGAGTTCGATCCCGACACCTACACGCCGATGGAAGTGTACAAGCCGCGCGCCTCCCGCGCCCAGGTTGAAAAAGCGCTGGGCATGCTGAACGACGCGGACAAGCCCCTGATCACCGCCGGCGGCGGCATCATCAACGCCAACGCCTCCGCGCTGCTGCAGGAGTTCGCCGAAATCATCAACGTGCCCGTGATCCCGACGCTGATGGGCTGGGGCACCATCCCCGACGACCACCCGCTGATGGCGGGCATGGCCGGCCTGCAGACCTCGCACCGCTACGGCAACGCCACGGTGCTGGCGTCCGATTTCATGATAGGCATCGGCAACCGCTGGGCCAACCGCCACACCGGCTCGGTGGACGTGTTCACCGCCGACCGCACCTTCGTCCACGTGGACATCGAACCCACCCAGATCGGCCGCGTGTTCGGTCCGGACCTGGGCATCGTGTCCGACGCGGGCTACGCGCTGGAGCTGTTCGTGGAAGTGGCCAAGGAATGGAAAGCGGCCGGCAAGCTGAAAGACCGCACCGGCTGGGTACACCAGTGCCAGGAACGCAAGCGCACCATGCTGCGCAAGACCCACTACGACGAAGTGCCGGTCAAGCCGCTGCGCGTGTACGAAGAAATGAACAACTACTTCGGCCGCAATACGCGCTACGTGTCCGCCATCGGCCTGTCGCAGATCGCCGCCGCGCAGTTCCTGCACGTGTACCAGCCGCGCAACTGGATCAACTGCGGCCAGGCCGGCCCGCTGGGCTGGACCATCCCCGCAGCGCTGGGCGTGCGCGCCGCCGACCCGACCACCGACATCGTCGCGATTTCGGGCGACTACGACTTCCAGTTCCTGATCGAAGAGCTGGCCGTGGGCGCGCAGTTCAAGCTGCCCTACATCCACGTGCTGGTCAATAACAGCTACCTGGGCCTGATCCGCCAGTCGCAGCGCGGCTTCGATATGGACTTCTGCGTGCAGCTGGCCTTCGAGAACGTGAACGCGCCGGAACTGAACGGCTACGGCGTGGACCACGTGGCCGTGGTGGAAGGCCTGGGCTGCAAGGCCATCCGCGTGCACAAGCCGGACGACATCATTCCCGCCTTCGAAAAAGCGCGCGAACTGATGGCGCAGTTCAGCGTGCCGGTGGTGGTCGAGATCATCCTGGAGCGCGTGACCAATATCGCCATGGGTACCGAGATCAACGCCATCAACGAATTCAACGACATCCTGGATGTAGCGTAAGGAGCACAACATGCCTAAATTCGCCGCCAACCTCACCATGCTGTTCAACGAGCTGCATTTCCTGGACCGCTTCGGCGCCGCCTCGCGCGCCGGCTTCAAGGGAGTGGAGTTCCTGTTCCCCTACGACTTCGAGGCGGACCAGCTGGCCGAAAAGCTGCACCAGTACCAGCTCGAAATGGTGCTGCACAACCTGCCCGCCGGCCAGTGGGCAGCGGGCGAACGCGGCATCGCCTGCCTGCCCGACCGCGTGGGCGAGTTCGAGCAAGGGGTGGAAAACGCGCTGCGCTACGCCAAGGCGCTGGGCACGCGGCGCATCAACTGCCTGGTGGGCATCCTGCCGTCCAACGTGGAGCGCGCCAAGGCGCAGGACACGCTGGTGCGCAACCTGAAGTTCGCGGCCGCCGCGCTGAAGAAGGCCGGCATACCGCTGCTGATCGAGCCTATCAACACCTTTGACATTCCGGGCTTCTTCCTGTCCGGCACCCGCCAGGGCCTGGAACTGATCGAAGCCGTTGGCTCGGACAACCTGTTCCTGCAGTACGACATCTACCACATGCAGCGCATGGAAGGCGAACTGGCCAACACCATCAAGGCCAACCAGTCCGTCATCAAGCATATCCAGCTGGCCGACAATCCGGGCCGCTTCGAACCGGGCACCGGAGAGATCAACTACCGCTACCTGCTGAACTACCTGGACCAGATCGGCTACGACGGCTGGGTGGGCTGCGAATACAAGCCGCAAAACGGCACCGAAGAAGGCCTGGGCTGGATCCAGAAGCTTGCAGCATAACTACTAACTATCAAGGAGAATCAACATGGCAAACCTCGGATTCATCGGCCTGGGCATCATGGGCGCCCCTATGGCGGGCCACCTGCAAACCGGCGGCCACAAGCTCTACCTGCACGACATCAAGAACCCGCCGGCCAACCTGATCGACGGCGGCGCCACCGTGTGCACCTCGGCCGCCGAAGTGGCCAAGCGCGCCGACATCATCTTCCTGATGGTGCCGGACACGCCGCACGTGGAAGAAGCGCTGTTCGCTGAAAACGGCGTGGCCGCAGGCCTCACGGCCGGCAAGATCGTGGTCGACATGAGCTCCATCTCGCCCATCGCCACCAAGGAGTTCGCCAAGAAGATCAACAAAAAGAGCTGCGCCTACCTGGATGCGCCGGTGTCCGGCGGCGAAGTGGGCGCCAAGGCGGCATCGCTGACCATCATGGTCGGCGGCCCGGCGGAAGCGTTCGACACCGTCAAGCCGCTGTTCGACCTGATGGGCAAGAACATCACCCTGGTGGGCGGCAACGGCGACGGCCAGACCACCAAGGTAGCCAACCAGATCATCGTGGCGCTGAACATCCAGGCCGTGGCGGAGGCGCTGCTGTTCGCCTCCAAGGCCGGCGCCGACCCGGCCAAGGTGCGCGAAGCGCTGATGGGCGGCTTTGCCTCGTCGCGCATCCTGGAGGTGCACGGCGAGCGCATGGTCAAGCGCGCATTCAATCCCGGCTTCCGCATCCAGCTGCACCAGAAGGACCTGAACCTGGCGCTGCAGGGCGCCAAGCAGCTGGGCGTATCGCTGCCCAACACCGCCAACACCCAGGAGCTGATGAACGCCTGCGCCGCCAACGGCCTGTCCGGCCTCGACCACTCCGCGCTGTGCCAGGCCATCGAGCTGATGTCCAACCACAAGATCGCGCAGGGTTAAGGCAATGGCGGGTTACGGCCTGCGGCCTAACCCGCCCTACAGCGTGTCTGATATGCGTAGGGCGGGTTAGCACGGAGTGCGTAACCCGCCAGCTCCACCGTTTCAGCATCAACGAAGAAAGAATCCGTCATGTCCATCCCAGACCCCCGCCAAGAACCTCGCAAGTTCCTGCTCGACCTCTACAACGCAGCCATCAGCGCCGTCCACGCACGCTGCTGTCCGAATTCCTGCCCCAGCCTCCCGCCAACGGCAAAACCCTCGTCATCGGCGCAGGCAAAGGCGCGGCGGCGATGGCGGAAGCGGTCGAGCGCAACTGGAACGGCCCCATCTCCGGCCTGGTGGTCACCCGCTACGGCCACGGCGCCAGGACCGAACATATCGAAGTCGTGGAAGCCTCCCACCCCGTCCCCGACGAAGCCGGCCAGCAGGCCGCCGCGCGCATGCTGGACATGGTGCAAGGCCTCACCGAAAACGACCTGGTGCTCTGCCTGATCTCCGGCGGCGGCTCCGCCCTGCTCGCCCTGCCCGCCGAGGGCATCACCCTGGCCGAAAAACAGGCCCTGAACAAAGCCTTGCTGCGCAGCGGCGCCGCCATCGGCGAAATGAACTGCGTGCGCAAGCACCTCTCCGCCATCAAGGGCGGGCGCCTTGCGCTGGCCTGCGGCAAAGCGCGCGTAGTCACCCTGCTGATCTCCGACGTGCCCGGCGACGACCCGCGCGTGATCGCCAGCGGCCCCACGCTGCCGGACGCCACCACCAGCGCCCAGGCCCTCGCCATCCTGCGCAAGTACAAGATCGACATTCCGCAAAGCGTGCACGCCCACCTGGAATCGCCCGCCAGCGAAACGCCCAAGCCGGGCGACGCCCGCTTCGAGCGCCACAGCCACCACGTCATCGCCACCGCGCAGGACGCGCTGGAAGCGGCGGCCGACAAAGCCCGCGACGCCGGCATCACGCCCTACATCCTGTCCGACGGCATAGAAGGCGAAGCGCGCGACATCGGCCTGATGCACGCCGCGCTGGCGCGCCAGGTCGTCGCGCGCGGCCAGCCATTCGAACGCCCCTGCGTCATCCTGTCCGGCGGCGAAACCACGGTCACGGTGCGCGGCAACGGGCGCGGCGGCCGCAACGTCGAATTCCTGCTCAGCCTCGCGCTGGCGCTGGAAGCGGCGCCCGGCGTGCACGCCATCGCCTGCGACACCGACGGCATCGACGGCTCGGAAGACAACGCCGGCGCCCTCTACGCGCCGGACACGCTGGCCCGCGCCGAAGCCCTGGGCGTGAGCGGCAAAGCGCACCTGGCCAACAACGACGGCTACAGCTTCTTCAGCGCGCTGGACGACCTGGTGGTGAGCGGGCCGACCCGCACCAACGTCAACGACTTCCGCGCCATCCTAATTCTTTGAAAGAGACCAACCATGCGCCGTGAACGCAAAGCCAAAATAGTGGCCACCCTGGGGCCAGCGAGCTCCGAACGCAGCACCATCCAGGCGCTGTTCGAAGCAGGCGCCGACGTCTTCCGCTTCAACTTCAGCCACGGCAGCCACGCCGACCACCAGCGCCGCCACGCCATCGTGCGCGACATAGAAAAAGAGCTGGGCCGCCCCATCGCCATCCTGGCCGACCTGCAAGGCCCCAAGCTGCGCATCGGCGTGTTCAGCGGCGGCAAGGTGAGCGTGAGCGCCGGCGACGAATTCTTGCTGGACCAGAACCCGGACCAGGGCAACGCCACGCGCGTGTGCCTGCCGCACCCCGAGCTGTTCGCAGCGGTGAGCGCAGGCCAGTCGCTGCTGCTGGACGACGGCAAGGTGCGGCTGGAAGTGCTGGCCAGCGACGCCAGCACCATCCGCACCCGCGTGGTCAACAGCGGCGTGCTATCGGACCGCAAAGGCGTCAACGTGCCGGACGCCGTGCTGCCCATCCCCGCGCTCACCACCAAGGACAGGCAAGACCTCGAATTCGCGCTCGGCCTGGGTGTGGACTGGATCGCGCTGTCCTTCGTGCAGCGGCCCGAAGACGTGAAGGAAGCGCAGGCCATCGTCAACGGCCGCGCCGGCGTGCTGTCCAAGCTCGAAAAGCCGGCCGCGCTGGACCGGCTCGAAGAAATCGTCGCCGCATCGGACGCGGTGATGGTGGCGCGCGGAGACCTCGGCGTGGAACTGCCGCCCGAGCGCGTGCCCGGCGTGCAAAAACGCATCGTGCGCATGTGCCGCAAGCACGGCAAGCCGGTGGTGGTCGCCACGCAAATGCTCGAATCGATGATCAGCGCGCCGGTGCCGACGCGGGCCGAAGCCTCCGACGTGGCCAACGCCGTGTACGAAGGCGCGGACGCGGTCATGCTTTCGGCCGAATCGGCCAGCGGCGCCTACCCGGTGCAGGCGGTCGCCCTCATGCACCGCATCATCTCCGAAGTGGAGCGCGACCCCTACTACCAAGCCCTGATCGACGCCCAGCACGAAGCACCGCTGGCCAACAAGGGAGACGCCATCTGCGCCGCGCTGCGCGACGTCACGCAAATCATGGGCGCGGTGGCGACGGTGACCTACACCACGTCCGGCCACAGCAGCCTGCGCGCCGCGCGCGAGCGGCCGGCGGCGCCCATCGTCAGCATCACCCCCAACCACGCCACGGCGCGCCGCCTGGCGCTGGCCTGGGGCGTGCACAGCACTGTCAGCCCCGACGTCCACAGCGTGGACGAAATGGTGGCGGCGGCCTGCCGCATCGCCCTGCGCGAAGGCTTCGTCCAACCCGGCGACCAGATCGCCATCGCCGCCGGCACCCCCTTCGGCCAGCCCGGCACCACCAACCTCCTCCGCCTCGCCGAAATCTGGCCGCAATAACGCATCTTTCCAAACACCAAAAAGGGGTCAGGGTTAGTTATTTTTGCAATACTAACCCTGACCCCTTTTTGGTTTTTTGCAATGGCGCTTATTCGCCGCGCTGGTGGACTTGACGGCCGGCGGCGTAGGTGGCGCTGATGGCGCGGTCGTCGCCCAGCATGGCCAGCGCGAACAGCAGCTCTTCGAGGCTGTTCGTGCGCGTGGTGCGGCGCTCGAGCAGCGGCGTGGCTTTCGGGTCGAGCACGATGAAGTCGGCTTCGGCGCCAGGCGCGAAGTTGCCTACCGTGCCTTCGAGCCGCATGCTGCGCGCGCCGCCCAGCGTGGCGAGGTAGAACATGCGCAGCGCCGGCATGTAGGTGCCGCCCATGCGCGCGACCTTGTACGTTTCGTTCATCGTCTGCAGCATGGAGAAGGAGGTGCCGGCGCCCACGTCGGTGGCCAGCGACAGCGCCACCTGCGCCTTGTCTGCGCCGGCGAAGTCGAACAGGCCGCTGCCCAGGAACAGGTTGGATGTGGCGCACATCGATACCGCCGCGCCGCTTGCGGCCATGCGCGCGCGGTCTTCGTTGTCGAGCCAGATGCAGTGCGCGTACATGGAGCGCGGACGCAGCATGCCGTATTGGTCGTACACGTCCAGGTAGCTGCGCGCTTTCGGGAACAGGGACTTTACCCAGGCTACTTCATCGGTGTTTTCGGCGACGTGGGTCTGCACATAGGTGTCCGGGTAGGCTTGCGCCAGTTCGCCCGCCAGCTGCAGCTGCGCTTCGGTCGACGTGGGCGCGAAGCGCGGTGTGATGGCGTACATATTGCGGCCCTTGTTGTGCCAGCGCTTGATCAGTTCTTCGCTTTCGCGCGCGCCGCCTTCCGCCGTGTCCTGCAGGAAGCCGGGGCAGTTCCGGTCCATCATCACTTTGCCCGCCGCCATGCGCAGGTTGCGCTGCTCGCTAGCGCCGAAGAAGGCGTCCACCGATTCGGGATGCACGGTGCAGTAGACCATGGCGGTGGTGGTGCCGCAGCGCAGCAGCTCGCCGAGGAAGAAGTCGGCCACGCTGCGCGCGTGTTCGGGGTCCTGGAAGCGGCGCTCGGTCGGGAAGGTGTAGCTGTCGAGCCATGGCAGCAGCCCCGGCGCGGGCGAGGCGATCATGTCGGTCTGCGGGTAGTGGATGTGCGTGTCGATAAAGCCGGGCATGATGATCTTGCCGCGATAGTCGCGCACCATGGCGCCTTCCGGCAGCGTGCACTTCAGTTTGTCGTAGTCGCCTGCGGCTTTGACGCGGCCGTCTTCCAGCACCAGCAGGCCGTCTTCGTGCCAATGGTGGGCTTGGCCGCTGAGTGCAGGGTCGGCCGTGAAGTGCAGGATGCTGGCGCGGAAGGCCTTTAGTGTCGTCTCGATTTTATTCATGATTGCGTAGTAGTTTAATAATAGGCGGCAGGGCTGGACGAACTCCGGCCTTATGCCATGACAGGCTATCAGCCGCCTGGCGCGGATTCATATCGTCGTCCTTATGCCCGCTATGCGCGCGGCGGAGGCCTGCGCGGCGGCCTTGCGCGGTACTGTCTCGCTTGTATTTTCGAGGAGTCCGACCATGTGTGGCATCGTCGGCGTGCTTGCGCGCGCCCCTGCAAATCAAACCATTTACGATGCGCTGCTGTTGCTGCAGCATCGCGGCCAGCAGGCCGCAGGCATCGCCACCGATAGCGACAGCATCTTCGCCATGCACAAGGCGAACGGCCTGGTGACGGACGTCTTCCGCACCAGGAATATGCGTTCGCTGCGCGGCGGCGCGGGCATAGGCCATTGCAGCTGCGCCGCTTACGGTCCTTCGTGCGACGAGGAGGCGCAGCCGTTTTACGTGAACGCGCCGTTCGGCATCACGCTGGCGCACAACGGCTGGCTTTCCAATGGCGACGTTTTGCGCGCCGAGCTGTCCCTTGCTGGCAGGCGGCACATGAATACGGCGTCCGACGCGGAAGTGCTGCTGAACGTGCTGGCCCACGAGCTGCACGTGGCCTGCCATGGTGGGGACTTTAGCGCCGAGGCCCTGTTCACGGCCGTTGGGACTCTGCAGGCGCGCGTGCAAGGTTCCTATGCGGTGGTGGCGCTGGTCGCGGGCCGGGGTTTGCTGGCCTTCCGCGATCCGCAGGGCGTGCGCCCGCTGTGCCTGGGCATGCAGCCGCCGGAAGATGGCGCCGGGTTCATGGTTGCCAGCGAGTCGGTGGCGCTGGACGGCATGGGCTACGGCTTGGTGCGCGACATCGCTCCCGGTGAGGCGGTCTTCATCACCGCAGCAGGCGAACTGGCGGCGCGCCGGCTGGCGGCCGATACACCGGCGCGGCCCTGCGCCTTCGAGTTCGTCAGCCTGGCGCGGCCGGACTCGGTGATCGACGGCGCCTCGGTCTACGCGGCGCGGCTAAAGCTGGGGGAACGGCTGGCCGCGCAGGTGCGCAGCGAACTTGATGCCGCCGCCATCGACGTGGTGATGCCGGTGGACGACGTCTCCCGCCCAGCCGCCATCCAGCTTGCGCTCAGGCTTGGCGTCAAGTACCGCGAGGGCTTTATCCAGAACCGCTATCCGGGCCGCAGTTTTGACTTGCCTGCCGGTGCGGCGCGGCGCGCGCCCGGCCTGCGGCTGAACGCCATCGCGGCCGAGTTCAAAGGCCGGCGCGTGCTGCTGGTGGAGGATGCCATCGTGGACGGCGCCAGCAGCCGGGAAATCGTGCAATTGGCGCGCAGCGCGGGAGCGAGCTATGTGGCTTTGGCGTCCACGGCGCCGCCGGTGCTGCAGCCCAAGGCCTATGGCGTGGACTGGCCTGCACGCCGCAAGCCCGCAGCACTGGGCCGCACGCGCGAGGAAATGCGCAGCGCCGTCACGGCGGACGCGCTGGTATTCCAGACACTGCCCGCCTTGAAGGACGCCATCGCCAGCGCGTCCCCGGCCCTGCAGCGGCTGGAAACGTCGTGCTTCGATGCGCCCCAGGCTAACCCTTAGCTGCCGCGATACGTTGAATAGGCCCATGGCGACACTACAATAGGAACGTGGTAGTTCTGGGCCGCATCCGCAATGCCGAAGGCGATCACCACTTCATCGATAAAGCGCGGCTCCGGCAAGGCGACGCCTTGCGCAGCAAAGTAGTCGCCTGCACCGAATACCAGCTCGTACTTGCCGGTCTTGACCGCGTCGCCGAGCAGCAAAGGCTGTTCGCAGCGGCCGTCCTGGTTGGTGGTGTCGGTTTTTATCAACACCTTCGCGCCGCCGTCCACGCGGTACAGCTTTACCTGTACGCCCGCGCCGGGTTTGCCCTGCGTAATGTCCAAAACGTGTGTACTCAGTTTGCCCATGATGTCTCGCTTTCTTGTTGATTGAAACAGGAACTCCTGTCTGAAAATCATATACGGCACAGGACTGTCCGATATATGC
>Ga0308157_10009803_pt1 | contig 10529 bp, 9 predicted proteins | sample PhyBR1_FD_201035 | JGI IMG/M metagenome (GOLD analysis project Ga0308157, IMG submission 201035) | Phyllosphere microbial communities from UC Gill Tract Community Farm, Albany, California, United States - DLSLB.R1 | ecosystem: Host-associated > Plants > Phyllosphere > Unclassified | place: USA... | reverse complement strand
AAGTGGAAATACCGGGATCGGCATTGCAGCTGTTGCTGCTGCAAAGGGCTACAGAACGAAGTTTTATCTGCGCGACACGATCAGCGAAGACAAAATCAATATCCTTCGCCAGTTTGGGTCTGAGATTGTATTGATCGACAATGACGAGCTTTTGGAGCCCGGCGCGCTGCAAAAAGTGCTGGATCGTATTCGCGACGAAAATCCAGACGCATATTACACCGGCCAACGGTCCAACCCTGCCAATCCAGCAATTCATTTTGAAACGACCGGTCCGGAAATCTGGAGTGATACAGCTGGCGAAGTGGATATTCTGGTAAGCACCGTGGGAACGGGAGGCACTATTTCCGGGGCTGGCAAGTATCTTAAGGAAAAGAACCCCTCACTTCGTGTCATTCTGGTGGAGCCAACGGCAGATTCCGTACCCTCAATCGATAATCCGCGAGCGGAGACCATTGAGGGCGTTCATAAGGTCACGGAGATCGATGAAACCATTCTGCCGGAAAATTACGACAAGTCCGTCATCGACGAAATCGTCGCCGTGACGACAGAGCAGGCCCGTCGTGCTGCACTTTCGGTTGCGCGGGAGGAGGGCTTTCTGGTGGGCACGTCTTCAGGTGCAGCCATCGCTGCGGCATTGCAAATTGCAAAGCGTCCGGAAAATGAGGGAAAGACCATCGTTGCCGTCCTTCCTGACAGCGGCGAGCGCTACCTGTCCCTGTTTCAAGATCCGGTCATTGCCGGGTAAGTGTCTGGATTGAAAATTCCCTGAATAAAGAAGGCACTTTCCAGCTTTGAACCATGGAGCGGCGGCTTTCACCGCCACTCCTCATATGGGACGTTTTTCCACTCATCTCTGTCTATCCAAGGGCGATATTTCTGGTTTCCGCGCGCAAATAGCTTGGACTGCCTCGTTTTCGCTGCTGGGTAGCGGCTACAATGCACACCAGACCGTTAGATCATGAATGCCATGGATAGGAGGTGTGATTATGATGCCAGCACAGTCAGAATATAAGCATTCTTCATCACCAAGCTATGCCGAAAACGGAAGAGCGCGAGGGACGATTGCGTCCCTGTTGGCCGCTGTTGAGACGGCCAAGCAGGCGGCTAATGAGAGCTTGCGCCGTGCTCAGTCCGCTCCACTGCCACATATTGCTGACAATACGACCTTCATTGCACTGTTTGAGCGGCATTTATCTGATCGCGAAAACCTGTTTTCAAAAATCCGTCAGCTTGACGATGCAAAGGCATCTTTGCAGGCTTGAAGATGAGGGCATTTTCATTTCATAGTGGCCGGGTTTTACAGCCCGGCACGAAATTGGCTTGAACAGGAAGAAGTGCATTGACTGATTTTGCATCCAGAATGACGCTGACTGAGGAATTGGTTTCGCTGAGCATTCGGGCAGAAGTGGATCGGGGGCCGGAACCCAATAAAGTTCCGATGACCGATCTCGATGTGCAGAAACTATCAGAAAAACTACACCTTGAAAGTGGCGAAGGCCCATTATGGGTGTTCGCTTATGGCTCGCTAATCTGGAAGCCAGATTTCAATGCTGTCGACTGGCGTTATGGCGGGTTGAAAGGCTGGCACAGATCATTCTGCCTGCGGCTGACACGCTGGCGTGGCACACAGAACCAGCCGGGTCTTATGCTTGCTCTAAAGCGGGGCGGCAGTTGTAATGGAATTGCCTTCCGGCTCTCCGACGAAGACAGGCTTGGCCAGATTCAACGCATGATCCGCCGTGAAATCAGCTCCATAAGTGATGCGTCGAGCATCCGCTGGGTCTCTCTCGAAACACCTGAAGGACCAGTAAGGGCGCTGACATTCTGGGCGGGGCCACGCGGAGAGCGGGTGTTGAACGGATTGCCGCTTGAAACGGTGGCCCGAACTCTGGCGCGTGCCTGTGGACACATTGGGTCCTGCGCGGAATACCTTTATCTCACAGTCAAGCATCTGGAAGAAAAAGGCATCCGCGACCGCAATCTATGGAAGCTCCAGGAACTCGTTACGACGGAAATCGCAGAACTTTACGAGTTGAACAAGCAGACATCCGTCACACCGCATTCAGCCGATCTCTGCACCTCTCACTGAACCGATATGCTTAGATACAATCTTGCAACTGACCGAATGGGCCAGGCTCACTGCATAGCAAGCCATTACTTGCGATATATGATTTTGTAAGTCAGGCTACCTTCCATAACTTCTTCAATCTCAACAACAATATCGCGTATTTCGACGATTTTTTGATCTTGTGGGAAGGATAAAGTCTGCCCCGTCGCTGGAGAGTTCAAATCCGCGATTGAGTAGCCGCGGACCTCAAACTGCATTTCGCCGTTTTTGATGCCGAGAAAAGCAATATCGTAGATCGTTCCGCTTTCATTCGGGCTGTAATCATCATTGTTTGGAAGCTGCAATCCCTTGCCATAATCGCGTGGCGGGACGATTGGATTGCCAGACAAAATGAATTGCGAGCGTCCGAAACTATCTGTGTCGGGTGCTGGTTGTTCCTGCATTTCCTCCTGCGCGACCGCCGCTTCGGCTCCTGCGGCAGGCCCGGCATTTCCCATGGCAACAAACGAGATTGCGAAAGCTGCATTGAGGGTTGATGCCAGGACAAGTGCGCGCAGTGTTCTGTTCATTTCAGATGCTTTCTTGAAGGTGATCTCATGCCTATACAAAAGCTGGCACCGATCAGGGCTTGCAGTAGTAGAACCTTGGCACTTCCGTATCTTTAGCCAGAGCGAAAGTAATTATTCGATATCGCATGGCAAACATCCATAAAGGAGTCAATTGCCTGCTCTGTGGACAATACGGAATTGACCTTTCTCTGATCTTCGATCTAGTGTTCGCTGACATAAGGGTATTCGTACCGGGGTGAACTTTCAGGCCTGTTTCGAAAAGTTTGAAACGTTCTCGGAAAAGATGCCCGTTAAAACAACTGGTTAGGCCGCCGATCTGATTGAATGAGATCGAAATGGGCTCCAAGAAAGATGTCTGATGAACTCAGTATGGACCAAGTGGCTTATTAGTATCGTGTTTGGCATTTTACTGGCACGTTTTGGCTTTGGCCTCCTGGCACCATTGGCAATGGCCTTTTTCCCGGCACAGATGGACACAGTAACCGCTGCAACTGCCAATTCGGACGGTCTTGATAGTGCAATCATCCTCACTGTGCTTGCTCAGCTAATCGTGGCGGTTGGAGGTGCTATTTGGTTGTCCCGATTTACAACGCGCAAACTTCAAATGGGCTGGGGTTGCTTTGTGCTCGGAGCAGTTATTCTCCTCGGTTTGCTTACTACGGTATTTGTATCCAGCTCAACTATGCAGGAAGGCGCAAACCTCGGAGCTTCAGGCCGCAATGATGCAGCCACGGCGTTTTTGTTCTGGTTGTTCGTCCTTGTACTGCCAATGGCAATCGGAGGCGGGCTGTTGACGGTTATCGGTTGGGTGATGATTTCAAAAGGACGGAGCGAGCTGAAACACAGGTAGTTCGCTCTCAGGGATCGCGGATAAAAGACTAATTTACCGGGCCGTAATCCACTATCTGCTTAGATGAATGAGCAATTACCGATTGACATCAATCTGTTGAATTGTATTGCAATAAATGACTTGAATGGCAGATCAGAGTTTTGGGCGGGTGGATGCCGAGTTATCCGGAACACGAGCCACGCCATATTGATGACATTAGCGGAATGGGGACTTTCGAATGCGTCTGATGGGTGCGGTTTTCTTCGCGAGTTTCATCGCGTCCAATCTTCCTGCCCATGCCGAATTTGAGAAGGAACTCGGCCCGCTCGCCTCGGCTGCATCATCTCAGATTGTTCAGGGATGGACCGGTTCCGCTCAAAACGGTTGGTTTGTTCTCAATAACCAGCAGGCTGGCGCCACTGAGCAGACACTGGTTGTCGATGCCGGACCTGCGCCTGAAGCCGGTCGCGCAACGAAGGTAACGATTACTATCAAATCCTCGAAGCCGAGTGCTTCTCTGGGGCTAATTGCATCCAATCCCGCCAATAAGGCGATCTGTCTGATGGAGGTCGCCGCAGATAAGAGCGTTAAGCTTTTCTGCATGGAAAATGGCCAGCAGCGCAACATTGCAACTGTGCCAAATGCAGCCAGGCTCGACGGTACCGACGTCATCGAAATGGTCGATGTTCCCGGTGTGACGCGGTTCCTGCTGAACGGGAGAATGATCGGCGACGTTCAGGGCTCACCGGCCCTGGGCGCACAAATCGGCGTAATGGCTTACGATATCGGTATGTTCGGGATCGCCGATTTCAGCATCACATCTGATGGCGCAAACGTCCCGACGCAGGCAATTGTTGGAAGCGGGCAGGGCGGCAGTGCAGCCCCACAGACAGCCGATACCGGTTCCCAACCCGTGCCGCAAACGACCGGGAATGGTTCTCAACCTGTATCAGGTACGGGAGCAGGAGCTGGTCCGCTGCCTGATTTTGGCGGTGACGGCGCGCGCATCGCGTCTGTCTATTACGGACTGGTGCGCAGCATCTTTGCGCACGAATTTGGGCATGCGTTGATCGGTGAGCTTCAACTCCCCTCGACGGGACCCGAAGAAGACGCTGTCGATATCTATTCCGCTCTGCAGATTGTCGAACCGACCATGTATCCTTCCGGCGACAAAGAAATCGATGCCATGGCAATCGGCAGCGCAAGCTATGCTGCCTTGCAATGGTATTACAGCGGTAAACTCAACGAAATGAAGGGCAGTGCGCCGTCGCCATGGCAGGATGAGCATACGGCGGATCTCAAGCGTTTCCGTAACATGATCTGCATCATGTATGGCGGAAATCCGAAAGTCTTCAGCTCGATTGCCGATGGGGTGAATCTGGACGAACGGACCCGGTTCCGGTGTTCGGATGAATTCAACAAGCAAAACCGCGCATGGCGCAAAATTCTTGCTCCTCATACCCGTTCGGGTGAATGGCATCCGGAAGGCGAGCAGCCTGCAAATGCGCCGGGATCGGTTATTAAGACTGTCTTTGAACCTTCTTCACGCAGAGTGGGCAACTTTTATGCAGAGAAGCTCTCAGGCGCTTTGACCGGTTATTTCGATAATCTGTCGCAGACATATGTGCTGCCGCGGCCGATAACAGTTACATTCAAGGACTGTGATCAGTTGAACGCGTGGTACGATCCGAAAGAAGGATCGATCACCATGTGCTATGACTTGTTTGAACATCTGGCGGTCATGATTTCCGACGTCGAGACAGGAAGTGCGCAGGCAGGTGCTCCGGCACAACCGACCAACGCATCGGCTCCAGATTCAGGTGGAGCCGCAGGCGCCAGCGTGGATGAGTTGCGTGACGATGGCGTTGCTGCGAGCATGGTGCTGTTTCAGTCGCCATATGTTGGGCCAACACCCAACAAACACGCCAGAGCAACGATGATCACTACCGTTGAAGTCGTAAAGATTATTGCGAATGGCCGGAAAACCCTCTTTGTTGATACCAGCGGTTTGCAGGAGAGCTTGCAAAATGCTTATTCACTGCCGGATGCCGGGCGAGACGGCAGCGTTACGGATAGTCTGCAGCAACCTTTGGACGAGTGGCTGACCGAAAAGGCGGGCGGTGACAAGAGCGTCGGCGTTGTCTTCTTTGGCAAGGGAATGAACGATCGCTCATCCTACAATGCGGCATTGCGCGCTGCCATGCTCGGATGGACGACATTCTGGTATCGCGGCGGGCTGGAAGCGTGGACTGCAAATGGCTTGCCGGTGAGCAAGTAACACGCCGGGATGGATAATTGACAACCGTTGGAGCGCCGATCTGATTGAAGCAGACCGGCGCTCTCAATCCTTTTATTTGAAGCATCAACGGTAATAAACGAATGAACGAGCTGAAAGCCCTCAAGACGTTTTTGCTGGCTGCTGAAAAGCGTAATTTTGCGCAGGTTTCGCGGGAGCTGGACATGACGCCAGCCTCCGTCACGCGAACAATTGCGGCACTCGAAGAAGAACTGGGTGTCCAGCTTTTTGTGCGCACAACACGACAAGTCTCGCTAACCACCGACGGAGCGGTGTTCGCAGCCCGTATCGAACCAGCCGTCACGGCGCTGGAGGCAGCGCGGCTTGAGCTCATGAATGTGCACAAAGCCGATCAGGGGCGCTTGCGGATCAATGCGCCAATGTCGCTTGGCCAACAGGTTCTGCCACAGATACTTTCTGCATTCCGTGAGCTCTATCCCAGGATCGAAATTGAATTATCGCTGACTGATCAGATGCTGGATATTGTTGAACAGGATTTTGATCTGGCAATCCGCATCTCAGGTGCACCGTCTGATAAATTTACCATTTGGCGCAAGATCAGTGCGATCAAGCGTATTCTGGTTGCCGCACCCGGAACAGCTTTCGTCGATGTGAAGCATCCGTCCGAGCTGACTGTTGATGGATGCTTGGGCTATAGCTTTGAGAGCCGGCGTGAAAACTGGGCTTTGTCGGACGGAAGTTCGACGGTCAGTATTTCCGCTGGACGCATGATAAGCGCGAATAATGGTGAAGTCCTTGCCAATATGGCTGCCGATGGTGCCGGTGTGGCAATGCTGCCGGTATTCATTGTAGCGGAGCATTTGCGGACGGGACGTCTGGTTCAGATACTCCCGGAATGGTCGCCGCCTCAGCTATGGCTCACGCTATATTATCCACCATTCCAGAAACTTCCGCCGCGTATTGCGGCATTTTCGGAATTCTTTGAGCAGGAGATCAAGGCGATCATCACGCGAATGGAATAGTCGAGATTTCTCTTCCCCAAACATCAAAAGGCGAAGCCTGAAGAGGCTTCACCTTTTTGTATTTGACCTGTTTGGGCAGATATTAGTTCTGGAAGCTCGATGGCGACGCATCACCGAAGCGATGAGCAGAACCGTCCTGAAAAGCGGACTGGCCGATGGAAGCGGTTGCAGTGTTATCAACCTGCTGGGTTGCAACGGGCGTACGGTCATTTGCATAAAGATCGGCAGGTTCGCCAACACGTGGGTTTTCAGCGAAGGCAGCACCGGCGCTAAGGGCAACGGCTACGGCAGCAAGAGCAAACTTTTTCATTTTCTATCTCCTTGAATTTGGGAAGCGACGGTGTGTTCGTCGTTTCGATGGTTGAGAGATAGGCCTTTCAATCGGCTGCGCCTAGATCGCAAATGGTTCACGCATTGTATTCGTATTGGTAGACAATAGGCCATAAAAATGGCTCCGCCTACCGATGGAGCGCTATTTGTTCAAGTATATGTGAACAGTATGGCGATTGAAACCGGCTGCACAGGACACGCGGAACACCCCAACTTATAGCCATGCAGCACGGGGCTATTACGTCCCGCTTTGGGCATTTCTATCCGATGGCCGTCAGTTCACGTGAAAGCCTGTTCATGCTTTCCGCGCCGCTTTCTGTGATCAGAAACTGTTCCTCGATCATCAGAGCGCCAAGCCCATCGGCATAGAACGGAGTTTCCAAAGCCAGCACCATATTGGGCTCAATCAGCATTTCATTGCTGCTCGAAATAAACGGCCATTCTTCGATACCCACAGCCGCCCCGACGGAATGGCCAAAGTGGCCGCGATAATATTCGCTGAAACCGCGCTTGCGCATGGTGCCAAGCATTGCTGCATGAACATCGCAGAACCGTGTGCCGGGCTTTAAAAGAGCGAGGCCAATCTCAAAAGTTTCCTGCAACGCCTTGTAAATCTCGCTTACCAGGGGTGCAGGATTGCCGCAGATATAAGTGCGCGCGCCGTCCGACGAATAGCCGTTAACGAGGGTGCCGACATCGGCTTTCACGAGATCGCCTTCTTTGAGTTCAGCCTTCATGTCCTGAAGATCGGGACCCGTCGAGATGTAAGCCCAATGTCCGGAAAGCGACTGGCCATTCTGACGGGCTGCCTGAGTGGCGCCATCAAGCCATGCCGCCGAAAGCGCGCTCAAGCTTGAACCGCGTTTGGCAACCTTCCGCATGTTTTCGAGCCCGCTTTCTGCATAGCGGGCTGCATTGCGCAGATATTCAATTTCGCGGGCATTCTTGATAAGGCGCAAGCGCTTCACGAGGATTGAAGCATCCTGCCAGTCAATCGACGGAAGCGCTGTCTTGAGGCGAGCGAAATCGGCAGCAGGCATAAACTCAAGATCAACGCCGATCCTCGCTTTGGAAAGCCCGTGCTCGGTCAACAGATCGCCAAGAAGCCTGAAAGCGGCATCCTGATCGAAGGTTTCAGCACGTGGGCCGACATTGTTTGCCTGCCTGTAGGCTGCATTGATATCTTCAATTGTTCTTGCATTTTGGACCGTCACCATATCGATCCAGATACGATGCGTGCGGAAATCAATCTGATCCGCAAGATGCGCTGCCGCAGCATAGGCATGATCGCTGATCACGACACCGAGTTTTGCCTTTTCATCAGCTGGAACCAGTGCAATGGCCGATCCAGCTCGCCCCCACATGGTCGCGACACCGGCTGCTACACCCGTCGCATAGCGGAAGTTTTCCGGCTGAAACAGCACAAGCGCATCAAGCCCTTCCGCTTCGAGAAGTGTCTGGGTTCTATCGCGATTGATCTGGCTCATACTATTCTCTCAATACCATCGGGCCACCGGGTCGTGATCGTGCATCACGAAGCCATTGGTTTGTCGTCGTTTATATAAGACCGAACGACTTGGTAACTCAATTTTTGAAGTAGACCAGCTATCCGATTACCGGAAAGGATAAATCATCTACCAATTTTAATTATTATAGAATAATCTTCTAAAGAATTCCCGTATGGCAGGGTTCCGCCGCTTATCGGTGCTCAGGCGGTCGCTGTATAACCTGTATCAACAGAGGCCCTGACGGCGCCCTCGAAGCAGGAGAATAAAATGAGCGGTTTGACCATTCTTAATCGCAAAATGAAGTTGAGCAACTGGGGCCTCACGACAGCGCTCACTGTAGCGCTCGCATTCGGTTCGTTCACACAGGCCCATGCGCAGGAAAGCGACGCAGACGCGACGATCAACATCGGATCGCTCTACGAGCCGCAGAACCTCGACAATACCGCAGGCGCGGGGCAGGGCATCAACGAAGCCTTCAACGGCAATGTTTATGAAGCACTGTTCCGTCTGGATGATGACGGCAAGGTCGAGCCGGTTCTTTCAAAGGATTACACCGTCAGCGATGATGGCCTGACCTATACGTTCAAGCTTCAGCCGGGCGTCAAGTTCCATTCGGGTGCACCGCTGACCTCGAAGGACGTCAAGTTCTCCATCGAGCGCGTTGCAGCACCTGATTCCAAAAGTTCGCGCAAAAGCAGCCTCAAGACTATTGCTGGCATTGAAACGCCAGACGATGAAACAGTCGTCGTCAAGCTTTTGTCCCGCTCAATCTCGTTGCCTTACAATCTCAGCTATGTCTGGGTTGTGAATGATGAAGCGACGGATTTTCAGTCGAAAGAAGACGGCACTGGCCCTTACGCGCTGGAAGACTGGCGTCGCGGATCGTCACTCGCCATCAAGCGTTTCGATGGCTACTGGGGTACGAAACCGAAAAATGAAGAGGTTGTGTTCCAGTATTTCACCGATGCGAGCGCACTCAACAATGCGCTTCTGACTGGGTCGGTTGATATCATCACCTCTGTTCAGAGCCCGGATTCGCTTGCACAGTTCAAGGACAATCCTGACTTTACTGTCAGCGAAGGCAAGTCCACGACCAAGCTGCTTCTCGCCTATAATGATCGCGTTGCACCTTTCGACAATGCGAAGGTTCGCAAGGCACTGGCTCGCGCCATCGACGACAAGAAGCTGTTGAATGCAGTTTGGGGTGACTACGGTACGCTGATTGGCTCGTTCGTTCCGCCGACTGATCCATGGTATGTCGATCTGACCGGGGTGGATGCTTATAATCCGGAAAGCGCCAAGGAACTCTTGAAGGAAGCAGGCTATCCGGACGGCTTTACCTTCACCATTGATACGCCGAATTATGACCCGCATCCGATTGCCGCTCAGTTCATCCAGAGCGAACTGGCCAAGGTCGGTGTGAAGGTCAACATCAACGTCATTACGGCCAACGAATGGTACACGAAAGTCTATAAAGCGCATGATTTCCAGGCGACTTTGCAGGAACATGTGAACCATCGCGATATCGTGTTCTACGGCAATCCAGACTTCTATTGGGGCTACAACAACCCGAAGGTTGTCGATCTCATCAAGGAAGCGGAAGCCAGCTCCACGACTGACGAACAGACGGCCAAGCTGACCGAAGCCAATAAGATCATTGCCGAAGATGCCGCCAGCAACTGGTTCTATCTCTATCCGCAGATCGTGGTTTCGAAGAAGTCAGTCAGCGGCTATCCGGTCAATGGCCTGAATTCGCAGTTCTTCGCGTATGACATTACAAAGGCTGGCGATTAATCTGCTGTCTATAATCGAGAACTGATGCTCGACAGAGAGCGCCGCCTGAATTATTTTCCGGCGGCGTTATCGCATTTTTGAGTGGCTAAAAACTGCTCCGTCATACCCGAGAGGTATTTGCCATTCTTGCCTATATCCTTCGCCGTTCGGCC
>Ga0308157_10009802_pt1 | contig 10531 bp, 10 predicted proteins | sample PhyBR1_FD_201035 | JGI IMG/M metagenome (GOLD analysis project Ga0308157, IMG submission 201035) | Phyllosphere microbial communities from UC Gill Tract Community Farm, Albany, California, United States - DLSLB.R1 | ecosystem: Host-associated > Plants > Phyllosphere > Unclassified | place: USA... | reverse complement strand
CTCGTCACATCCTGGGGCTGGAGAAGGTCCCAAGGGTTGGGCTGTTCGCCCATTAAAGTGGCACGCGAGCTGGGTTCAGAACGTCGCGAGACAGTTCGGTCCCTATCTGTTGTGGGCGTTGGAAGTCTGAGTGGGTCTGGCCTTAGTACGAGAGGACCGGGCTGGACGCACCTCTGGTGAACCAGTTATGCCGCCAGGTGTACTGCTGGGTAGCTACGTGCGGTTAGGATAAGCGCTGAAAGCATCTAAGTGCGAAACCAGCCACGAGATTAGGCTTCCTTACAGGGCCGTGGGAGACTACCACGTCGATAGGCCGCAGGTGTAAAGATGGAGACATCACAGCTGAGCGGTACTAATAGCCCGAAGCTTTCCGCGCCGGAGATTTCCTGTGTCCTCTTCTGCTGTTTCTCTTTTGTATCCCTAAATATGTCGATCATCAAGGTCTTTCAGGTGCCTATATCGGCGGTGTCTACCTCTTCCCATTCCGAACAGAGCAGTCAAGCCCGCCAGAGCCGATGGTACTGCCGTAACAGGTGGGAGAGTAGGTCGGTGCCGATCTTTATACAGAGCCCCTGCAGCATATGCAGGGGCTTTTTTTATGGCCGGATATCAAAGTTCGTTCATTACTCGCTACTAATTATTACCTTTGCAGGAGATGAGTACTTTACTAGATAGCGGCATAAAACCGTACAATCATTATGGGGCATACTTAAAAGAAAAGTATGACGGACAAAAGGTGTTTAAAGTTATCGTTGATGGAAACTTTACGTGTCCTAATCGGGATGGCACCAAAGGGTACGGTGGCTGCACATATTGTAATGTAGATTCTTTTACGCCTGATACTGCGCGCAAGATACCTTCTATTAAAGAACAAGTTGAAAATGGTATAGCTAGAGCCCGAAATTCTTACGGGGCGGAAAAATTTATTATTTATTTTCAGCCTAACACCAATACGTATGCGCCTGCACACCTATTGAAGATGATGTATGATGAGGCGTTAAGTATCGATGAGGATAATACATTAGGTTTGTCTGTAGGCACGCGGCCGGATTGCTTGGATTTTGAAAAAATTGCCTTATTAGAGTCCTACACCGATCGTTTTGATGTTGATTTGGAAATGGGTATGGAATCTATTTATAATGATACACTGGAACGGATTAACCGGGGATGTTCGCATGACGAATTCCTCCGCGCGATGGATATGCTTAAGCAAACCAAGTTAGCGTTGTGTGTGCATACAATTTTTGGGTTTCCTTGGGAAACAGAGGAAATGATGCTTCGATACGCCGATGAGATTAATCGACATCCACAGATTAAGTTTGTAAAGCTGCATCATCTTCATATTGTGGAAGGTTCAATTATGGGAACAAAATATAAACGCGACCCGTTTAAACTGTTTTCTATTGAAGAATATACGGATTTCTTAGCGAAGTTTCTTCCTTTATTACGTCCTGATATTATCATTCAGCGTATTTTCGGTATTGCAGACAGGGAATTGTTAATCGCTCCGAATTGGGGGTTCCCTAAATCAAAAATACAGACGCATATCGATAAGGGGTTGGAAAGTCGTGGAGTAAAGCAGGGAAGCCAATATAAATAGAGTCTATTAATAGGGGCTGATTTAACCCCTATTAATAGACTCTATTTATTTAGAATGCTCTTGAGATCAGCGGGGGAATAGTTTATAGATTTAAGCGTTTTATGATCACCATCGCGAAAGACTAAAAACAGTCCATCGATCTCCTTGTAGTATGATTTAACCCCTTTATCGAGATAATGTGCTTGGGTGGCCTTTGCTTCTTCTTCTGTTTTACACGCTTTGCTCATGTTTGAACGTTGTACTTCTTCAAAGAGTGTGTTGAATTTATCTTTCAATCCAAATTCGAGAACGGCACCTGAAAGTACATATTGGATATCGCACAAAGCATCCGCGATTTCTATGATATCTTTATTTTCAATAGCTTCCTGTAATTCCTTTAGTTCTTCAGCAATTAGTGCAACGCGCAGGTTGCAACGTGTTTCCGAAGGAATAGTTGGTTCATTCAAAATAGGGTGTTGGAAGGTCTTATGAAATTCAGCTACAGCAGTCAATGTCTTAGGATCTGTCATATTATAAATGTCAAAAGTTAAAATTTGTTATCTAAAGATGTTCCGCTTATTTGATAAAATGTTTTAATTGGATGAGTTCCCTTTCTTCTATGTATCGCCATCTTCCACGTGGTAAATCTTTTTTTGTTAGGTTGGCGTAAACAACACGATCTAATCTAACAACTTCGTAATCCAATGATTCAAAGATACGTCTAACTACCCTGTTTTTACCGGAGTGGATTTGAATACCGATTTCGTTTCTACCACCTCCTTGTACATAACTTATATCATCCGGTTTAATAAAGCCATCTTCTAATTCAAGGCCAAATTGTATTTTATTAAAATCGCCCTGTGTTAAATTTTTGTTTAACTCCACATGATATATTTTACTAATATTATTCCGAGGATGGGAAAGCTTTTCTGCTAACGCCCCGTCGTTTGTAAGCAATAACAAACCTGTAGTATTTCTGTCAAGACGGCCTACAGGATATATCCTTTCTTTTGTTGCTTTTGCAACCAGTTGCATGACGGTTTTGCGCTCTTGTGGATCGTCCGTGGTTGTGATAAAGTCTTTGGGTTTGTTCAAGAGTACATAGACCATTTTTTCGCGTTTCAATCGCTCTCCGTTATATCTTATTTCATCTTTAGCGGGATCGACTTTTGTGCCCAATTCGGTCACGACTTCACCATTGACCATTACTACGCCAGATTCAATTAGTTCATCCGCCTTACGACGTGAGCATACACCAGCATTGGAGATATAACGGTTTAAACGGATTAAGCCGTCATCTTTGGGTTCCGCAGTAGCGATTTTTTTTCTTGGGTATGACGGTTTATATGTCTCTTTATTTTTGAATTTATCTTTATTGTTACCGTCAAATCGATTGAACGACCCTTTTCCTGCATTATCAAACTTCTTGAAACCATCACGATTTCTTTTTTCTTCTTTCTGGAAAGGATTTTCGGAATTTCTCTTTATAAGTTTATCAAATTTATTAGAGGAACGATTGGAATTATCTATTCTGTCTTTTTTTTCAAACTTGCTAAAAGGGTTGGATTTCTTGTTGTCTTCATCTTCGTATCTGGACTTTTTAAATTCATTCGTGGAAGACGGCCTTTGTGGGCGACCATTTTTTGAGCGGAAGCTTTCGGAGTTACTTCTACTTTTTCTGGAGTTGTCGTCACGACTGTTCCTTTTGTTATGGAATGGCATATTTCTAAAGTTAAGACACAAAGGTAGCGTTTTTATTTGTCTCTAAGAAAAATATTATTGTCTCAAAAAGGTGTTAGCGTTAGTCTTATACTTTGTTTTTCGGTTTGAGAGGGGTTTGTTGAACGTCAAGGTGGTTTGGAAGATAAGAAAATCCTTTGTACATTTGCAGGCTAAAATTGAACCAAGCTATTTTTGATCGAAGTTAAGTTTTATCTTAATTGTCGTGGATAGATAGCAGTAAGGGAGTGAATGATAAAAAAAAGAGTATTGTGCTGCAGTATAGTTTTGTCCATGATGATTTTGTCGAAGCTATACTCCACACCAAACTCAATGGCCAAAAAGGATCCCATAAAGAGAACCTTGTTGGCGCAAATTGAGAAACAAAAAGAGGCGATAGCCTTATCGCCGGAAAGACAAAAAGAAGCGTATTACCGCTCCGTTATGTTTGCAAATGAGCAGGTTCCCCTGCACAATCCTTCTGTAGAGCGAAAGTTTGAAAGATATCTTGCTAATTTCTCGTTTCGCAAACAGCAATCGTATGATTTACATAAAAAGGCCGCAAAACATTTGCCACAGATAGCCACTATATTAAAGTCCTACGGTATTCCAGAAGATTTTAAATATGTTCCGCTTGTGGAAAGCGATATGAACCCCAAGATAATATCCCATAAAGGGGCGGGCGGTTATTGGCAATTTATGCCAGCTACAGCGCGACTTTACGGCTTGAAAGTTAATGGGAATGTGGACGAGCGTAAGGACCTAGTCAAATCCACCCATGCTGCAGCGCGGTATCTAAAAAGTCTATATAAAGAGTTTAATGACTGGACATTGGTAGCGGCAGCCTATAATGTAGGTGGCGGTAGCCTAAAGAATACAATACGTCGCCAAGGAGTAAACGACTATTACTACTTAAAATTGAATAGAGAGACGGGGTCTTATGTCTATAAACTGGTTTCCATGAAGCAGGTGATAGAGAATCCATATAAACATGGATATAAAAGATATGCACAAACCTATGATAAATATCAGCATCCAAATGAACGAAATTTATTGTAGTCTATAGTTTAAGGACAAGTAGAAGAAAAAAGGCATTCCAAACGGAAAGCCTTTTTTTGTACATACATGTTTTGTGAGAGTGCTTATATTAAGTGATGAAAATCATTTTTTTATAACGGATGTGTCATTAGAATGCCATAATGAAACAGCTACCTTTGGCTGAAATCAACTATTAAGGTATGCAGCTTGAGCGATTTAAGTATGACAACAAGATTGTGCGGAACTTCGGTATCGCAACAATTATTTGGGGCTTGGTGGGGATGTCCATCGGCCTACTCGTAGCCACGCAATTGATCTGGCCCGAGATGAATTTTCTAAATCAGTACACCACATTCGGTAGGGTACGCCCCGTACACACAAATGCGGTTGTTTTTGCTTTCGTAGGAAACGCAATCTTTATGGGCGTATATTACTCCATGCAACGTGTTCTTAAGGCAAGGATGTTTAGCGATCTATTGAGTAAAATCCATTTTTGGGGTTGGCAATTAATTATTGTGGCTTCTGCCATTACGCTGTTGCTGGGATACACGTCTTCGCATGAGTATGCAGAAATGGAATGGCCGATCGACGTTGCTATCACGTTGATTTGGGTAGTGTTTGGAGTCAATATGTTTGGTACCATTTTGAAACGTCGCGAACGACACATGTATGTGGCGGTATGGTTCTATATCGCAACCTTTGTCACTATAGCCGTGTTGCATATTGTGAACTCTATTCAACTTCCGGTTAGCTTCTGGAAAAGTTATTATGTGTATGCCGGCGTGCAGGATGCATTGGTTCAATGGTGGTATGGACATAATGCGGTTGCTTTCTTTTTGACTACGCCGTATTTAGGTATGATGTATTACTTTTTGCCTAAAATGGCTAACCGTCCGGTGTACTCGTACAAATTGAGTATTCTTCACTTTTGGTCTTTAATATTTATTTATATCTGGGCAGGCCCTCACCATCTTCTTTATACCTCATTGCCGTCTTGGGTTCAATCCTTGGGGGTTGTTTTTTCGATCATGTTGATAGCACCAAGTTGGGGCGGTATGATCAACGGGTTATTAACGTTACGCGGAGCTTGGGATAAGGTTCGTACGGAACCTATGTTGAAATTTATGGTTGTTGCGTTGACAGCCTATGGTATGGCGACTTTTGAGGGACCTTTATTATCGTTAAAGCAGGTAAATGCAATTGCGCATTTTACAGACTGGATAGTAGCACACGTACATGTAGGGGCTTTAGGGTGGAACGGTTTCTTGACCTTTGCTGTTCTGTATTTTATTATTCCGAAAATTTATAAGACACCGTTATATTCAAAAAAACTGGCGAATGTCCACTTTTGGATCGGTACATTGGGGATTTTATTCTATGCTATCCCGATGTATTGGGCTGCTGTAGTACAGGGTTTGATGTGGAAAGAATTCACTCCGGAAGGTGTGTTGAAATATCCAAACTTCTTAGCTACCACCTTGGAGATTCTTCCGATGCATATGATGCGTGCTGTAGGTGGCGCGTTGTATCTAACGGGTGTTATCATCATGACGTACAACTTAATTAAGACGATGAAAGCCGGAAAATTGGTTGCCAACGAAGCTGCTGAAGCACCTACCTTGGAACCTGTTGTCAAAAGTGAACCTACGAAGCATCGTCGTTTGGAACGCAAACCGGTTTTATTTATGGTATTAGCCTTAGTTGCTATTCTCATTGGTGGTATCGTAGAGATGATTCCGACATTTACGATTAGTAGCAACGTTCCTAAAATTGCTTCTGTACAACCCTATACAGCACTAGAGCTTCAGGGACGTGATTTGTACATCCGGGAAGGGTGTGTCAACTGTCATTCACAAACAGTGCGACCTTTCCGTTCGGAGACCGCTCGGTACGGCGAATATAGCAAAGCAGGAGAGTTTGTTTATGATATGCCATTCCTGTGGGGCTCTAAACGTACCGGGCCGGATTTACACCGTCTTGGAGGTAAGTACCCGAATAAATGGCATTTTGATCATTTGCTGGATCCGACAATTACTTCTCCAGGAAGTATTATGCCTGCTTATCCATGGCTAATTGAACAGACATTGAACAATAACCTTTTGGATAAAAAGATGAATGCGATGCGTGTTTTAGGTGTGCCTTATTCAGAAGAGGAAATCCAAAATGCATTAACAGATTTGCGAAAGCAAGCAGATAGGATAACAACAGATCTCGCCGCAAACCAAGTGGAAGTTCGATCTGATAGTGAGATCATCGCTATGATCGCTTATTTGCAACGTTTAGGCAAAGATATTAAAGCTGATGCACCGGAAGCAGCTGAGGAGATTGTGTTATCAGATAACTAAAAGGAGGACTTATGTTTAAGCAAATAACAAATTTAAATGGAGATGAGATTTATCTAATCGCATCATTATGGGTCTTTCTGGTATTTTTTGTACTCGTGGCCTGTATGTTATTTTGGATGAAGAAAGATCACATCGACCATATGAAAGATATTCCTTTTGACGATGGGGAGTCGGAAAAGGGGAGTGACCAATCATTGCAGAAATAGAGATTTATGAATACATTATTATTAGCAGCCGAAACTACTACAAGAACCTCCGAATGGGTCTTTGGGTCGGGAAATATATACAACGATATTCTTATTATCGCCCTTATCATTGTTATGATAGCCCTTCTGGCATCAGCATTGGTGGTAAATAAGGCAATGAAATCTATTATTAACTTGACGATGCCGCAATTGGCAGCTGAACAACAGAAGAGAAAGACTAAAAAAATAGATTGGCAGGCTATCTGGGCTAAGTTGCTAAGTTTGCGACCAATCGAAGAGGAGAAAGATTTAGAAATCGACCATGAATACGATGGCATCAAGGAATTGGATAATCCCGTTCCTGCGTGGTTTAATGCGTTGTTCTATTCTACGATTACGTTTGGTGTAGTTTACTTGCTGGTTTATCATGTTTTTGGATGGGGACCTAATCAAGACCAAGAGTATCAACGAGAAATGGCATTGGCGGAAAGGGCAAAACAGGAATTTTTGGCCCAATCAGCAAGTCAAATCGACGAGAGTACGATAGAAGTAGACGCTACGGGTACATTGGCCGCGTCTGGGAAGGCAATCTATATGACGAATTGTGCCGTTTGTCATGGAAACGCAGGTGAAGGAGGAATTGGTCCGAACTTGAGTGATGAATATTGGCTACATGGAGGTGATATTAAGGATGTTTTCACCGTGGTGAAATATGGTGTTCCAGAGAAAGGAATGGTGCCTTGGGAGCAGACGTTGACACCGGGGCAGATAGCGGAAGTAAGCAATTATATTATCACGTTGACCGGTACAAATCCGCCTAATCCTAAAGAGCCCCAAGGAGAAAAGGTGACGCCGAAAGCCAATGAAGAAAGTGCTGAAGCCTCAGCAGAACCGGTGGCTACCGAAAATGGGGCATAATCAGTATAAATGCGATAATTTTTATAAAAACAATCATGGGAACAGTGGTAGATGGAAATAGTGCCCGTACAAATTCTGGGAAGGAAAATCGTCAATGGATTTACGCAAAAAAGCCCAGTGGTAAGTTGTACAACTATAGGCAATGGGTAGGGTATTTGTTATTACTGTTCCTTTTTGCCGCTCCGTTTATTAAAATAAATGGAAATCCCTTTTTGATGTTCAATATCATCGAACGAAAATTCTCTATTTTCGGTTCCGTTTTCTATCCGCAGGATTTACATATTTTCGTTTTCGGCATGCTGATTATGATGGTAGGTATTGTTCTTTTTACGGCGGTCTATGGTAGAGTATGGTGTGGATGGACCTGCCCGCAGACTATTTTTATGGAATTGATATTCCGACGTATAGAATATCTTATCGAGGGTGATTGGATACAACAGCGGAAATTAAATGAGGGGCCTGATTCAGATGCCAGAGCCTGGAAGAAAGTATTGAAACACACGATTTTCTTAGTCATATCTTTTTTTATATCGAATATCTTCTTAGCCTATATTATTGGTGTTGATGCACTACTTAAGATTATGACCGATCCGGTGGATCAACATGCCATTGGCTTTGCATCCATTATTGTGTTTACCCTCGCTTTTTACGGTGTGTTTGCATATGTACGTGAAATTGTCTGTACAGCTTTGTGTCCCTATGGTAGGCTGCAAGGTGTATTACTCGATGAAAAAAGTTTAACGGTAGCGTATGATGTGAATCGTGGGGAACCGAGAGGGAAGCTGAAAAAAAATGATACGGAACAAGGTGACTGTATCGACTGTAAACTTTGTGTGCATGTATGCCCAACTGGTATAGATATTCGTAATGGTACACAATTGGAATGCGTGAATTGTACTGCTTGTATTGATGCATGTGATACCGTTATGGATAAAATTGGAAAACGTAGACGCCTTATTGGTTTTTATTCCATGGATGACCTATCCGAAGGAGGAAAGATAGGTAAGAAAAATAATACGCGTGCTATAGCTTACTCTGCTATATTAGTTGTATTGACTGTCGTATTTGGTTTCTTGTTGTTTAGCCGTTCGGAGATAGACGGGCGCCTATTGCGTGCAACCGGAAGTTCTTATCAACTTCGGGAAGACGGAATGGTGAGCAACTTGTATACGCTGGAATTACTGAATAAATCCGGGAAAGATATTCAATTTAATATAGAAAGTGCTGAAGGCAGAATTGGTGTGCAGATGGTGAACAAAATTCATGACTTGAAAAAAGAAGGGAGCGCAAAACTGAGCTTTTTCCTTTTGGTGGACAAGGGAGAAATAGCGCAATATAAACAAAATGTCAAGGTGAACATCGTTTCTGACGGGAAAGTAATGGAGACTTTAAAGACAACCTTTATAGCTCCTCCAAGTAAAAAATAAGGATAAACATGAACTGGGGATTAAAGATCGTATTAGGATTGGGAGCTTTTATCCTATTTATTGTGAGTGCAGGAATATATATGGTGACCAAGAATACGGATACATTGGAAGATGAAGACTACTATGAAAGAAGTTTATTCTATGATGAGGTTTATCAACGTAAACAGAACGTATTGGATGATCATGCTCGTCCAACAGTGCGTGTTAAAAATGATACATTGTATATAACCTTTAGTCAGCCGAATAATCGAGGAGACCTAATCTTTAAACGGCCATCCGATAATACGTTGGATATGGCGTTGCCCTTTGTAACGGAAAGTCAGCATTACAGATTACCCGTAGGGAGCTTTACAAGAGGGAGCTGGCGACTGGAAGTTTCTTGGCAACAAGACAGAACACCCTATATTTCCGATCATAATTTATACTTTTAATAATGACTTACCACTATTTAGCTTTTTTTATAGGACTTTTCGGTAGTGTGCATTGTGCCGTCATGTGTGGTCCGCTATTGATCGCTATAAACAGCCAAATGGGGTTATCTTGGAAAGTGGTTTTTAATAGGGTGCTTTATCAAACAGGACGTATTCTTACCTATGGGATAATGGGATTCTTTTTGGGAATATTAGGGGGGATGGCAACAGTACAAGGATGGCAAAAAGGATTGAGTGTGACCGTAGGAATCGTGCTCGTGACCATCGGCATGTTTTATCTCTTTGGGAAAAATACACAAGCGTTAACTCGCTTTCAAACGAAAGCAGTCCAGCCGTTTACGAAATATATGGGGCGATGGCTCTATAGGCCCGGAGGTTCTTTTGTCGCAGGAACGTTAAATGGTATCCTGCCTTGTGGGATGGTTTATATGGCATTGGCATCGGCTATGAACGCAGATTCTTCGGCAAACAGTTTTCTTTTTATGATACTTTTTGGCTTGGGAACGTTGCCCTTGCTGTTCATCTTCTCGTTTGCAGGAAGCTTTTCCAAACCCCTTTTTAAACGTGGGTTTAACCGGGTAATGCCTTTTCTTTATTTGATCATGGGTATTTGGTTCATATTGAGAGGAGCGAACCTAGACATTCCTTATCTAAGCCCGCTATTACATGTAGATGGAGCAATTAATTGTAATTAACAACGGGTACCCTTTCAGATATTAATCTATTGTTGTTTCCTGCCATCCACCTCCGAGCGCTCTATATAAATCTACATAAGCATCCAATTGTTTTTGTCTGATGTCGACCAGCGCAAGTTCACTGGAAAGGGCATTGCTTTGAGCGGTGATTACTTCGAGATAGGTTGCATAATCGCTCATAAAGAGAAGTGATG
>Ga0308157_10009799_pt1 | contig 10533 bp, 5 predicted proteins | sample PhyBR1_FD_201035 | JGI IMG/M metagenome (GOLD analysis project Ga0308157, IMG submission 201035) | Phyllosphere microbial communities from UC Gill Tract Community Farm, Albany, California, United States - DLSLB.R1 | ecosystem: Host-associated > Plants > Phyllosphere > Unclassified | place: USA... | reverse complement strand
TTCTCGCTCTGGGTTATGAGGGATCATACAGTCGCGTCGCTACCTTTGCCCGCGAGTGGAAGGCCGATTTCCACTGACCTGCCACTGAGAATTTCCTCCAGAATGGATTAGAGTCCGGCCCAATAAAGGACGGACGAATGAAGAAGCAGCGATTTACGGAAGAGCAGATTATTGCGGTGCTGAAGGAGCAGGAGGCAGGCATGAAGGTGGCCGACCTGTGCCGCAAGTATGGGATTTCGGACGCAACATTTTATAACTGGAAAGCCAAATACGGCGGTATGGAGGTGTCGGAGGCGAAGCGCTTGAAGGCACTCGAAGAAGAGAACGCCAAGCTTAAGAAGCTGTTGGCCGAGCAGATGCTCGATGCCGCCGCACTCCGCGAGCTTCTCGCAAAAAATGTATGGTCCGCCTCGTCCGTGCAAGGGTTCGCGATATCGCAAATGACGATTCCAGTTGCATAAATGTATCCGGCCTCTCGCGAGCGGGCTGCGGTTGCAGCCAGGCCATGATGAGATCCGCACACGCCGTTCCCAATAAATGGTTCGGGCACTGAGCCCGCTTTTTTGTACAGGACTTACGGCATGTTGATCCACTGTTTCGTCATCACTATTCCCGAGCCTTGCAATCGAGCCAGCAGCGTCAGGTGAAGGCAGGGTCTCTGCGTTCGTAAAGCGCTCCAGGCTTGGTCAGGATGACCCAGACAATCCGGGCAATTTTGGCGGCAAGTGCAACGACAGCTTTGTTCGGGTGCATTCGGGCTTGGAGGCCATCCAGCCAATTCCCCAGTCGATCCTTTGTTCGATCGAGATGCCGAAAGCATGATCGTGCGCCGTGTACGAGCAGTTTGCGCACGTAGCGGTTCCCTCGCTTGCTGATGCCGAGAAGCTTTTGCTTTCCACCGGTCGAGTATTCCCGCGGCACGAGGCCGAGCCACGCCGCCAAATCGCGGGCTTTTTGGAATTGCCGTCCACTGCCAATCGCTGCAAGAAGTGCAGTCGCTCCCAATGCTCCGATGCCGGGGATCGTCATGAGACGTCGAGCCATATCCTCTCGACTAGCTATGGCTTCGATCTCGCGTGTGATGTCACTAATACGTTGCTCCAATTGGCGCAGATCGGCAAACAAATCTGCAAGCAGCTTCCTCATCGCCGACGTAAGGTCGTTTGATTGGTCTTCGAGAACTTGTGGCAGGTCGAGCTTGAACAGACCCGCGCCCTGGCGCAGGGCAATCCCGTATTCCAGGCAGAAGGCTCGCATCTGATTGATCAGGCGCGTTCGCGTTCCGATCATCTGGTCTCGCACCCTGTGCAAAGCCTGAAGATCGGCTTGTTCTTCGCTCTTGAGTGCAGCAAACCGCATTGTTGGTCGCGTAGCTGCTTCTGCGATCGCCTCCGCATCGATGATGTCGGTTTTGTTCGATTTTACGTAGGGCTTCACAAACTGTGCGGGGATTAAGCGCACCTTATGTCCGAGCGCCTGTATCTTCCTGGCGATCCATTGAGAGCCAGCGCAGGATTCCATCCCCACGATCGCCGGTGCTGCTCGCTCAAAGAATTGCAGCAGCGTGTCGCGTCGGAAACGAACCTTCTGAATTGGCACGCCGTCGCTTCCGAGACCGACGACGTGGAAGATGTTCTTACCAATATCAATTCCGTAGATAGCCGCTGAACGCGGCATATTGCGTTGTGGCATAGCAACCTCCTTCGGTTTGGCCGCCTCATTATGCTGCAGGAGGACGAGGCGGACCATCCCATTAATGGTTTGGATTTGACGTGGCCCGGTAAGCAGTTGATTACGGTCGCGACAGTTCATGGGGCCACCGCGCCCAGCCTTATAAACTCGCCACTAACAGCAGCAAAGCAGTCGGGCGAAGCTCCCCCTGGGGGCTCCCCCGATCAGGCCGATAGATAAAAGAAACATTAGAAAAGCACCGGAATGGTTGTCGTTGCACTTCCGATTGATCGTGTAGTCGTATTCAGGCAGCGCGACTTGGGAGAGAAGACTGAATCTGGCCCGGTGACTTCTATGGTTCCTATGAGCCAGCCCGGGCATCAACGCTTCAGTAACACCAGTTCCACTGCGAGAAAGATGCCGAGGGCAGACCCGACGGCTGCTCCCCACAGCAAACCTCTAAGAATCGACGCACAGATGAGCCCGAAGGTAAGCTGTCTCATATTGTCCAGCATGTTTCTTCCAGCCTTATCAGCATCCGGCCCGCTTCTGCGGCCAGTTCACTGAAGTTGATTTCGCAAAGCGCCACTGCTCGGCGAGCCTCATCTCCGTGCATGGTTCGGGCTTTGAGATAGAGCGCCACCAGACGTAACGCCGAGCTCTCTGCTATATCAAAGTCGTGGAATTGTTGAGCATATTCATACATCTTGTCGCCAATTGTCTCCGTTTCGAATTCAGGCATGCCGTTCGACAAGCCATATTCGTCGACAAGATGCTGCACACAGGCTGATACCCCAACCACGAACTCCAGGCGGATCATGAAAGGCAACCGGAGGGACTGCTCCATAACATCCCGGATTTCCTGAATGATTGCCGAGCCGACGCGCGTCTCGTATTTATTCATAGATCGATTACCAATCATCCGCCTTCGCCCGCCTCAGTTGCCCAGTTCGTTATGGCTCAAAAAAGAGACCCCCGGCTATGAACCGAGGGCCAGTCTGCGGGAGGTCATATTTTGTTTGTGCTTACCACTTCGACTTGAAGCCCACGGTGCCGATACCATCGAACGCACAAAAGAATGAAGGACTTATTGAAATGGTGAACTTTGAACATCGAAAACGCTCTGCTACTAAAAGGACGGAATATTACGCCCTCGTTGATGAAAAGTATGCGACGAAACCGGCTAGGTTTACCAAAATTCAAATAAGAGGGCTGCGGGCGCATAGCCCGGCGCTGAGGCGGTAAGTTTCACAGTCTCGCAGACAGTGTCGTTAAAGTTAACATTGGGCGTGTTTCCGTCCTTCCCTACGACAGCTGTGGCTAAATGCTGATCAACTATGTTAACCCCAGTCGATGATGTGAACTTAGCTGATGTGTCGGTTGGCAGGGTGAACGTAACAGTTTGCCCTGCGGCTTCCGGTGGTAGCGATGCGCTAGCCCAGTGTGTATCCATGATTGGCCAGATAGGAGAATTGTCGTCGCACCGCAGAATTATGTTCGGTAGGCCAAAACCAAAATCCCTCGATCCGGGTATAGCTCCATTCGCGAAGGCGGTAAGAGTGACAGTTTGCGGCGTGCCGGATCCGTTGACAAAATGTACATATCCTGTTGTTCCCCCCACACCAAATGGCATAGTGGCGGTATAAGCATCAATCGTAACCCCGGTCGCGTGAACAAACCGCGTGGTCCCTTCAGGAGGGAGTTTAAAAGTAATGACATTGGGACGAATATTTTGGTTTGTGCTTGCATAAACGCTGTGAATGCCAAGCCCGTTAGACGGAGGGTTTATGCTGTCTTCCCAACTTGGTATCAAACAAACTTTATCCTCCTTTGCCGTATAAACCTGTCTTCCACCCACCCATGTTTCACAGACGTTGATATCAAAGATATCTTCCGATGGAACCTCTACAGGATTTTTGTCAAGGATCACCAGATCAGCGAATTTGCCTTCTTCCAGAGAGCCTATATATTTCTCCATCCCAATATGTCGGGCTGCAGTAAGCGTGACTGCCCGCAGGGCTTCATAAGGCGAGATACTCTGGTCCGGACTTGTGGATTCTTTCCCGGGGCGACCACTCTCTTCATAGGTCCGATTGACGGCGACATGGACCAGCTGGAGCGGCCCGATGTTGGAACAAGGCGCATCCGTATGCAGTGAAAACGGCAGGCTCAGCCCAACGCAATCCTGCGCAGGGTCCATGCGGGAAGTGCGCTCTTCCCCCAGCAGATCATCTTTGTATTGTTTGCCGTAATAATAGACATGATTCATCAGGAAGCTGGGCTGAATGCCGAGCGTGGATATGTCCTCTAACTGCTCGGGGCGCGTTATGGTGCAGTGTTCAATACGGTTGATCCCGTAATCAAGCCGAGGCTCGGATTGGCAGTAGGCGCCCTCTATTGCCGATATTGCATCATCCAGTGCCTGGTCACCGTTACAGTGGATCAGCACCGGCAATTGCAGAGATGCACAATACATGACTTGTTCGTCAAGGTCAGCGGATGATAGATTCATTTTACCGCAATCTGACGAATTTAGGTAAGGCATCGTCTGACAGGCAGTCAGGGCCTGATTGGATCCGTCAGCGACAATTTTGATGCCGTGCAGAGTCAATGGCTTCGTGATCGCGGCGTCATCTTTGTCAGAATTGAAATCGCTAAATAATTTCTGCGCTTCATCCAATTCCATATGTTCTATGTCATCATACATCAGACTGGCAGTGGTGCGACAAGGGATTGTCTCGAGCAACGCGGCATACTGTTCAAGGAAATCATGAAGCTCTTCTTCATTTGAGATGGGACTATGAATTATGCCCGCTTCATGAATCGTTGTATTTCCGCATTCGACATTCGCAGTTCCCCATTTCTTCACAGCGGATGAAAGGGTCTCCGTCGTTATTTTGTTCTCAACTGCCAAACCAAGAAAAGGCATAATTGCCCCTTCTTCATAGATCATCCCGTTATACTGTTTATAGTCACCCCAGCCGTCACCGGTTCCATTAGATAAGCCAAGATGCCCGCCATCCGGGAAAGGGTTCGTATCGTAATAAGCGGGATTTGGATTAATATCAGCAGCTTTGAAGGCCAGTTCGTTTCCTGCCGCAGTATGCATGTTGATATAGTAAATAAAGACAGGATTGTCAGGCGCGAGTTGACTAAGTTCCGCCATCGTAAAATCTCTGCCCTGGCGAAGATTATCGTAAAGCGAAAACGACAAAAAGTCGCCGGCTTTGGCTTCGCTCACTTTCCGGCTTATTAACGTTTTGACCTCATCTGTCGTTTTGCATTGATCATACCCGCAATTAGTAAAAACCTCGGGCGAAGTCAGTATCGATCCAGTCAGCGTGTGCTGGTGCGGATCGATGAAACCGGGCATCAGGGTACGTCCTTTTAGCTCGACTATATCTGCGTCCGGCGTCGCAGCTGTTACCGCGTTCATTGTTCCTAATGCTGTAATCCTGCCGCTTTTTCGCGATATGGCGATTGCCTCTGGATAATCCGGCTTTCCTCCAGTCATTGTTATGATTTTACCGTCGCAAAAAATTACGTTTGGTTTCAGGTCCGCGGGATCATTCACTTCTTCTGCGATCCATTTTGGCGGTGATTGGATGATCTGAGAAGCACCGATCGTTCCGAGTAGTTTACCAACACAGGCTTTGCACATAAGGGATCCCCGCTTGAATTAATCAATATTGAACCCTCCCGGTCATCGGGAGGTTATGCTTTATGCGTTAGGCCTTACCACTTCACTTTGAAGCCGAGATTTCCTTTTAGGGCATAGCTGTCGGCGAAGTGATTGAGCGAGGTATTGATGGAGCCTTCGCCGTAGATGGCGTATTTGTTGTCGGCCCAGGCATAGGAACCGCCAGCACCGATCCCACCCCATGTGCCGTCACTGTCGGTGGCCATATGCGTTCCGGCATAGTTCATGCGCGCTTCGCCCAGAAACTCCTGATAGAGATTGGCAATGCCATAGACCGATGTATTGACCATCAGGCCGTCATTGCCCTTCCAGTTGCTGGCATAGCTGGCAGCAAGGCCGAGCCGTCCGGTCAGACTGTCGCCATCGCGGTTGGAGATGCGCGCACCATAGGTGTCCCTGAACGTGTCGAAATCGACGGACGAGAACATCAGCTGTGCCTGTGGCGTCAGCGACCAGTTCTGGTCGATAGCAAAGCGCTGGCCTGCTTCAAGGCTGAACGCATAGCCAAAGCCTTTGTTGCCGTTCTTGAGTGTGGAATTGTCCGCATCGACATCCAGATCGCTGTTATACCAGTTGGCCTGTGCCTGCGCATCGAGGTAGAAGCCCGAATTGCCATACCATGTGGCTGTCGCGCCAAGACCCCAGCCCTGCGTGTCGATGCTGCCCGCACCGTCACCGGTGCGGTTGTCGATATCGGAATGGGCATTGCCGTACTGGCCGGTAATGCCTGCAATCAGTCTTCCGGTCTCACCCTCATAGAACTGGCCGTCAACACCGGCCTGCATGATGACCGTGTCGATGTCCTGATGGAGGCTTCCTGCCGTCGAGGCATTTTCCTGACGGTTATGCGCGCCTTCAATACGGCCCCAGATTGCCTTGCTGTCGGTCTCGCCAGATGTTCCCTGACTGGTGCCCTGACCCGTACCGGCCTGACTGGCCTGACTGGCATTGTCTGCATTGAGATAGCGGTCACCGACACGCTGTTGCAGCGTTGGCAGCCTGTTCAGTGATTGCAGTGTCGCGGTATAGGATTCATAGACCGGTGCTGCTGCACTGTAGCGGCCCGGGCCGGGAGGCGGACAGGTATTGGTCTTCTCGCAATCGGGATCGACCGGGTTGACCGGATTGTCCTTGTCATACTGGCTGACCAGATACCAGTTGCCGTCATCGGGCGTATTGGTTCCACCCTTCTTTAGCGTATAGGCATAGGCGGAATCAGTCATGATTGCCTGCTGGCCGTCTTTGGTGGTGTAATCGCCATTGAGCGCAAAGTCGCCGCCTGACGTGCCACCGACCGAAATGATCTCGATACCGTTACTGGTCTTGCCGCCAAAGCCCTGCCGGTTGGTGATATCCACCTTCGAATTGCCCGACGTGTTGCCGGAGACATTCATCCGGTCAGCGAGCGAACCGTCGTCGCCAAGCACGGCCGACATATGCAATGTGCCGCCCTGACCGTCATAGTTGCCCGAAACATTCAGAACCGTGCCGCCGGTGCCGCCGAAGGTGACATCGCCGCCATTGTTCAGGCCTGCCATGTTGGTGGCAAAGCCATGCAGGTCGATTTCTGCACCACTGGCGACATTATAGGTGGAATTGCCTGACAGGCCACCGGCTGCACCCTGCACCAGAGCACCCTCATTGACGGAAGTGATGCCCGAATAGTCGTTCAAGCCATAGAGCGTCAGATCGCCATTGCCATTCTTGGTGATGCCACCTGTACCGGAGATTGTTCCCGAGAAGTCGCCATGCAGGGTCTGGTCAAGTGTCAGCGTACCGGAGCCAAGATCAATATGGCCATCGCCCGATGTGTCACCGATCAGGTTGCCGACACTTTCGTTGAGGTTATTGAGATCAAGTATCCCGCTGCCCCTGACCGAGATATTGCCCGCACCGAAGGCATGATCGGCAATACCAGCCTGAGCCGTACCGCCCTTGACAAGGAGACCACCGGTAAATGTGTTGTCACCGCCAAAGGTCGTTACGCCTGTGCCGTCCTTGGTCACCGAGCCGACGCCGCTGATCTGGTTGTTGAGTGCGAACGGATCATTCTTGTCGATGACAAGATTGCCATGGCCATAGCGTGTGCCGGCAAGGATGATGTTGCTGCTGTCATCGATGCTGCCGCCGTCACCCAGTGTCAGGGTTCCCTGTGTGACGGTGGTGTCGCCGGTATAGGTGTTCTGGCCGGTGAGGATAAGATTGCCGGCACCGGACTTGTAAAGCCCTTCATTGCCCTGAATGACGGAGCTGATCTCTGCGGTGATGTTGACGCTGTTGGCCGAGCCGTCACCGACGATGATGATCGGGTCGCCCTGACCGCCAAGGGTGATCGGGCCACCCTCAAGCACATAGCCGGTGGTCATGAACTGCATGCCGTTGACGCCTGGCGTGAAGCCACCATCAATGATGACATGGCCGCCAGTCTGTCCCGTCTGGTTCGTATCATTGCCGAAGACGGCAAAACTGTCGTCATTCCATTTGAAATTCGTCGAACCGTCCATGCCGGTCCAGTTATTGTTCGTTCCGTCCCATGTGCCGTCACCGCCATCGATGATGTTGTCATCGTGGTTCAGCGGATCGCCACCATCCCAGAAGAAGAACTGGCGCCCGGCATTGTTGACCAGATTGACCTGATGGTCGATGGAGGTCTGCAAGTCGAAATCCGCCGGATTGTCGCCTGACGGAACATGGCCGATGGTCATGCCGTTGTTGGTCAGATTGCCGGAATAGTCGAAGATGCGGTAGACGCCGACGCCCATCACGCTCTGATCATCAATATTGAGCGTACCGTTCAGTGTCAGATTACCGTTCACATCGAACAGGGACTGTGTTGACGGTGGGCCATTGAGCGTCACATCGACCTTGCTTCCCGAATTGAGCGTCAGGCCGTTGCCGAACACCATCTGCTGGCCCGTCTGGGCAAACAGGGTGCCGCCGTCAATCGTGGTATTGCCGCCGATTGTGCCGTTGCCGCCAAGCGAGCCGTTCGACCCAACAGTGACATCGCCGCTGCCAAGCTTGCCGCCGTTAAACAGCAAGGTTCCGGCGTTGACATCGGTATTGCCGGTGAAGCCGGTGCTGCTGTCGCCCGACAGGACCAGTGTGCCGTCCCCGGACTTGGTGAGGCTGCCCGAACCGGTGATGCCCTGCGTCAGTTCAAAATGATTGCCTGCATCATCGATGTCGAAGGTGCCGCCCTGGGTACCAAAGGTAATCGAGCGGTCGGTGGTGGTGAAGTCAGTTCCCGTCACCTGCAACGTGCCGCCGTTGAAGGTCAGCGCACCCGATGCATCGCCCAGATTGTCTTCCTGTTCAACCGAGATCACACCGGCATTCAGGTTTGTACCGCCGCTATAGTCACTGTCACCTGAAAGCGTCAGCGTTCCGTCCCCGGTCTTGGTCAGGGTGCCAGCACCGGTTATCTTGCCGGAGAAGCCATTGGTCTTGCCCGCTGTTGTCTGTATCGTGCCGCCATTCGTTCCCAGCGTCACATCGCGGTCATTATCAAAACTGTCGGTGAGGAGAAGCGTACCACCATTGAAGCCAAGCGACCCCGTTGATGCGCCAAGATTGCCATCCGCGTTTATTGACAGAATACCGCCGTCAATCTCCGTGCCGCCCTTGTAGTCATTGCCGGTTCCCGAAAGAACCAGCATGCCGCTTCCGGTCTTGGTCAATCCGCCCGCACCGGTAATCTTGCCGGAGAAGGTATTCCGGCCCCCGGCGGACGACACCATGATCGTCCCGCCATTCGTTCCAAGCGTAACCTTGCGGCTGTTATCGAAGTCGGCTGTCAGCTGAAGTGTGCCACCGTTGAAGTTCAGTGCCCCTGTCGCATTGCCGAGATTGACATTAGACGAAACTGACAGAATGCCGCCATTCAGATTGGTGCCGCCGGTATAATGGTTTGTACCCGTCAGCACCAGTGTGCCTGCGCCAAGCTTGGTCAATGCACCACCGGGGGCGAGAACAGTGCCCAGATCCTTGTAAACCGTAAAGGTGTTGCCCTGATCAACAACGTCGAACCCGCCGCCGCCAGCCCCCCAGTTGATCGTGCGGGTGGTGTCGTTAAACGTCGTGCCGGTGATCTGCAGCTTACCGCCATCGAAGTCCAGTGCGCCGCCATTGCCGAGCAAAGCATCGCCACTGACGGAAAGTTCACCTTTTTTGAAGGTCGTATCGCCGGTATAATCATTCGTGCCGGTGAGGATGGTCGTGCCGTCACCAACCTGCGAAATGCCGCCAAAGCCGGTGATGTTCTTGTCAAAGGTGAATGTATCGGAATGACCGAAGGCCAGAACGCCCTTATGCGTTGCATCCGTACCGGTGTTGATCTCCGCTGATCCCAGATTGCCCGTCGTGCCGTTATCGCCCAGTTGCAGGACGCCGCCCGTTATGTTGACCGTGCCCGTATAGGTCGAGCTGTCCGCCGTCAGGATCGTCGTGCCCGACATCTGGTTGATCGTGCCGGAGCCCGTACCGCTCCTGATCTCGGCACCGAAAAGATAGCCACTGTCCGTATGGTTGAAATTGATCGTGCCAGCGCTGCCAGTGCTGGTTCCGCCCAGCGTGATGGTCTTCGCATCCAGCTTGCCGGCTGCCACAGGCTGAACTCCGAGCCCGGGAGCAGCCCCGATGTTCAAGGTGCCATTGCCCGAATAGGAGCCGCTATTATCGATAAGACCAAGCGTTATGTTATCAGCATCGATCTCGCCGCCATCGCTGATCGTGACAACGGCAGTGGTTCCGTCGCTCCCGCCTACCTGAATCGAACTATCAACAATCCATTTTGACTTGGCTCCACTTACGGTAACCGTCGATGGAATAGTTGAATCTCCAAATACGCCCCCCAAACCAGAGGTAACAACGCCTCCATTCTCGATGGTTAGCGTTCCATACATCACGTACAGACCCGAACCACCGGTTATCTGCCATGTCGAACCTTCCCCATCGACAGTGGCCATCCCTCTTGAACCATTGTCATAGCCAATATAGGCGATTCCGCTCCCCGTGACCGTACCGCCATTTGTAATATTCAAGGTGCCAGAGGATCCGGAGTTCACGCCGAGATAAAGACCCGCTCCGTCAGTTGCTGGATAATACTTCAATTCGGAGCCGGCACCCTCAACTGTAACCGTGCCGGAAGAGCCATTATTTTT
>Ga0308157_10009798_pt1 | contig 10533 bp, 9 predicted proteins | sample PhyBR1_FD_201035 | JGI IMG/M metagenome (GOLD analysis project Ga0308157, IMG submission 201035) | Phyllosphere microbial communities from UC Gill Tract Community Farm, Albany, California, United States - DLSLB.R1 | ecosystem: Host-associated > Plants > Phyllosphere > Unclassified | place: USA... | reverse complement strand
ACTGGTCGGCAAACAGTAAAGTGATGTGCATGGCGGATTTCGCATGGAAAAAGTCATTTGTGCACCTACCTTAACAGAAACCCATCACCTATAGTGGTGGCGGCCCCCTATTCACCTTCACCCTCACCTTTACCTGTACACAATGAATCTCTGGTTCCGACTGATCTGGATGCTGCTCAAGCGTCCATGGCGCAAGGCCGCCGACCCATTTTCCACCACGGTAGTCCGCATGCGCGTGTGGCCGCTGGACCTCGACCTGAACCGCCACGTCACCAACGGCCGCTACTTCACGCTGGCCGACATCGGCCGCATGGACTACGTGCTCAGGACCGGCGCTTTCCGCACCGCCTTGCGCCACAAGGCCGTGCCCATCGTCGGCGACGCCTGGGGCAAGTTCCGCCGCGAGCTGAAACTGTTTGAGACATTTGAAATCCACACCCGCATGCTGGGCTGGGATGAAAAATGGAGCTTCCTCGAACACCGCTTCGTCAAGGATGGCCGCGTGGCCGGCGTGGTGGTAATGCGCGGCGTGTTCCGTTCGCCCAAAGGCACAGTACCGCCAGCCGATATCGTGCGTGACCTCGGGATGGCGGAGCAGTCGCCGGCGATGCCGCAGTGGCTGACTTCCTGGTCGGAGAGCTGCGACGGCATGAGCGCGCAACTGCGTGAGGAAGAAGCTAGATAACGATCAGATCCAGCTCGCGCAGGAAGCTGGCCGCCTGCGCGTGCGAAATGATGGCTCCCTTGAACAGGCCCGCTTCTGTCAGCTTCACGCCTTCAATATTCGCCGAACGCAGATCCGCGCCCTGCAACTTGGCCAGCTTCAGCACCGCGTTACGCAGGCTGCCGCCCTCAAACACCGCATCGCGGAAATCGCAGCCGGATAGATAGGCCTCGGAAAAATCCAGCTCCTTCAGCACCGCCTTGCGGAACGAGAAGCCGCGCATGTCAGCGCCGACCAGCAGGCACTCTTCGAAATGAATGCCCAGGTGCGCCACTTCCTCGAACGACGCGCCAGTCAGCTTGCAGCCATGGAAAGCGGCCGACGCCAGTTTGGCACGGCGCCACTTGGCGTTGTTCAGGTCACAGCCATCGAAACGCGCATCCACCGCATCGACCGATTCCAGGTCGGCGCCGCCAGCACGGCAACGCAGCCAATGCGAGCGCGCCAGCTTGCAGGCAAACAGCGTGGCGCCGGCAAAGGTGCAGCGCTCAAACACCACGCCCTGAAGATCAAGGTGGGACAGGTCCTCATCGTCAAAGGCGCAGCTATCGAAACGGAGCACGCCTTGCGCCAGATGCTCTTCCAGTTCGGCGCGCGACAGCGCCACGCCGGAAACGGCGTTGGTATTCACATCACTCATCACTTCAGATTCATTGTTTGTACAGACAGCAGCTTGCATTGCCCCGCCACGTTCACGTAGGTGCGCATGAACTGATAGCGATTGGCACGGAAGGTGACGCCATCCGGATTCCACTGCTCGGTCGTGCTGACGCCACGCACCACCGAAGTGTCACCCTGGTGATGAACATGCACATCGCTGGTACTGCGGGCTTTGTACACGACAGGTTTGGCCAGCCGCGCCAGCAGGATATCGCGCGTCTCAACCTGCGTGCCCAGCGTATGTACCCACACATACTCATCGGCCAGCAGCGAGCGCAGGAAAGGCACATCGCCAACGCGCAGCCCCTCTTCATACTGCGAATCGAGCTTGATCAGCGCCTCGGCCGGCAAACAAGGCGCAGCGGATGCCAGCACTGGCAGCGCACCAGACAGGGAGAGCAGAAGTTTTTTCATCGTGCCGACCAGTATAACCGCTCCACCGTGCCTTATCCCACAGACTTTTTGAAGAAATCCTCATAATGTCTGGGCATGATGAAAAAATACCGCAAGCAGGATTTTGACGTGGCCAACGTCCGCCGCCTGCTGGAGCCTGGGCCGGTGGTGCTGGTCAGCTCCGCATGGCAGGATAAAAACAATATCATGACGATGGGCTGGCACATGATGATCGGCTTCACGCCGGCGCTGTTCGGCTGCTACATTGACGAGAGCAATCACAGTTACGACATGGTGGTGAACAGCGGAGAATGCGTGATCAATCTGCCAACCGCAGATTTGCTGGAGCAAGTGATCGGCATCGGCAATTGCAGCGGCGCCGACACGAATAAATTCAGCCACTTCGGCCTGACCGCCGTGGCGGGCAAAGACGTGGCCGCGCCGATGATCGCAGAATGCTATGCCAGCCTCGAATGCCGCCTGGCGGACGCCCACCCGAATCCCAATCACCCGCTGTTCGTATGGGAGATTGTTAGGGCACATGTCGCAACGACGCCGAAGCTGCCGAAAACGCTGCACTACCGGGGCGATGGCGAATTCATGGTGTCCGGCCGCGAGATCGCTACGCTGGAACGCTACCCCAACCAGCGCCGCTGATGCCGCGCCAGCGGTACAGGAGACGCGATGAACACTAACCAATGGTTTCTGCTGGTCGGCCTGCTGATGCTGGCACGTGGTTTGGCGGCGACGACGATATCGCGCTCGCCATTCACGTCGGCGATTGTCTATCTCGCTGTCGGCCTGGTGCTCGGCCCGAGTGGCCTTAACTTCTTTAACTTCGACCCTGCCAAAGAATCAGGCTTGCTGGAGATGCTGGCCGAGATTGCGCTGCTGATTTCGCTGTTCTCCGCCGGGATCAAGATGCCGGTGCCATTCACGCTGTCGCGCTGGAATGCACCGCTACGCCTGGCGTGGCTGTCGATGGCGCTGACGGTAGGCTTGATCGCCCTGTTCTGCTGGTACGTGCTGCACCTGCCCATCGGCGCCGCCGTGCTGCTGGGTGGCATACTGGCACCCACCGATCCGGTGCTGGCCACGGACGTGCAAGTGCGTCATTCCGGCGACAAGGACGAACTGCGCTTCAACCTCACCTGCGAAGCGGGCATGAACGACGGCAGCGCCTTCCCTTTCGTGCTTCTGGGCCTGGGCATGCTGCACATGGGCGAGGCTGGCGAGCACCACTGGCGCTGGCTGCTGGTGGACGTCATCTGGGCGACCGGCGCTGCAGTGGTGGTCGGCATTGTCGCCGGCGCAGGCCTGGCGCGGCTGGGCTGGCGCCTGCGGGTGCTGGAGCCACGCCACGAAATTATGGATGACCTGGTGGGACTGGGGCTGATCGCCATTGTCTTCAGCATCACCAGCCTGATGAAGGCATCAGGCTTCCTCGCTGTGTTCTTCGCCGCAGTGGCGCTGCGCCAGACGGAGTTGAAACTGGCCGGCGCGCCCAAGGACGGCCAGGGTCTGCGCGAGCCGGAACTGGCCAAATCCGAAGTTGCGCAAGCCAGCGACAGCAAGGAAGCACCGCTGGTCGTCAGCAACGAAGCGCTGGTCTTCAAGGAACATCTGGAGAGGCTGTCCGAACTGACGCTGGTGCTGCTGTTGGGCGGGATGATCTCGCTGCGCGAGCTGCCCTACGAAACCATCGGCGTAGCGGCCTTCCTGTTCTTGGTGGCGCGTCCCTTGGCGGTATACGTGGGGCTGATCGGCAGCGGCACCAATAAGCGCATGCGCGCCTTGATCGGCTGGTTCGGCGTGCGCGGCATCGGCTCGATCTTCTACCTCGTGTATGCCATTGAAGCCGGCCTGCCGCCCAACCTTGCCAAGCAACTGACCGGCATTGCGCTGGGCGTCATCATGCTCTCGATACTGGTACACGGCTTCAGCGTGAAGCCGCTGATCGATACTAAATAAGCGCAGCAATCGCCGCGCCGACATCGGTGGTGCTGGCCGTGCCGCCCATGTCCGGCGTGCGCGGGCCGTCGACCAGGCAGCGCTCCACCGCAGCCACCATCGCGTCGTGCGCATCGGTATGACCAAGGAAATCCAGCATCATCGCCCCGCACCAGATCATTGCAATCGGATTGGCGATGTTCTGACCATAGATATCCGGCGCAGAACCGTGCACCGGCTCGAACAGAGATGGGAAGCTCCGCTCCGGATTCAGGTTGGCCGAAGGCGCGATACCGATCGTGCCCGCGCAAGCCGGCCCCAGGTCCGACAGGATGTCACCGAACAGATTGGATGCGACCACCACGTCAAAGCGCTCCGGCGACAAGACAAAGCGCGCAGCCAGGATATCGATGTGGTACTTGTCATGCCTGACTTCCGGATAGTCCTGGCCCACGGCGTCAACCCGCTCGTCCCAATACGGCATGCTGATCGAAATGCCGTTGGACTTGGTGGCCGATGTCAGGTGCCTCTTCGGCCGTTTTTGCGCGAGTTCAAACGCGAACTTCAGCACGCGATCCACACCAGTGCGGGTGAAGATGGCTTCCTGCAGCACGAACTCGCGCTCAGTGCCTTCGAACATGCGGCCGCCAACGCTGGAATACTCGCCCTCCGTATTTTCGCGGACAATGTACATATCGATATCGCCTGGCTTCTTGTTCGCCAGCGGACAAGGCACGCCTGGCAGCAGACGCACCGGACGCAGATTGATGTACTGGTCGAACTGGCGGCGGAAATTCAGCAGCGAGCCCCACAGCGATACATGATCCGGCACGGTTTCCGGCCAGCCGACAGCACCGAAGAACAGTGCATCGAAGTCCTTCAGTTGCTCCATCCAGTCTTCCGGCATCATCTTGCCGTGCCTGAGATAGTACTCGCAACTCGGCCATTCAAAGGTCGTCCACTCGACGCTGAAATTGAAACGGCGCGCCGCCGCTTCCACCGCGCGTATCCCTTCCGGCGTGACTTCCTTACCGATGCCGTCACCTGCCAGCACCGCGATCTTATGTACTTTCATGACTGCTCCCTTAATGGAAAGCCACAGCATAAACCGATCCGCGTCGTTTATAATGAGTCAAAATGTAATTGGATAGAACACGAATCGTGGATAAACGCATTGATAACGAAGACCTGCGCGTTTTCGCCACGGCAGCGCGCAAAGCCAGCTTCGCGGCGGCGGCCGAGGAACTGGGCATGTCGCCGGCCTACGTCAGCAAGCGTATCGGCATACTGGAACAGATGCTGGGCGTGCGCCTGTTCCATCGCACCACACGGCGCGTGATCGTCAGCGAAGATGGTGAAAAAGTCTACGCCCACGCCATGACCATCCTGGAGAATCTTGATAGCCTGCTGCACGAAGTGGCCGAACGGCGCGACGTGCCGCGCGGCCTGCTGCGCATCAGCAGCAGCTTTGGTTTCGGGCGGAATGTGGTGGCGCCAGTGGTGGCACGGCTGGTAGCTGCACACCCGACGCTGCAAGTGCGCTTCGAAGTGTTCGACCGTTTGGTCGATATCGTCTCCGAAGGCTTCGACCTGGACGTGCGCATCGGCGACGAAATTGCACCGCATCTGATCGCCCGCAAGCTGATGGCGAATCACCGCATCCTGTGCGCCTCCCCGGCCTATCTGAAGCAGCACGGCACGCCACGCAGCTTGCAGGAACTGGCAGGCCATAACTGCCTGGCGATCAAGGAACGCGACCTGCCGTTCGGCGTCTGGTCGCTGCGCGCCGGCGGTGAGGAAGAGACAGCGAAGGTGACTGGATCGCTATCCTCCAATCACGGTGAAATCGCCCTGCAATGGGCGATGGCCGGCGCAGGCATCGTACTGCGTTCGCACTGGGACGCCAAACCGCACCTGGACAATGGCGAACTTGTCCAGGTACTGCCCCAGTACACCCAGAGCGCCAACGTCTGGGCGGTTTACCCGCAACGACTTGCGGGTTCCGCCAAGGTACGCGTGTGCGTCGAGTTCATGGAACAGCAACTGGCTCAGAGATAGCGCACCCAGGCCATCGTCGTGCGGCGCTTGAAATGACCGAAGGCGCGGCACGGCCAGTACAGCAGCGGAATCAGCAGCGCGCTCATTACCCAGACCGGCCAAATACTGTCAAACTCATACCGCGTGCCGTAGTTCGCACCGAGCAGGACTATCGCCGCCATCTGCAAGGCCAACAACACGTAAAGATGCAGCAGATAGTAAAACATTGGAGCACCGCCAAATACAGCGCTAACGCGCAGGAACCAGTTGTCACGCTGCTCCAGCCAGGCGAGCACCAGCAGGCCCGCGCCCAGCGTCAACAGCAGGAATGCCAGCGATGGCGGGTACTTGGTCACATTCAGGAATGACATGACAGTATGCAGCGCATCCACGCCCGGCTCCCAGGGCAAAGTCTCACCATAGATATTCAAGCCGCGCAGTACCGCCAGCAGGGCCAAGGCACACGCGCCGGCACGCAACAACAGCTTGCGGCGCTGCGCCGGCGCGGTGGCCGAAGCGTACCACGGGCCAATCGCATAGCCCAGCGCGATGACACCAATCCAGGGCAGCAGCGGATAACTGACCTTGATCCTCAGCGGCCCTTCGCTCACCAGGAAGCCGCGATCATGCAGGATGGTCCACGGAATATAGCCTGCGTCGCCTGGCTGGAACGAAACGGGCGTCAGCAGATTGTGGCCGAACACAATCACCAGGCCCAATGCAATCAGCACGCCTCGCGGCAAGCGGTACAACAGCGACAGCGCAATCATCGACAGGCCGATGGCCCAGATAACCTGCAAATAAATAGTCGGCGGTGATAGCTGGACTGCCCAGACTGCGGTGATAACGGTGATCTCCAGCAGGATGAGAAACAGGCCGCGCTTGAACAGAAATCCCGTCGGCGAGCGTGGGCCAGACGGCGGATGCGCATAAAGCCACGCAGACAAGCCGGTAAGGAACACAAACACCGGCGCGCAGAAATGGGCCGCCACCCGGCCGAAGAAGAACGCCGGATCAGTCTCCGCCAACTTCATGGGATCGCTGACCGGATGGTGCAGGAAGAATGCTTCGCGCACGTGATCCAGCATCATAATCATCATCACCAGTCCGCGCAGGACGTCGATCGACGCCACGCGCGCACCGCGCACACTCACACTGCTCATAACTTGTATTCCACTTTGAGGGTGACGCGGCGATCTTCGCCAGGCGCTACCCACGTTTGCTGGTAGGAGCTCGGATAGTACACTTTGTCGAACAGATTATCGACATCCAGCGAAATGCGCAGCTTCTTCGATGGCGAATACGAGGACACAAGTTTGGCCGTGGTGTATGCTGGCAGCTTGAAGGTGCTGCTGATCGCGACATCGCCATTGCGCTCACCGACATAGTTGGCGCCGCCGCCGAACGAAGCGCGCGCACCGCCAGCCAATCCAAACTCCTGTACCAGCAGCACATTCGCCGCCTGTTTTGGCACATTCGCCAACCGGCCGCCGACGGCCAGCACGTTATCGCGCAAGACCTTGGCGTCAGTGTAGGCATACGACAGCGACAGTTGCAGCTTGCGCGCTATCTCGCCTGCCACATCCAGTTCTACGCCCTTGCTACCGACTTCCCCAGCGGCCAACGAGAAGTTGGTGTCGGCCGGGTTCACCGTCAGTACGTTTTCCTTCTTGATCGAGTACACGGCAAGCGTGCTGCTGATCTTCCCATCGGCCGTGTCGAATTTCACACCCGCCTCGTAGGCACGGCTGGTCTCGGCCTGGAATGATTCGTTATTGATGCCGATGCCGCTGTTCGGACGGAAGGACTTCCCTGCCGATGCGTAAAGCGAAACCTGTTTGTCGGGCTGATAGACGATGCCGGCGCGCGGGCTGGTCGTTTCCAGCGACTGACGATTTTGCAGGCCGGAGCGGTTATAGTTGGTGATGGTCTGGCGATACGAATCGCGCCGCACACCCAGCAGTGCCTTCCACTGCGTGCCAAGGTCGACCTGATCCTGCGCGTAGAAAGCAGTCTGCCACTGCTGTTCACGGGTGTCGATAGACGGGCCAAGCACGGTCGGCCGTACGCCGCCGTACACCGGTGCATAGATGTCGATCGCATACGGCGCCGCCGCGTTGGGGCTCTTGCGCAGTTGCAGGCGGTCGTCGATGAAGCGATAGCCGTCCACGCCCACCAGCAGGTGATGCGCACCGACCTTGCCCAGCAACTCGACGCGGCCCGACCAGTCCTGTGCCGAGAAGTCGCGGAAACGGCGCTGGCGCCACAGGGTGCGGCCATCCGACTGCAAGGCCGATGCCTCGGTCGAGAAGCCGACCATCTGGCTGCTGCGGTAAGACAGGCCGCTCTGCAGCGACGAGCCATTGACGAAGTCGTGTTGCACAAACAGCTGATGACCGGTGGATTTCACCGTCATGGGGCCGTCCGCATTCTCGCCGAGGAAGCGCGAGTTCGGTATCAATCCCAGCACGCCCTTCACCGCGACCACGCCGCGATCAAAATATGCCTGCTGTTCGAAAGCCTCCAGTTCGTACGACAGCGTGGTATTGTCCGAAAGACGCCAGATCACCGACGGCGACATCATGTGACGCTTGGACGACAACGTATCGCGGAAGCTGTCGCCCTTTTCATAGGCCGCGTTCAACCGGTACGCGACGGTTTCGCTCAGAGGCCCGGTCAGGTCTGCGGCCGTGCGCCACGTATCATGGGTCGACAGCGACTGGCTCAGCGTATACGAAGGCTGGAACAGCGGCTTCTTGGTGGCGATATTAATAATCCCGCCCGGTTCGCCCCGGCCATACAGCGCAGCCGCCGGGCCTTTCAGAATCTCGATGCTGCTGACATTGACGCTATCGCGCAGACCGTTGTATCCCCTACTGGAGCTGAAACCGTTGACCATGAAGTCAGAGCCATAGCTGGGATCTCCGGTGAAGCCACGCACAGCATAAGCGTCCCACACACCGCCAAAATTGCTTTGGCGGGAGATGCCGCTGCCCATATCCAGCGCATCTGCAAAACGGCTCACGCCAGCGTCCTGCAGCATGTCGGCGGTCAGCACGCGGGCGCTTTGCGGCAGGTCTTTCAGGTCGGTTTCGGTCTTGGTTGCGCCAGTGGCGGACAGGCTGCGATAAGCCTGCCGCGCGCCGACGATCTCCACTACGTCATCAGCAAAGGCAAAAAATGGATAGGCGGCGGCAATGCACACCGCCAGGCGCGAAGAACGTACAACCGACATGAAAACTCCGTTATTTAATGCAAGTCGGCTGCATTATACACAAATGCAAGTCTATTGCATTATTTTGTCCGGCGTCATCGGCGTGCTGCGCACACGCTTGCCCGTGGCGTGATAAATCGCGTTACTGATTGCGGCGGACACACCCACCAGCCCAATCTCTCCAACGCCCTTGGCGCCTATCTTGCTGACGATGCGATCATCCTCCTGTACGAAGATGACATCGATCTCGTGGATGTCGGCATTGACGGAAACGTGGTACTCGGCCAGGTTGTGATTCATGAAGCGTCCCAGGCGATGATCGCAATACGTCTCCTCGTGCAGTGCCTGCCCAATGCCCCACACCACGCCACCGATAATCTGGCTGCGCGCGGTCTTGGCGTTGATGATGCGGCCAGCGGCGATGGCGCTGACCACGCGCGTCACACGCACCGTGCCGAATTCCGGGTCGACGCGCACCTCGACAAATACCGCAGAATGGGTCGACCGCTGATACTTCATCTGCCTCAGCATATTCGGCAGCATCAGGTACTTTTCCTCCAGACGCTGCGTTTCGCTGCCGGCCATGATGCCAACCAGCGAAATCGCCGTATCCGGCCGTCCGACCAGGCGCAGCTGGCCCTCGGCGAATTCGATGTCGGCAAAACGCGCCTTGGCCAGCGGCGATAATGGCAACTTCTTCGCCAGCTTGAACAAGGTCTTTTGCAGTTTCTCGCACACACCCTGCACCGCCGAACCGACCGTCGCCACGTGCGAGGAACCACCTTCAATCGGCGCTGCCGGCAGCGTCGAGTCACCCAGCTGGAAGCGCACTTTTTCCAGCGGTAGTCCCATCGCATCGGCAGCGATGATGCTCATTGCGGTATAGGTCCCGGTGCCGATATCTGTCGCGGCGCTGCTCACCACCAGTGAGCCGTCGGCATGCAATACTGCGCTGGCGCGCGCGAACATCTGCATCGCATCCCATACGCCGGTGGCCATGCCCCATCCGACCAGTTCACGGCCCTCGCGCATGCTGCGCGGCTCCAGTGGCCGCTTGTCCCAGCCGAAGCGTTGCGCGCCCTGCTCATAACAGGCACGCAGTTCCTTGGTCGAATACGGCAGACCGCGCGCCGGATCGATATCAGCGTAGTTCTTCAGCCGCAGCGCCAGCGGGTCCATCTTCAAGGCGTAGGACAATTCATCCATCGCCACTTCCAGCGCATGCACACCGTGTGCGGCGCCCGGTGCGCGCATATCGATCGGGCTGGCGTGGTCCAGGTCCACCAGATGGTAGCCTAGCCGTACGTGCTCGCATGCATACAATTCGCCTGACCAGTTGACCACCACTTCAACGTAGTCCTCCATGCGCGAGGTTTCAGCCACGGCTTCATGGATAATCGACGTCAGCGTGCCATCCGCCTCGGCCGCCAGCTTCACACGTTGCAGCGTTTCCGGCCGGTGACCGAAGGTGAACATCTGCTGCCGCGTCAGAACCACGCGCACCGAGCGCTCCAGCTTGAGCGCCGCCATGACAGCCAGCGGTAACTGGTATTGC
>Ga0308157_10009797_pt1 | contig 10533 bp, 10 predicted proteins | sample PhyBR1_FD_201035 | JGI IMG/M metagenome (GOLD analysis project Ga0308157, IMG submission 201035) | Phyllosphere microbial communities from UC Gill Tract Community Farm, Albany, California, United States - DLSLB.R1 | ecosystem: Host-associated > Plants > Phyllosphere > Unclassified | place: USA... | reverse complement strand
AAACAGCTTTACAACCGCTCAAAATCAAAAACATTATATCTTATTTCAATCATGAGAATCATTTCAGGAAAATACAAAGGACGCCGAATTTTTCCGCCAAAAAATCTACCTGTAAGACCAACGACTGATATGAGTAAAGAAGCATTGTTTAATGTTTTGAATAATCATTTTAGTTTTGACAGTTTAAAGGTTTTAGATCTTTTTTCGGGAACTGGCAATATAAGTTATGAATTCGCTTCGCGCGGAAGTGCTCCCATTACTTCTGTTGATGGCGATTTTGGATGCGTAAAATTTATCAAACAAGTTTCATCAGAATATGATTTTGATATTGCTGCAACCAAAAGCGATGTTTTTAAATTCTTAGAAAATTCTAAAACTACTTACGATATCATTTTCGCAGATCCACCTTACGGATTGGATCAGGCCACTTTTGAAAAAATCGTTCTAACCGTTTTTGAACGAGATTTATTGGAAGACGACGGAATGATGATTATCGAACATTCAAAATACACCAAACTGGATCATATGAGTAATTTTTCTTTTCAAAAAAGTTATGGCGGTTCTTTCTTTAGTTTTTTTGAATTGAATTCGACCGATGATGATGAAGAATTACCACATGATGCTTCTAAAAAAGAATCTGAAGAAGACGAAGGATAGTCTTTCTTTTTATGATATTAGCGCCCCTTGTAATTGAGTTTACAAGGGGCTTTCTTTTGAGTTTAAAAAAAAGTCTTAAACTATCATATTAAAGTCTTCCTTATCCTTTTCAAAGAATATAACTTCTTTTTTTTTGTAAAAAAAGAAAATGAAAAAAATATGCTTATTAATTATAATAGTTTGTTGTGTTTCCTGTTATCAAGATCATTATGATGATAATTACTATGATTATGATTATGATTATTATCAAAGACCACAATATATAGCACCTCCAATTTGGATTAGAGGAATCTGGATGGATGATAAACAAAGAGGCTTTAAATTTACAGACGATGATTTATTATATATTTATCCAATGCAGAACTTTATTTCTGCTGATGATGAAATATATAATCTTGCAATAAAAAATTGGTATAATCCTAATCAGTATCAAAATCCAGAAGTTCAAGAAGTTGAATTATTAGATTACTATAGTTTGAAATATAATTGCAACAACGCGCCAAGCAAAAAATTCATATTCACCAGAATTTCAAAAAATCAAATCGAATCAACAGGTTTTATGCCTGGTGTATATACTAGACAATAACAACTAATTTATTTAAAAAAAATCCGTTGAGAACTTCAACGGATTTTTTTTCTTATTTTTTTCTAATACCAAAATAATATGTTAGACCTGCGCCAACTCCTATAGTAGTATAATCAACATTGTTATATGGAAGCCTGTTTAATGTCTTACCAAAATTTATATTGCTTATATCTATGCTTAATGCTACAGAATTTGTTTCTGACACTGGAAACTCCATTCCTACAGAAAGACCAAAAGAGTGCTGCCAATCAGCAATTTTTTCATTTTTATAAAAATTATTTGAAGCATTATTATGATCAATAAATGCATAATTTCCAGTTGCTATTATCCTGGACATATTAACTTTTGGAGTTATATAGTATAAATATGATAATCCGTCTTCTTCATCCTCATGATGCCAAAAATATATTTTAGGCCCCACAGAAAAGTTTAAACCATAAGCAGACCCAGTATTAATTTCTGTCGTATTAGTATCAAAATCATATTGTTTTTGATCTTTTAGTCCCATAAGAGAATAACTTATTGCTATTTCTGGTTTAAATATTGGATGAAATTCAAACTCAGCTCCTCCACCCAGATTTACTATGACGCCTTTTTTGAAATCACCGCTAACAATATAACCAGTTACATTTCCAAAACCTCTAATTGCCTGCGCATTTACAAAAGAAAATGATAACATCATAAGGATTAAAAAAATCCCACTTTTTAAATTATAAAACTTCATTGCCCAATTTTTTTAATTGTTTAAACTTAAAAATCAAGCACTCAAAAACCGTTCCTTTTTAAGAATTATCTTACTTTATTTTATTTAATTCTATTTTCACTTTCATTTACGCTCTTTTGCTTATATTCAGAATCTTTTATTTTTCCGAAAGAATAACGAACTGCAATAGAAATCTCGTTGGCATCGACTAAATATTTAAACTTGGAATGAATATTATTCACCGTAAAAGTATCGGTGTAACTTGTCGCTTTAAAAATATCATTGTAATTCAAGGTACAGCTCCAATTTTTACCAAATGTTTTTGCCAAAGACATATCGACTACAAAATTAGCTTTACGTTCAAAAATCCCATCATTTTGTTTGGTTGTTCCCCAGAAAGAAAAAACGAAACTAAAATCTCTTGGTAATTTGAATGTATTGTTTGAGTAATAATACAAATAAGGTTTTGAAGGATGCAAAAGTGCCGTATCGTCTTCAACCTTACTTTTTACAAAAATTAGAGAGCTGGTTGTTGTCCAGAATTTATAGGTAAACGGAAGTGTAAAATCTATCGTAAAACCCCTTTCTCTCTTAAAATTAATGTCGGTAATCATTAATACATTGGTTTCCTCATTAAAAACAAAACTCGGATTGGTTACGTCTTTGGTCTGATAATAACTCAATTTTAAAGTTTTGTCGTGATATTGAAATGAGCTTGAAAGTTCATCTACAAATGCTGGCCCTAAATTTATGCTACTCCCATATAAAAAATACGGATTTATATAGGTGGCAATCTGACTTAAAGACGAATAATTAGGCCTCACAATACTTTTTGAATAATTTACATTGATGCTTTTTGTGCTGTCAATAGGAATTGTAAGATCGGCTTTAGGAAACAGATTGGTGTAGTTTTTATCTATAGAGGGTAAAACTTGCACTTTAAACTTGGAGTACACATTGGTATTTTCTGTTCTTAATCCGAATGAAAAATCGATCTTTTTCAGCTTTCCCGAAAACTGAACATAAGCGGCGAGGTTTTCTTCTTTAAAATCATAATCTGAAACTTCGCTTTTACCCTCTTCAAAATCAAAAATGTCAGCATTTGATTTTGATTTCGCTTTTAAATACAATCCGCCGTATTCCAGAGTCATTTCATTTTTGAACTTTTTCTCCAAATCGATCCTTCCAGAAAAAACATCCACATTAAATTTCTGATCCCGGTTTTGCGACAATTCAAAATCGGTTTCATTAAAATTATTTTGCACCAAACTCAACAAATGCTGATTGTAGTTGGAACCCTGAAAACCAATAAAAAGCTTAGTGTCGATAGCTTTTATTTTCTTCGAATAATTGATGAATGAATTCAAGAAATTCTTAGCGCTCGAATTTTCGCTAAAAGTGAAGACATTATTTATCTGATTCTGATTTTGATTAAAAGTGAAAGTATTGATATCAAAAGTATCATTTCGCATTTTGCCATTTATATTAACCGACAAATAATCATCTTCATTTATTTTATAAAATACACCTCCTCCAAAAATATATTCCTTTACATGCGAATTTGCTGTCACATCATAATTGGAGACTATAGAAGCCTTTGGAATTTCATATTCCAAACTATGATTTTCCCACGGATTTCGAAGATTGTAATTAAAATTGGCTTTCCATTCTAATTTATCTTTTTTAAAGCTCGAATTAAAACCCAAATAATTATTGTAATTTCTTTTAAAAGAAGCCACTTCAGAAATTTCGGCTTTAAAACTATCTTTTTTACTTACTTTTCTAGTAATCAAAATCACAGCACGCCCTTCTGCTTCGTATTTAGAAGACGGATTTTTAATAATTTCTACTGTTTTAATATCGGCAACAGATAAAGCATTTAAATCGCTTATCGTTCCTTTTTGACCATCTATATAAATTAACGGATTTCCTTTTCCGACAATCGAAATACTTTCACGATCACTACCTATTTGAACCGATGGCAGTTTTGAAAGCAAATCAATCGGATTTGGAATTGTACTGTAAACCGAATTGGCAACGTCAATCTTTACATTTCCGTTTGCATTGGTAAACATTTTTTTCTCCTTACTGATAACCACTTCATTTAATTCATTTGAAATCGAATCTTTTGGTGTTTCATTCTGAGCGTTTGCCATAAATGAAAGACAAAAAAGTAAAATAGTAATAAGCAGTTTTAATGGCAGGTAATTCATTCTTGAATAGGGTTTAGATTAGATATTTTTCGTTAATTAAGAATCCATTTTATAAGATCCTCCCTTTCTATCAAATTCCAAGAATGAGGTTTTTTATTTCCTTTCGCATCAAATCCTCTGTTTGAAGTCTTTATAAATTCAACTTTTTGTGCTCCTAAATTCAATAATGAATCATATGTTTTTTCTAAATGAAAGGCATTCAATTCTTCATAAGTTCTTTTTTTGTTCTTCCAATACCATTCTAAATCTGGTTCGCAGTACAATCGAATTTTAATATCTTTTAAGTATTCTATATTTACTTTTGAATCACTTGAAACCAAATAAGGAGACATTTTTTTATAGGTTTCAATATTAGTTTTTGGATTTCCGAGATCATCGTTGAAGAGTTGTATTAAATAATTTCCTTCTTCAACAGCTTCTTCACTAACATTCTTTTTCACATCCTCTTGTGCGCCATCATAAAGTCTTTCTAAATCTAAAGGAGAATCGACCACAACTAAACCTTTGGGCTGTATGGCATTTTTGGTTTGAATAAGATAATTAGAAAGCAAAAGCGCCAGATTGCCACCGCTCGAAAAACCACCAATAAAAATATTCTCTTTTGCTATTTTATTGCGATCAAAAATTGAATTTAGTGCTAACGAATATTCTTTTTTTTCTGATTCTGACAAATACAATTTCACGTTATAATTCAGCAACAAGGTAGTTATACCTTCCTGTTTTAAGTTTTTAAGAAATTGGGCTTCGTTTTTAGTGTTTTCGATATTGCATGGAAAGCAAGGAAATAAAATTAAAACAGCCTTTTGTTTTGGAGCAATATTCAATTCATAATGCTTTTCTTTAATCAGTCCGTTTGCGTGACCATTCATAAAAAAAAGGAAAGCAATTAAAGCTCCTTCAAATCTTTTCGTTTGTATCATTTTATAAAATTTGGTTTTGTGTCGCTGCAAAAATGCTTTGAAAACCCAGTTCTGAAAGTTAATCGTAGGTTAATGCAAGGTTAATCTCCTATTTGTTGGCTAAAAACTGTATTTTTGAAGCGTCATTTCAACCAATATGAAGCAAAGAATCAATTTATTAATCGGATTTTCTGTCGTAGCGCTATTTGTGCTTATGACAGTACAATGCTATTTAGTAAAGACGGCTTATGAATATAAAGTAGCGCAGTTTCATACACAGATTAAAAACGAAATTGCTCAAATTACCAATAATTATAGCGATATCGATTCGGCTTTGGTTTCTAGAAAAGAAGTGCTTTACAAAAGTCTTTCAGAAAAATACATGAAAGGAAAAAAAAGTAAATTGGACATTAAAAATGGCGTTTTGAATGCGCAATCTCAAAACATCATAACTCAAAAAATCAAACGAAAATTTGAGAAAGATTTACCCGATTTTAAGATCGATTTTGCCGTTGTTCTAAACAAATTTATTCTTTACAAAAACGAACAGGAAGCGGATACTATTTTCTCTGAAAAACCTTTTATCCAGAATAAATTGTACGGAAATCTGGCTTCTTTAAATCATGCCTTTTTAGTAAGAAGTTATGTTGGAACAACAAACGGTACTTTTGAAAATGAGGAATATAAATTATTGACAGAAGATTCGATGTACGTTTCTGTTATTGACTGGGAAATGATTATTCTAAGAAGAATGACGTTTATTCTGATTCTTTCCTTATTCTCGATTGCCATTTTAATCAGTCTGTTTGTAATTGCGATTAGAGCTTTAATTAAACAGAAAAAAGTAAGCGACGTTAAAACCGATTTCATCAATAATATTACGCACGAACTGAAAACTCCATTGGCTACTTTGGGGATTTCGACAAAGATTTTAGCGCAGAAAAATATTCGTGACAACGATGAAAATTTCAATTCGATTGTAAATACCATTTCGCGCCAAAATAATCGTCTCCAGAATCTGATTGATCAGGTTATGGCAAATTCTTTGGCTGAAAATGAAATTGAACTGCAAAAAGAAAAAATAGAAGCCGAAGATTTTCTTCTTTCTATTACAAATGATTTTAAAATTACTTTTCCAAAAATCAATCTTAAAACCGATTTCCAGACTGAGAAAACTATTTTGGTTTTGGATAAATTTCATTTGACAACTGCTTTCTTAAATGTTCTCGAAAATGCTGTAAAATATGGATCAAATACCATTACAGTAAAAACAAAAATTGTCGAAAAACAATTTTCAATCAGTTTTGAAGATGACGGAATTGGAATTGCCAAAAACAAGCAAGCGTTTCTTTTTGATAAGTTTTACCGAGTAGAACAAGGAAATCTGCACAACACAAAAGGTTTAGGTTTAGGATTGTATTATGTTGACCAAATCGTAAAAGCACATCAGGGTTCTGTAAACGTTATTAGCGATTTAGGAAAAGGAACTCAGTTTACTATTTTATTAAAAGTTTAATCCCTTTATTTTGAAAAGATTACTATTAGCCGAAGACGATTTTGACTTTGCGGCGATTTTAAAACAATATCTAGAATTGCATCAATTTGAAGTAATCTGGGCCGAAAACGGCGAAATAGCTTTAGACTATTTTAAAAACCAGACTTTTGATATTTGTGTTTTTGATGTAATGATGCCCAAAATGGACGGATTTTCATTGGCTGAAAAAATAATTACCATTAATCCCGAAATTCCATTTATTTTTCTCACCGCAAGAAAGCTAAAAGAAGATAAAATAATTGGTCTAAAACTTGGCGCAGATGATTATATCGTAAAGCCGTTTGAAGTTGACGAACTGGTGCTGCGTTTGCAGAATATTCTAAAAAGAATCGAACAAAAGAGAAGTCTTGACGGAAATAACATAATCGAAATTGGTTCGTATATTTTTGATAACGAACGTCTGACACTTAACAATAAAAATCATGTGCAGCAGCTTACAGAAATGGAAGCTTCTCTTATCGAATACTTGTATTTAAACCACAATCAGTTATTAAAAAGAGATCAGATTTTAATGTCGGTCTGGAAAAAAGACGATTATTTCTCCGGACGAAGCATGGATGTTTTTATCAGCAGACTTAGAAAATATTTTAATTCAGATCCTAAAATCAAGATTGAAAGCGTCCGAAATATCGGATTGGAGTTTAAAATAGAAAAATAGCATCCTGTAAATCATATAATTTTATATAAGCAATTGTATAACAGCAATTAACTTATCGAAATTTAACTTTGTTAGAGAACTTTTAAATCTAACAATCATGAACCTAAAAAGATTTTTCGGTGGGTTGCTTACAATCCTCGGAATTGTAGGACTTATTTATACGGCCGTTATTTTTGCCGGCACATCTGGAGAAACCAGAGATATAAAATCGCTTATTATTTACGGAATATTAGGAATTGTCTTTTTCATGTCGGGCATTAGTCTGGTGCGAACAACGAAGGACGAATCGTAATTTTAAGTGACAAAGTAACAAAGTGCCAAAGATGCAAAGTTCTGATTACTTTGTTACTTTGTCACTCTGTTACTTTGTAACTCAAATCTAACTCTGTAAAATCTCTTTCTGTTTTCGAGATTATTATCGTTGCAACTGTATTTCCTATTAAATTGGTGATTGCTCTGGCTTCGCTCATAAATTTATCTACTCCCAATAAAAAGGCTAAACCTTCAACGGGAATTTTATGCAAAGCAGTTAATGTCGATGCTAAAACAATAAATCCGCTTCCGGTTACACCTGCTGCACCTTTAGAAGTAATCATTAAAATTCCGATAACGGTCAGGATTTCGAAAAAACTCAAATGAACATCATACAATTGTGCAATAAAAAGTACCGACATCGAAAGGTAAATTGAAGTTCCGTCCAAATTAAAAGAATAGCCTGTCGGAATTACCAAACCTACAACCGATTTACTGCAACCCATTCGTTCCAGTTTCACCATAATACTTGGCAAAGCGGCTTCAGATGACGAAGTTCCTAAAACCAATAAAAGTTCTTCTTTGATATATTTTAAAATCGAAAAAATATTTATTTTATAATATCTCAAGATGCTTCCAAGAACCAAAAAGACAAATAATGCCATAGTCAAATACACGCAAAGCATCAGCTTTCCTAAAGGAATCAAAGTGGCAAGGCCAAATTTACCTATTGTATAGGCCATTCCGCCAAAGGCACCAATTGGAGCTAGATACATTACATACTTTAATCCGAAGAAAACCACTTTTGAGAATCGTTCCAAAACCAAAATAGCCTGCTCTCTTTTCTGATAAAAATTCAATGCAATTCCGCAGATAATAGCGGCAAGTAAAACCTGTAAAGTAAAATTGGATAAGAAAAACTGCAACCACGAGAAATGTTCGGAAGCTCCGTTTGTATACTGACTTGCATCGCCAAACGTCAAACTCGATTTATCAATTTTTCCAGGTTTAAACAAATAAGCAACCGCGACACCAATTGCCAATGCAACAGTCGAAACCACTTCAAAATAAGTTAAAGCTTTTACGCCAATTCTTCCCACTTTTTTTAGATTTCCCATTCCCGAAATCCCTAAAACTATGGTCAAGAAAATAATCGGGCCAATAAAAAGAGAAATTAGCTGAATAAACTTTTTACCCAGAAATTCCATTTTCACACCATTTGATGGAGAAAAATGTCCGAGTAAAATACCCGAAATAATAGCAATTAAAACCCAAAAAGTAAGATTGGTTACAATGGTTCTAAAAAGGCTTCTTTTGGATTGTGAAGAAGAATTTGGAGTGGCAGTATTCATGAAAACAAGTTAGATAGTTTCACAAATATATAAAAAATGCAGACCTGTAAGCCGGATTCTGTTCTTGTCTCATTTTGCAATGATACAATACCTTATCATTTATCTAGATCCAGCATTACTGCTGGACTCAATCTACCTACCCTTCGGCAACGAACGAGAAGCTCTTAAATGCCGATATACTTGGTATTTCACCGCATAGAGTTTACCTGGTTTCACTACAGCATTACCTGTACATACTTTCTGCTGCACTTGTCCTAATCCCTTTCGGAACCGACGGGCGTTACCCGCTATGCTTCTCTATGGTGTCCGGACTTTCCTCCCTCCCGATAAATCGGGACGACGATAAGGCGGTCTGCGGTGCAAAAGTAGGGATTTAAGCACTAACAATAACGATTTTAAATTTCAGATTTTATGAATTTTATCATAACATTTTAATTTTAAAATAGTTATCTTTAAAAATCTATAATTTAAATTCAGTTTATCATGAAAAGAATGTATCATTACGCAACTGTTTCAAAGGCTTTAGATCAATTGAATGAAAAAGGATTTACGTGCGATTTTAATCGAAATGCAGACGCGATTAAAAAGAATCCTGAGAAATTTGAAATTGTTCATGTGTATCGATACGAGGGTGAGTCAGACCCAGCGGATGAGGCAGTTGTATACGGAATTAAATCGACTTCGGGTAAAAAAGGAGTTTATGTTGCTGGCTTTTCGGCAGATTCAGATCAGGAAACAGCAAAATTTTTATTTGATTTAAGTATTAGAGGAAGGTAGTTTTCAAAAGAAAATATCTTCCAAATCAAGTAAAAATAAACTGAAAACAAAAAACATTCAATAATCTATGTCATTCTTAGAAGCTAAATTCCTTTTAATTTCTAAGAATGACATAAAATAAGAATATTTGATCCTTTACAACTAAAAAAAATCATGCTATTGGTATTTTCAATTTCCAACCTGGTTTAATCAAATCAGGATTTGAAATAATATCTTTATTCGCTTCAAAAATGTCGTTCCATGTTATACCGTAGGCTGCAGCAATTTTAGATAACGAATCTCCTCCTTTTACAATATATTCTTTTGTTGTACCTTCTATAACAGCAATATTCATTACAACATCTGCCGATCTGTATTCAGGATCAATTTTTTCGTACGCATTCCAAAGTTTTTCTTTATCAGAAGCCGATTTAGCTGTACCATCAATATAAAGCACATTATCCTGTTCTCGTACCTGTAAATTAGCAATTCCAATTTCGGATGCTAAATTTATCATTTCTCTGTATTTATCTTTCAAACTCATAACATCCTTATTTAATAGTTAATTTATTGTCTACCTTTTTAGGATGCAATTCCTGAATACTTTGCATTAAAGGCTGCAATCTATCTTTTGCAATTTCTCCCGAAAGCGTAATAACGCCACCAACAACAGTTGCACTCACACCATCGTACGCATCGACTACTTTACTTACAGCTTTATCCAAATCGGTATCTGAATTAATAATAACAGTCGCCGCAGCAGGTTCTTGATTAGCTCTGGCAAGTTCGCAGGTATTGACAACAGATTTTACACCTTTGGTTGCTCTTACGCTTTTTTCAATATTTTTCTTGAACATTTCATCGTCACAAATACCTGTAATTGTAGCCACACCTTCATGTAC
>Ga0308157_10009796_pt1 | contig 10535 bp, 9 predicted proteins | sample PhyBR1_FD_201035 | JGI IMG/M metagenome (GOLD analysis project Ga0308157, IMG submission 201035) | Phyllosphere microbial communities from UC Gill Tract Community Farm, Albany, California, United States - DLSLB.R1 | ecosystem: Host-associated > Plants > Phyllosphere > Unclassified | place: USA... | reverse complement strand
CGCGCAATTGCGCATCGTTCATGGTCATGAGATCACGACCATCAACCAGCATCTGGCCCGATGTGGGGCGGTTGAGCAAATTAATGCAACGCACCAGCGAGCTTTTGCCCGCGCCGGAGCGACCAATGATGCCGAAGATTTCGCCCTGCTCAATATGCAAATTGATGTGCTTGAGCGCTTCGACAGGCCCCTTGGAGCCTTGGTAAGTCAGGGACAGATCCCGAATGTCGATCATGTATTGAGCCACAGCACGCTGCGCCACCCGGCGCCAGATACGTGCTTTCAAAAATTGGGATGTTGGAATGTAACGCGTCGGTATAAAAACACCAAAGAAGCAATGCTTAAGTAATAAGATGCATTGGTTATATCGACGAGCCTAAGGCTAACCCACGATGATGCCTGAAATAGCGCCAGGCTCGCTTCACCACGGGCTAAAACCATGTCGAATACACGTGGCGCTCTGCCCCATTACTCTATAAAAATGAGCGCCTAACGCTTAATGGCTCTAGCTTTCAATGCCCTAGAGCATTGAAACGTAGAGCCAGAAAGCCTTAGTAGCTCTTATTTTGCGTAATTAGGCTCATAGGGCTTGTCACCAAAGATGCCTGACAGCCCGGTGCTGATTTCCTTGTCCGTGCCCTTATAGGCTTCATAGACAAAACGCTTGAATGCGTCTGCCGCAGGGCTGGAACGCTCGCCGGTGTACATGTTTTCTTCGAGCACGCCGCCATCGGTGGTCACACGCACCCATGCACCCTTGCCAAGGGCCACACGCTCGAGCGTATCCATGGGCACGGCAAATGCCGTCACGCCCGGCAATGCAGATGCCACGCTCGCCTTGGAGCGCACGCGCAATGGTGCATGCGGGCGAACGTTGAACTCAATCGCCTCTACCTTGGCTTTGCCGCCCCAGGTGCCCACCAGCAAGATGGCGCGATTGGGGGCTTCGCTGCTCCAGTGCACGCCCAGTGTCGGGCACTGCGCTGTACGGCCACAATCAATCAGTTGCGGGGCAAACTCCACGGTTTTCACGCGTGCAACCTTGTCTTCTTTGACTTGGACAACGGCGTCTTTTACGCCATTTTTCCCCGAGCTGGCACAACCTGCCAGAGCCACTGCACCCACCACTGCCCACAGCCACTGCTTCATGCGAATTCCCTCACCAATCATTCAAAGCGCCTATGTTGCCATGAATGCCCGGGGCTGCCTTCAAGCTTGCGCAAACGGATAGTCAGTCAACCCTTTGGCAGCGCCACCAAAGAAGGTGCTGGGATCGGGCTGATTGAGCGGCAAGTCATGCTGCAGGCGGTGCGGCAAATCAGGGTTGGCAATGTAGGGGCGGCCAAAACCAATCAGATCTGCCCAGCCCGCTTGCAGTGCGGCCTCGGCCTTTTCCTTGGTGTACTTGCCGGCATAAATCAGCGTACCGCCGTAGACCATGCGCAGCGCCTCCTTGAACGCCAGCGGCATCTGAGGGGCATCTTCCCAATCTACTTCCGCAATATGGATGTAGGCCACGCCCAAGTCATCCAGCAGTTTGGCTGCGGCAAGGTAGGTGGCTTGCGGGGTATCGTCCACAGCGCCATTGAGCGTGGTCAGCGGTGCCAGACGCACACCAACACGTTCTTTGCCCAGCACGGCAATTACGGCCTGCGTCACCTCCTTCAAGAAACGCAGGCGCTTGGACAAGGTGCCGCCATAGCCGTCAGTGCGGTGATTGGCCTGCGAGTCGATGAACTGATTGATCAGGTAGCCATTGGCCGCATGCAGCTCAACACCATCAAAGCCCGCCTCCAGCGCATTGCGCGCAGCCTGTGCGTACTGAGCCACGATGGCGGGGATTTCATCCTCACGCAGCGCACGCGGCATGCTGTGCTGCACCATGCCGCCCACGCCGCCTTCAGGCCCTTTGCCTTCGGGGTCCACAAACACTTTCACGCCCTGCGCCTGCAATGCAGACGACGACACGGGCTGCACGCCACCCGGCTGCAAAGCTACATGCGACACGCGGCCCACATGCCACAGCTGCGCAAAAATGCGCCCGCCCTTGGCGTGTACGGCATCGGTGACTTTCTTCCAGCCCGCGATTTGCGCGGCGCTGTAGATGCCGGGCGTCCACGCATAGCCCTGGCCCTCAGGGCTGATTTGCGTGCCCTCGCTGACGATCAGCCCGGCCGTTGCGCGCTGGGCGTAGTACTCGGCCATCAAATCGGTAGGCACATCGCCCTTTGCGGCGCGCGAGCGCGTCATGGGTGGCAATACCACGCGATGAGGCAGTTGCAGGTGACTCAGCTGGTAGGTACTAAAAAGCATTTTTTTACTCCAGATACCGCGCTATCACAGCGCATCAGCCATGACAGATGGGCTGAAAATTATTTAAAACAAGAGCTGCCTGCGCTCTATTCGCAGCACTTTGCAATGCATTCGTACTTCAAATGACGTAACCAAATGACGTAACCATGCGCGCAAGCCACTATCAAAATCAATAACGCATTCAGGCAGTTTCTGCCTCTGTGGCTGATGCCTGGTCTTGGCGGGATGGGGCCGGCGCGGTTGTTCCCGCTGGCTGCGCAGCCGTGGCCGGGGCCGTGGGCGTGGCCCCCGCCCGCGCAGCGCCGGGCAGTTGCAGCCGAGAGCCGCAGCGGCGGCAATAGCGCGAATCATCTTCATGCCGGGCCAGGCCACACACTTCGCAGTCCACCCCTTTGAGTCGGGCCTTGGTGCCTGCGCTGCGTGACAGCTCAGCCCCGACAATGCCGGTTGGCACGGCCAACACGCCCCAGCCCAGCAACATCATGATGGACGCAAAAATGCGGCCAATGGCAGTGGACGGCGTCACATCGCCATAGCCCACCGTGGTCACCGTCGAGATGGCCCAGTAAATACCCAGTGGCACGCTGGTAAAGCCATGCTCTGGGCCTTCGATGACGTACATCAGCGTGCCCATGACAAACACAATCAGCGCCACCACGCTCAAGAACACAAAGATTTTGCGCGCACTGGCCTTGAGCGCCTGACCCAGCATCAGGTATTCATCCAGGAAATTGCGCAACACCGGGAACACATGAAACGTGCGCACCAAACGCAGCGCCCGCACGGCCACCAGAAAATGCGCCTCGGGAAAGAAGATACCCAGATACGTGGGCACAATGGCCAGCAAATCCACCAGCCCATAAAAACTCAGCGCATACCGCAGTGGATGGCGCACAGAGATCAGGCGCAGCGCATACTCCACAGTAAAGCCCAGCGTAAACACCCACTCCAGCGCGCGCAGCAGGTAGTACAGGCGCCAGTCTTGTGCAATCGATGGAATGCTGTGCGCAATCACTACGCACAGGCTCAAGATAATGGCCAGTGTCAGCCGCCGCTCAAAGCGCTTGCCCATCTCGGTGTTGCTCTCAAACACCGTGCGATAAATGCTCTGGCGCCAGCGTGCCACCGGCACCCCCAGGCGTTCAGATGAGGGATAGTTGTCGCGAAAAAATTCTGGAATCGAAGCGAAAAGGCGCATAGAGCAAAGAGAGTGGGTACGCAGGCATTGCGTTCCCTGAAAAGGCGTACGCATCCAAAAACAAAAACCATCGAACGCAGCAGCGCTGGACGGTTTTGTGGGCAGACCGATTGTAGGTAATCGCTCTAGCACCTGTGCCTGAGTGATGCTTCTGGCCAGATTCGGGGCGATGCGGGCTGATGCGCGCTGGTGCAGAGGTTGACTGAGGGTCAGTGCAGCAGCAAGCGCATGACATCGGTACGCGTAATCAGCCCAGCCAGTTTGCCTGCCTGCAGCACTGCCACAAAAGGCACAGCATGGTGTGTCAGCGTTTCCAGCAACTGAGACACAGGCGTGCTGGCATCCACATGCATGGGCGCGTCGTGCATTAAATCTGCGGCACATGCGGTGTCATGAACGGGTTTTTTGCCCCACAAACGCCACACCCGCTGACGCCTGCGCTCGTGAACATTGGTGCGCTGTGCCAATGCCCAGTCCAGCAAGGCGGCCCGCGCCACTACGCCCAGCAAACGGCCCTGTGCATCCACCACTGGAAGGCTTTTGATCGGATGCTGCTGAAACTTCAGCGCCACGGAGGCCAGTGAATCGTGCGGGCCGCACGTCCACAAGGCAGACGACATCACCTGCCCGCAAGACACACTGCCAAATCGCCGCGCAATCGCTTGCTCTTCGGCTGCCAGCACCAGTTGCCCCAGCTCTTGTGCCGTCAAGTTATTGCCTTGGTCAAACCGCGCCAGCAAGGCCTGCAGATCCGCAGTGGACAAATCCATGGCCGGCAAGTGCTGGGCTGTTGATGCGCGCACAGGTGCCTGCGGCTGTAACGGGTACGTTTTGCCCCACAGTCGGTGGTAGAGCATGGCCACCAGCACCAGGCACAACGTCATGGCACCTATGGGCCACAGGGCGTACGCCCAGTCATGCACGACACCGGCCTGTGCCTCTAACGCCCACAACAGCGCCACAGCCCCACCCGGCGGGTGCAAAGATCGCGTCAGCTGCATGAGCACGATGGAGCCCCCCACAGCGACAGCAGGCCCCCATTGCAGCGGAATGCAGCTGACCACCAGACACGCCCACAGCGCCGAGACAGTGTTGCCTGCCACGCAGGACCAAGGCTGTGCCAGCGGACTGGTATGCACTGCAAAAAGCAAAACAGCACTGGCCCCCAAAGGGGCAAACAAGCTCAGGCCCATGGCAAACCCCAGTTGCCGGCCCTCAAAGACCAGCAACATGGCCAAGGCCAGACCCAACGTAGCGCCCAGCCCTACGCGAAAGACATCAAGGCGCGCCGCAGGGGCAACAGCGGGCTTCCAGGCATTTTTAATATTCATCTAATAACAAAAAAAACCCCGCCACGGCAGACGGGGTTGCTCAAATGCCAACGCAGTGGATCAGTGCTTTGTCAGCACTCACCAACCAATTTTGGCCATCATGCCAGTTAAGCTGCCAGCGCCTGTGCCGGGCCAAAAAACTCGTGATGACTTTGTGCCTTAGGCACGCCAGCATCACGCAAAACGGTTTGCGCTAAACGCATAAAGCCTACAGGGCCCAGAAAGTAGGCCTGTACATCACGCTGCACCGGCAGCCAGGCCTGGAGCAAAGCGGCATCTGGCATGCCCGTGGCAACTTGCACACCCTCAGTGTTTTCGGGTGCGGCTTCTTGCTCGTAGCTAAAGCGCAGCTGCAAGTGGGAATGCTGCGCGGCCAGCTCGATCAGTTGGGTGCGAAAGGCTTGTAAGTCAGGGCTGCGTGTGCAATGAATCAAGGTAGTGGGCCGCTGTGCAGCCAATGCTTTTTCCAGCATCGCCATCAAGGGGGTGATGCCAACGCCCGCGGCCATCAGCACCAAAGGCTTGTCGCTGTCGTCCAGCGTGAAGTGACCGGCAGGTGCAAACACTTCCAGCACATCACCCTCATGCACCTGCGTGTGCAAATGCGATGACACCACGCCCTGTGCCTCACGCTTGACACTGATGCGCAAGCTGCGTCCATCCGCCGCTTGCGACAGCGAATAGTTGCGCCGCTGCTCTTTGCCATTGACCAAGAGACGCAAACCAATGAATTGACCCGCCTGGTAAGCCACCACTTTGCCGCCGTCTTCAGGGTGCAAGGTAAACGACGTAATCTCTGCCGTCTCAGCCTGTTTGCGTGCCACCACGAAACGACGAACACCTGCCCAGCCGCCTTCTAGCTGCGCATTGTCTGCATACATGCTTTTTTCGGCGCTGATCAAAATATCAGCCAGTTGCCCGTAGGCAGCGCCCCAGGCGTCAATCACTTCATCGGTCGCAATTTCTGCACCCAGCACTTCGCGGATAGCACGCAGCAAGTAAGCACCAACGATGGGGTAATGCTCTGGCTGCACCTGCAAAGACACATGTTTATGAATGATCTGCGCAGGCAAATCGCCCAGGCCCGACAAGTCATCAATGTGCTTGGCATACATCAGCACGCTGCGCGCCAGTGCGCGAGGCTGTGCACCGGTTTGCTGGTGCACGCTGTTAAACAGTGGCTGCACAGCCTCGTTTTCAGACAGCATCAGCTGATAGAAATGGGTAGTGAGCGCTTCGCCCCCGGCTTCCAGCAAAGGCACGGTGGATTTGACAATGGCACGTTGGCGTTCATTCAGCATGAGATCTTTCCTTTTTACAAAGTCACGGCAGCGCAATGCGCCAGGACATCTTGAGCACTGGCAAAGTACATGCCAGGTTTGCACAGCTTGTAATTCATGCACTTACATGCACCCATGTCTTTTTGACACTGCATGATGTCCGTCAATTTGACACCATAAGATGTCAAAATGACTCCCGATGCCAGCTTGCTTAGCGCCCTGCTTCCACTGATCGCGCAACTCTCCAACCACCTGTCTGAACCTGAACGCTACCGCCGTCTGCTGGCCGCTTTGCGCACGGTGCTGCCAGCAGACGCAGCTGCACTTTTACGTTTTGAAGAAAATGGAACATGGCTGCGCCCCTTGTCTATCGATGGTCTGAGCCCTGACACACTGGGTCGCCGCTTCCGGGTGAGCGAACACCCACGTTTTGCGGCCTTGCTGGCTGCCGGGCAGGCCATGCGCTTTCCCACCGACACCGAGCTGCCCGACCCTTACGACGGCCTGGTCACCCACCACACCGATGCCCCTTTGCCCGTGCACGATTGCATGGGCTGTGTGCTCATGGTGAACGAGCAACCATGGGGTTTGCTCACCCTCGATGCACTGCAGCCCGGCAGCTTTGCAGGCGATGCGCCTTTGGCGGCCTTGCAGGCTTTCAGCAATTTGGCGGCAGCAACCGTCGCCACTGCCGCGCGCATGCGTGAGCTGGAGCAGACCGCAGCGCAAGAGCGCCAACGCGCGGAGCATTTTCGTCGGCACACACCGGTAATCCACACCCGCCTGCTGGGTCACAGCGCAGCCATGCGCAACCTGCAGCGCGACATTGCCACCGTGGCAGCCAGCGACTTAGCGGTACTGATCACCGGAGAAACAGGCGTGGGCAAAGAGCTGGTTGCACAAGCCGTACATGCGCAGTCGCTGCGCGCCGATCAGGCATTTGTCAGCATCAACTGCGCAGCCCTGCCAGAAAACCTGGTCGAAAGTGAGCTGTTTGGCCACGTCCGTGGCGCGTTCACAGGCGCGGTACAGGAGCGAGCCGGAAAATTCGAGCAAGCCCATCAGGGCACCCTGTTTCTGGATGAAGTGGGTGAGCTGCCTTTGGCAACCCAAGCCAAGCTGCTGCGTGTACTGCAAAGTGGCCACATCCAGCGCCTGGGGCTGGACCGTGAACGCACGGTGAATGTGCGCATCATTGCCGCAACCAATCAAGATCTGGAGAGGGCCGTTCGCAGCGGGCACATGCGCGCTGATTTTTTTCACCGTCTGGGCGTTTTCCCCATTCAGGTGCCCCGATTGCGGGATCGTGACGGTGATCTGCTGGTACTTGCTGGCCATTTTCTGGAGCGGGCCCGCTCAGAACTGGGGCTTGACCAAGTGCGGCTGGAGACTGCCGCCCAAGCGGCCCTGCTGGACTACCACTGGCCCGGTAATGTCCGCGAGCTGGAACACTGCATACGCCGCAGTGTGCTGCACGCCATGCGCCGCCCACGCACGCACCAGCAAACACTGGGCATCACTGCCGAAGATTTAAAGCTGCCTCATACACCACCGACCGCGCCCAGACAGAGCGCCGGACTGCCTGTGAGCGACGCTGCCAGCGCCTTCCCCGACGCCATCACCAGCGACAGCACCAGTCTGAATGCCCACGTCGATCAGTTCAAACGCACGCTGATCATGCAGACACTCCAAGCACATAACCACAACATTGCCAGCAGCGCACGTGCGCTGCACGTTGATCGGTCTAACTTGCTGCGCTTATCCCGACGGCTCGGGATTCTGACTTCCTAGAACACAGCAAAAAAAGCCCTGCCAGCTTGAACCGGCAGGGCTTTGCGCCAAAGACATGTGGGCCATGTGCTGTCCCTTGCGCAGCGCCTTTTCCTTGCGCAACGGCTTTTTGCAGTGTCAGCGATGAATCGAACACGGCCCCGCGCAGCACCGGGCAAGAAAAGCCAGCGCCAGCAACCACTCCACAGTATTTCAAAGAAACAGCATCGATTCGTTGGCTATGGGGGTTGCCGAGGCCATGCTGCAATGCAATAATCGCCACATCTTTATTTTGGAGTCCGTCCGTGGATAGTGGCAGTTGTAATTTCAGTGATGTAAAGCCCGACCTGGTCGGTGCGGCACGCCTGGCTTCCTGACACCCAATTCCCTGGGCTGCGGAGCCACCTTGGCGTACCGCAGCCGCTTGATTGACCCGCTTCAATCAGGTACCTCGTCCTTCCCGGTCTTTTTTTACACGCACTGAGGCTTAGCACTCTGGTCTGGCGTGGCTGGGTTCGTTTGAACCTGCAGTGCCATCCAGAAGCGGCCGTCTGTTTTCAACGCCCTTCTGCGTGAACGACTCCCTTGTCGCCAAGGAGTTTTGTCGTGCGTTTCTGCAGCCCACCCCAGCAGTTGCCCGCCACCGCGCCCCCCGCGCTGGCGGCGCATGCGCCTACCCTGAGCCACGAGTCACGCCTGGATCAGGTGACGCTTTGGCCGACCCATCGCATTCGCAGTTTTCTCATCACGCAACCGCTGCTGGCAACGCACCGTCGCGGCGATTGATATTGCGCATTTCGCATTCACCACATTCATACGAAAGGAGAAGTCATGGACCCCAGTTCTAGTTGGCGCTTGATTGCGCCTCTTATTTCCAAATTAACTTTTTCAAATGAACCCGGCTTGGCTTCGGTGGTGTTCCTGCGCGTGATCACGTAAAGGAATTCTTCTCGGCGCCTGCCCGAGGAGAACTCCTGTGAAGAACAACGAACTGTCCTTTTTTCTTCGCGCCGCCATTGCGCAGCGCGCCACTTCCGAGATTTACGAGCTGCTGCAGCGCCACGGTCTGGTGGCGTTTGCCCAGGCGCTGTCCCCATGGTCGGCCCGCGCCATTGCCGACGTGCTGTCCCTCCTGCCGCCGGCCATGCGCACGGCGGTCTGGCTCCACCTGCCGGCCGCCAACGGCCGTGCATTGCGCGCGGCGGGCCTGACGCCCTGCAACACGCCGCGTGACGCCGCACCGACCGGCGTGCCCTCGGCCCCTTCCCCCCGTCTGAACCCCGCACGAGACCGCCCAGAGGCGGCCCATCGCTCGGTCGCGTCCCCACCCGAGCACGACTTGGCGCGGCCAGCCCTTTGCCACTGAGCGCCCACGCTACAGGCTTTGCCATGAGTTTCTCTCTCTTTGGCCAGCCCTCACTCGTCCTGAAAAACCCTGGCGTCGGTGAACGCATGCCACCGACCCGTCCGCAAGGAGCCATCCATGACACATCACGACAGCATCAAGACCGAATCCCGACAAAAAGGATTTATCAGCAATGCACTGGGCAAGGGAGAAAAAATCTCGGCCCGCATTGAAAGTGAAGCCAACAACTCGCTGGAGCGCACACTCAAAAACGTCGGCGGCTCTCTCTCGGGACTGACCGAATCGCAGGTCAGCGAACGACTGACCCGGCACGGCTTCAACGAGGTCGCGCACGATAAGCCGCCGCACGCGCTGATCCAGCTGCTGCTGGCGTTCAAGAACCCCTTTGTACTGGTGCTGCTGTTCCTGGCCTGCGTCAGCGCAGTCACCGACGTGTATCTAGCGGCGCCAGGTGAAGCCGAGTGGACCGGCATCATCATTCTGGTGACGATGGTGATCATCAGCAGCCTGCTGCGCTTTTGGCAGGAGTACCGCTCGGGCCAGGCCGCCGAGCGGCTCAAGTCGATGGTGGGCAACACGGCCACGGCGCTGCGCCGCATTTCAGGCACCAACAGCCCGATCAAGCAGGAAGTGCCGATGCGCGAGCTGGTGCCGGGCGACATCGTCTACCTGTCGGCCGGAGACATGATTCCCGCCGACATCCGGCTGATCGAGTCGCGCGACCTCTTCATCAGCCAGGCCGTGCTGACTGGCGAGGCCCTGCCGGTCGAAAAGTACGACACGCTGGGCGCGGTGTCGCAGAAGTCGGTACAGGTCAATGAGCAGGCCCCCAGCGACCTGCTCGACCTGGCCAACATCTGCTTCATGGGCACCAACGTGGTCAGCGGCACCGCCACGGCGATCGTTGTAGCGACCGGCGCAGAAACCTACTTTGGCTCGCTGGCGAGGAACGTGGTCAGCCACAAGCGCATCGAGACCAGCTTCGACCGCGGTGTCAGCAGCGTCTCGTGGCTGCTCATCAAATTCATGATGGTAATGGTGCCTATCGTCTTCCTGCTCAACGGTCTCACCAAGGGCGACTGGATGTCGGCGCTGACCTTCGCGCTGGCCGTAGCGGTGGGCCTGACGCCTGAGATGCTGCCCATGATTGTGTCGGCCAACCTGGCCAAGGGCGCGCTGGCCATGTCACGCCGCAAGGTGGTAGTCAAGCGGTTGAACTCGGTGCAGAACTTTGGCGCCATGGACGTGCTGTGCACCGACAAGACCGGCACCCTGAC